>ERZ1026898.117-NODE-117-length-52187-cov-30.120943_pt1 | contig 52187 bp, 98 predicted proteins | sample MGYA00380178_ERZ1026898 | MGnify/ENA primary metagenome ERZ1026898 (study PRJEB33269, sample SAMEA4719814) | human gut metagenome | biome: human-associated habitat; feature: organic feature; material: feces | place: Cameroon | collected 2013-10 ...
TGTTTGCCCCATCACTATATATAATAATGTAGTGGTGGGGATTTTTGTGTTAACGTCAGCAAATTATTTGTTTGTATTATTATAGAGTGTTAAATGATAAAAGAAATACATTAAATAACTTGCATATTTCAAATATTCTTTGTATCTTTGCATCGTAATTAAGAAACAAGGTTACTAATTTTAAAAGGTGAGACACACCATAAAAACTGTAAGAAGAAAGTGGAAAAGAATAATGCTTATGTAGAGGTATTGGTAAAGATTGCCGACCTCATGGGTAGAACAAAGGAGTCTATCCAGATGTCGTCTTCAAATACTCATACGAGTATTACGATGTTTGCCGAAAATAATAGCAAGATTATTGGAAATTGGTATTTTGATGCTTCCGATAGCAAGGAGTTGGTGGATGCTACTTTCAATGGTCTGAAGGCTTTGGTTGAGTCTCTTGAGCACAATAAGAGCAATGACGGACAAGCAGCGTAAGTACATAGAAAGTCTTATCAAGAGAGTGTTTTGTAATGCAGATTCGCAGAGCGAAATACTTTCCAGATTGGATAGGGTTAAGATTTCAAGTCATCAAGCTTCAGTAATGATACATGCATTGAAGTTAGAGTGCAACATCGGTCGCTCCGTTCCGGCATATATGTTAATGGCAAACAATCTAAATCCAAAAATGGATGAGTTCTTTAGTATATTAGGGTACGATGAATGACGTATTCTTCAAGAAGAAAAGAAGTTGATATGAAAAAGGTAATTATGATAATTTCCGTTGCCGCCATTTTGGTAGGTTGCAAAGGTAAGGGTACAAGAGTCCAAATCTCGGATTCTGTTGACAAATTCAAGGTCGAGAAATTGTTTGTTGTTGATAGTATAACAGTGTACAGGTTCTATGACCAAGGAAATGCTATCTATTTCACTAACCGGAAAGGTAGGGTAGATGCAACCCATTCTGAGTACAATCCGGTTACTCATACATACAATGACGAGGTTAACGAAACTTTATGTGAAGGAGACTAAAAAATGGAAAAGAGATTAACTAAGGAAGAGTTCCTTAAGGACTTATGGCATCCTGCTAGCGAAAAGCCAAACATTAAGCAAGGAGAATGTTGCGTTACATGTTTGGTTAAGTTCAAAAATGGAAGTACGGAATTATGTGTATATTTCCGTAATCCAGAAGGATGGGTATGTGATGATATGAGTCCTAAAGATTTTAAAAGAAATTTTAAGGGATGGCTCTATATTGATGATTTACTTCCAAAGGAAGGAGGCGAACAGTGACTAAATGGTACTCTGCAAAAGAAGCTCCAAACTACGAAGAATGGATTCTTACAGAATGGTATGATGGAGACGATGGAGGTCTTAAGTACGAAGCTGATTATCTTTACTCTTTTGTTTATTGGAAAGATTATGTAAAGAGAAACAACATCACAAAGTGGTGCTATATTAAAGATATAAAAGATTAGGTATATGAAAGTACTTAAGAATATTTTTGGTGAGCATATTTTCGATAATCGAAATAAAGGCTTGTAGTGTTAGTCCGAATTTAAAGAGGAGGTTTGATTATGAAATTATCTGAAATAGAATTAGATTTTTTGTATGAGAAATCTGCCGAGTTGTTTAGAGATAAAGTAAAACAACGAGGGGAAGATTATGAACATGATAATAGATGCGCTTGCCCTGAAGCTGTTCGCAGAACTCATCTACGAACTCTCGCAAGAGAATCTATAAAAGATGTTAAGATTTTAATTGAAGAACTACGTAATAATGGTTATGAAGCTTAATAAAATGGTTTTTGACGATAAGAAAATAGAAGAAGCTGCAAGACGAGCAGCAGACTTGTATGAGCAAGATTTGCCTATGATGTCTTATGATGAAGACACAGAGGTTGACGGTCAGCATCACTTCTGCCAAGAATTTGGCGCTGAGTTGTTTAAAGATGGTGCTAAGTGGGCTATCAATGAGTTTTTGAAGAATTTATGGCATCCAAATGCAGAAGAGCCAGATAAGAGCAAGAGCGATATTATTACCCTTGGTTTTGATAACGATGCTTATCTACAATTTAAAGAATCCATTCTTTGGAATGAGGAATCTTGGAGACATTCGATTAGCAGATGCCAAATCATCAAATGGGCTTATTTATCTGATATACTGCCAAAGCAGAAAGGAGGTGAGCAATGAAAACATTTGTGTTCGATGTTATGCTAAACGGAAGATTCATCTGCACATTAAAGTATAAATATTGTGCTCTCTTCCCGATAAGATTTAGAGAAGTTCGTCCTCAAAAAGAGACCAACTTTGAAAGGTAAGGATTTTAGAATAGCATTTTGATTATGAAAGAGCTTAAAATTGGAGAAAGATTTATTATTCCAGATGGCGATGATGGACATTTGATTGAAGTTCAAGAACGAGGCCGTCATTCTTTATGTGATGGATGTTTTTTTAATGATTTCACCTGTATGAATAGAGGATTTGGATATTGTGATTTTGAGAGACGCTCAGACCACAAGAATGTAATCTTTAAAGAAATCAAGAAAGTAGCGTATGAGTTACGAATCAAGAAGTAGATGTAAGGAAAGACAGATAACACCTTGTGGAATTTGTCCTTTAATGTTTAAGTGTCCTTATGATGAAGATAAGGATAAGTATAATAATCATAAAAAGTAAAGCGTATGTATTATGAATATAGAATAGTCAAGATTGAGAAAGGTTTGTTTCTCATCGAATATAAGACCGCTCCTTATGGAGTTTGGCATGAAGTAAAAAACAAACAGTTCAAGACTAAGCCAAAGGCAGAAGCTTGGGCTAGAAAGAACTTGGTTTAATGAAGTAAAGCGTATGTTGTACGAAGCAAAACAGGGAAGTAAGGCTTACGAATACATTATGAGCATTCTCGAAGCTGAAGAAAATGAGCGTCAAGCCTACATAAAAAGAGTGGAAGAAGCCGTTGGCTTTGAGTTTGAAAAGTATCAGGGCTATCAGCCTAACAGAACTCTCACAAGAGAGTACAAGATTACCGCTATATGGCTTCTTTCTGAGCTTTACGATACGCTAGATAAGAAGGTGTGGAAGAAGATAGACGGTGTAAAATTGGAGGATGGTTACTATGTAGCTATTGCGCCTAATAAGCGATATAAGCAAGGCAAGGCAATATCAGCCGTTCTTAAATCCTTCAAGCCAGTAACCAACTTCTGGAATTTGATGAGAGAATTGGATTTATGCGAGCCTGATTTCCGTAGTTTCTCCATCACCCAACTTCTCTGTCACAAAGACCGTATCTTTGCGTTCTTCGATGATAGCATCCGAGCTGAAAAGCAAAATCCAGACTTCGAAGAAATCACAATAGGAGAGTATGAGGATTTCATTAATGGTAAAGACTAAGCGTATGGATAAGTTAGAATACATTCCAGGAGATTTGGTAATTTATGCATCTTTAATTAAAGAACCAATTGCTGAGATCTGTGAAGTTCATGAAGCATCTTACACCGTAAAATTTATGCACGGAAATTTTGCAGCAACAAGTAAGGAAATCAAACCTATTACCCTTACTCCAGAGATTCTAGAGAAGAATGGATGGAAACTTAGTCATGGATTCTACTGGTCTTCAAATGAAGAAGGTGCAGGAGTAGGCTTGAAAAGCCAAACTGGTTATGTTTGGGAAGCTTACATAGGAAGACGTCTATTGCGTAGTAACATCAATAATGTCTCAGATTTACAACACCTTCTCTTCGGTCTAGGACTTAACTCAGAAATGGAGGTGTAGGTATGGCAAAGCATATTGTATTATCTGACGAAGAGTTAGAATTACTCATAACAGGCTTACATTGTGTAGATGAACGTAGTTATAATTTTTATACTACAACATATACACCTTGGAGTGAAGCTAAAGAATTAAAAGAGAGTTTGCGAATAAAGCTCAAAAGAGTATTGTTAAATGTTTAACGCCATCAGGCATAAATAGAAATAATATGAATTCTACAGAAACAAAGAGAACATTATTTGAGATTAGAAATAATCTTATTGACGATAAGCAGAAGCATGCTATTTGGTTAGCAATCAAAGCTATTGATTATTGTATAAGATTGAAGAGAATAAATAAATAGATAGTAATATGAAAGAATTAAGAAAGAAAACATTTAAGAATGGAGTTGTATATTGCTTACAACTAGAAGATGGTTTTTTGGTAGAAACTACAGACACGTTCTTACCTTATTATACAAAGGACGCTATTGGCAGACATCAGAATAAGCTCGATAACAACGAGCTTGGTGACCGTACAGAACGTTGGATGATTGGCGTATCAACAATGAGTGGATGCCCAGTAAGATGTAAGTTCTGTGCAACAGGTAACATGAAGCGTTATCGTAATCTTACAGCAGAAGAAATTGTTGCACAGGTTGAGTTTGCTATCAGTAAGGCTGGTGCTGATCCAAGTAAGGCCAAGGAGTTTAAGATTAACTATACTCGTATGGGCGAACCGTTCCTCAATATTGATGCAGTCAAGGAGGCTATTCGCATTATTACGGAGAAATATCCTAATACTCATCATTACGTATCAACGATTGGCATTAAGGGAAGCGATTTCTCTTTCATTAAGGGAAATATCACATTACAGATTAGCTTACATTCATTTGATGATGACAAGCGCAATTGGTTGATTCCTTACAAGAATAAGATGACTATTGAAGAGTTAGGTCAGATTCGCACAGAAAGTAATCTGAAAACAACAATCAACCTTACTCTTGTTGATACATCAGATTTTGATGCAGAAAAACTGAAAGAGTGGTTTGATAAGGAATATTTCTTCGTGAAGCTGTCTCCTATTAATGTGAATAACATATCAGAAAAGAATCATCTTGGAACTGGTGTAGTAGAAGGAATTAATTTAGTATGAAAAAGGGAATTTTTAGATACCGGATTATTACAAATCTGAATTGCAACATGAATGAAAGTACAGGAGTAAACGGAAATTGTTACTTCTGTTACCAAAAGTTCAAGTCACCGTTGCGCCTGGATTGTGATAAGATGGAAGAAACATTGAAGAAGGTTGGCGTTCTGAAAAGAGCAACTATCATGGGAGGCGAAAGCTTGCTTAACCCCGAACTGGTAAAGATTGTAAAGATAGTCAGCAACTATACGTCAGATGGTATTTGTCTTGTTACAAATGGAATACTGCTTAATGAGGACATCATCGTAGCATTGAAAGATGCTGGATTAACTGAGGTTGCTATCAGTGTGTCTTCTATCGAGCAGTACGAAAGACGTAGAGACATGGCACTTCTGTGTAAGAAGATTATTCCAAACACAAGAATCAACATTCCTAAGTGCAAGGAAAGTTTGAATCCACAACTGCTGGAAACAATACTTTCAGATGGCTTCTATAGCATTGTATGCGAAGATTTACAGGCAAGGTATGGTGAGATAAGACTTCCCGAAGGTTCTGTAAAGGTTGGTGATGATGGATATGGATTTTACGATTACAAGTGGAATGGACATACATTTGGAGTATTTGGTAATTATGGAAAGTACAACAGAAGTGATATTATCGTAACTCCTCTTGGAAATTTCTGTGATTGGGAAAAGTACTGTAAGGCCGTTAAGAACAATGAGCTTGTAAGAAGAAACAATCATATTGATGATGACAAAATTGTGCATTGATTTCGGAAGTGGCTATAATCCAAAGGCTGGATATAAAACTTGCGATGTAACAACCTTTCCACAATTGGATTTCCAGTATGATGGGAAAGATGAGATAGTTGGTATTAGAGAAAAATCAGTAGATGTATTTTATCTAAGAAACGTTGTTCATCATATCCCAGATTTACAGAGAACTTTTACAACCTTGAAGAAGTATCTGAAGGTAGGTGGGAAGCTAGTTATTATTGACTGCAATAAAGGTCATTACAAGACAAATGTATTTCTTGACAATTTATGGTATAGATTTGTTGGCAATAACAACGAAATCTTTATTAGTAAACAGTATAGAGATTACATCAATGTCTTGGTCAAGTTAGGCTTTAAGCAATTATATTATAAATCATTTAAAGAAAAGGAGATTACTAAGTATGAAAGAAATTAAGAATCAACTGGAAAAGATGGGTTACGATTATGCAGTAGCAATCGCAACAAAGGCGGAAATAGAGAATGGAGCTGCTTGTGGTCAGCTCGCTATTATTTGTGAGTAAGTAATTAACCATCCTCTCCTTGGCAACAGGGAGAGGGTAAAAAGAAGAAAATATGGCAGACATGGAATTTGGAAAATGTGATATTTGTGGCAAAGAAGCTGCTTTATCACGTACATATTTCAAATACAGAATAGGTAGTTGTGAGTGTTGTGGAAGCAAATTGCGTGATGGCTCAAATGGCCATTTTGAGGTTGTGCATCATTGCAACAAATGCGTTCCTCATTTACCTACAGTTATACATCCTTTATTTAAGGCTTTAGATGGTAAAGTTTATAGAGCAAATGTTACTAACGTTTTACCATTTGAAATTGAAGGTAAATACATTATCGAAGAACCAGTAATCAAGGAGGATAAGCAATGAGCAAAATGAACGTTAAGGTGTCTCTTTTAGAAGTTGTTAAAAGCAACAACCTAGAGATACTTAAAATAGATTTATTCAACGATTTTGAGTTGTTCGTAAGAGAAGGCACTAGGGAACGTAATGAGTATTGCAAGACTTATGCAACATTAGACGATTTGGATTTTGATATAGAGGCTTTCTTGCTTAATGATGAAGTACGTGGAATTGTATACTGCCAAGATAAAGACACAAAAGAACCCGTGTGGATTGAACCTTGTAGTGATGAATGCTATTCTTGGTGGCAGGTTAGTAGAGTTCCTGCCTTCTATAAAGACAAACTTAAGTAGTTATTGATTTTGTTATGATACAGAAACAGACATGGAAGGATGAAATCAGAATTTTAATAACTGATGAAGAGAATCATGGTTCGGTTCAAATATCCATTCCGCTTTATGTTAGTGATATTTTCGGCAAAGCCGATGCTTTAATATATGCACTCTTTGTTGATGATACTCATAGAAGATGTGGTATTGCAAAACGTCTGTTACAACTTGCCGAACAACAGGCAAAGTTAAATGGAGTGAAAATAATCGGATTGGAATTTAATAAAGATGAATCCGAGAGTTTCGTTTTAGAATGGTATTTGAAAAATGGTTATAAGCCATTTAGTAAGGAAAGTTGTTTGCTAATTAAAAAGTTGAAGAATTGAATATGATAGGAGATATAATATTATTCTTAAAGAAATGGTGGAAGCAAAATATTACTTGTCACCATGAGTATGTCTATAAAGAACTCGGCAGAATCAATTTTGAAGAGTGTCGAAAGTGCGGAAGAATAAAAAATTACATAGGTTAAAATTGAGGAGGACTAGAATATGAGCAAAATTTATAAAGGAGAAATTCAGAGATTGCTACCTATCTTTCAAGCAATGGCAGAAGGTAGGACTATCCAAACCAAGAATGGAAATGGTTGGATAGATATAGATGGTGATGAAGATGGCTTAAATCTTGATTCACTCATAGACTATCAAGATTGCTTCCGCATCAAGCCAGAGCCAAAGTACCGCCCATTCAAGGACGCAGAAGAGTGCTGGAATGAAATGCAAAAGCATCAGCCGTTTGGGTGGTTGGAGTGTGTCGGCTGCCGTTATAACATAGTATCTGTTAGTAACATAGATGTGAGTATGGCAAACGTTAGTGGTGATATTTTAACATTACGTTTTTGTGATGTTATGGAAAGCGACACCTTTGCCGATGGTACTACATTCGGTGTAAAAGTGGAGGAATAGTTATGGCATGGGTATGTGTAGGATTTAATGGCGAAGAACTTATATTCAACAATAAACCACATAGAAGTATTTACGAAAACGTGTTCCAAATTGATGAAAATGACATATTTACACATGAATGGACAGATGACAAATATTGTGGTTGCATAAATCTTCCCAAAGGAACTATCAAGAAGCTCATCGGAAGAGAATTGTCTTGGGATGATTCCCCTGTAGAACTTAAATAATTATAGTTATGGATATAGAAAAAGTAAGAAGAATGTTAAAGCAAGCTGAAAATGCAATGCTTAAATATAATGCTACTTTTGAAGATAGATATAGAACAAGAGCATTCAATCTAATATTGGATGCAGAAAGAGAATTAAGTAAATAGAATAGCTTATGAAAATAGAAAATATAAAGTTTAAGGCTAAACGTCTTGATAACGGAGAATGGGTTGAAGGTGACTTGAAGCATAGTGCAAGTTATGTTGGAATAGGTTATCCAAGTAGTGTGTTCCCTGATGTACCTGTAGTACACAGAGTTGACCCTTCTACTGTCTGCCAGTTCACAGGACTGAAAGATTGTGAAGGAAATGAAATTTGGGAAGGCGATTTGCTTGCAAATAGATACTTCAAAGATATTTATGAAGTAGTTTGGAGAGAAGATGATGCTTGCTTCAAAATAGTAAACACTCGCTATAGAGAAAGAACTGAACTGTTAGGTTATTCTTTACGTAATATTTCGTGGCGTGTCGTTGGCAAAAAATTAGATAAAAAGAAATAGCGTATGGAAATGGTAATTTTATATATAAGTGTTAGTCTAATTTACATCTTTCTTGTTTGCTTGGATGGAGAAGATGTAAAACCAAAATGGAAGCAATGGCTAGCTGACCAACTAGGCATCAAACCAAAGATAGAGGTTAGATACATAAAACCACAAGTTATTAAGCTTCATTCAAGAGTTGAAATGTCACACTTTTATACGCAGTATTATGGTCGTGATAAATCGGGCATGGAGCAATTTAAGAGAAGAGCAATAGAAAGTGTGTACGATGAAATTCTTAAGGGAATGAAGGCAAATGGATTGGTTTCCATTTCGCAATATAATGACATTTATAGTAATAACACTATTTATGAGGGGACATGTGAAATTTATAAAAACAAGTAATGTATGAAGATAAGACAAGCTAAGAAAATTATGAATATGATGGAGAGAGGAACGGACACACGTTACTTCGACTCAAAATATACATTTAAGAAAGAGAGTAGATTCATTCCTAGGTTGAAGAGTCTCTATCAGAAAGCAACTATCAGATGGAATAAGGCAAATATGCCGAGTGCTAACGTTAGTTTGTTTCGTTCAATTTTGAGAACTTCAAAGGAATGCGGTCGTTGTAAATATTTCAATGGTATATTTGCAGGAGAATGTACTAAGCTGCATAAGAATGTTGAAAGCAGTGATTGGTGTCATGGAACTTTTTTCCGCAGAAAGTGAGGCTGACATGAAAATAAGACAAGCAAAGAAGATAATGAAGCAAGTCTATAAAACCCGATATTGGGCTTATAGACAAGGCTATTATTGTGGCAAAACGGATGCAGGAAAGCTAGCCGGAGACCATCGTTTGTTAAAGGCTATGCGTCTTACAAAGAAGTGGGAAAGCCGCAAGATGCGAAATAAAATATTGAAGAAGAATCCGTTCAAACCGAGAGACCTTCGACGTAGTGTTTTAAAATTAATGAGATATGGATGTAGCAAAACTTAATCGGGAAATTTTAGGTATTGACCTAGAATACAAAAACGTTTATATTGATGCGGAGAATACGAGGATGATACGTGCCAAATTACCTTATGGGTATTGCGATTTGGTTCGCACAGATGTATGGATTGGTCGTGTGAATCATCCTGAAGAGCATGATATTGTAAAGTATTCGGCAATCTCTTGGTATAGAGAAGAATTTGTTGGTAGTGTTGATTTAGGTCGCAACTACATGCATGCTAAATATAAGTTCTTCGAGTTGGTTGTGAATAAAAAAAATATTTTGAAAATGAAACATAAGAAAAATGGAAATGATAGATAATAAGTTAGTCATAGATATTCCTAATGGAATGGAAGTGGACGTTGAAAAAAGTGACTTGAAAGCGGGCATTATAGCATTCAAGAAGAGACCCTTCAGCTATGAGGATGTTATATCTACTTTAATAGACCGTGGTCTTAGCCCTGTCGTTGCTAATGTTACTAATAGTAATGTAGAGAAAATTGTTGCATTGGATAAGTTAATGGATATAGCTAAGTGTTATAATGGAGATTGGAAACCGGATTGGAATTCTAAAGAATATAAGCATAATATCATGCGAACCAGTGAATATGGTATTACTTCTAGTAGTGATTATAACGAAGGAGCTATTTACTTCAAGAACAAAGAAGATGCCCAAGCCGTTATTGATAATCCGAATTTCAGAAGCATTCTTGATGCAATCTACAAGGACTAAGGCTTATGAAGGAAATGTTCTTTAAGAATGTAAAGTTCCGTGAAGTCCAGCATTTGGCATTCTCGGATGAATATATAACCGCATACGTGTCGGTGAACCATGTTCCAAAGATGCACATGAGTGTTAATACACCTCGTGACGAATATGGATTTGCGAAAGGCAAACCAAAGCGTTACTTTAGAGTGGGGTTTGGAAAATGGCTTACCGAACGAGCGTTTATTAAAAAATATTTTAGTGAAGAATAAATGAATATAAAAAAGTCAGATATGGAATTAAAGATAAAAACGCATCATGCATTGCCTTGCCGTGCAGAGGTATTCACCATTAACGGAAAGAATGCCGAACAAAACGATTTTGGCGATATGTATGACCATCATGCTCAAGATGCAGAGCCTTATGCTTGTGCCGATATGCGCTTTGACCCAAAGCCTCCAACACAGGAAGTACTAAACCGCTATAATATAACGGATAAAGAATATTATGAAATCTGCAACGAACTAGAATGTGAGTTGTGCGTTGGTCGTTGCGGATGGTGTGTTTGATAGATTTTAGAAATAAATAATATGAGCAATGACAAAGGAAGAAATATTGGAAAAGGCATCTGATTTTGAGGATGAAGATGAGTTTGTAAAGTGTGATAGATTGCCGTTCACTGAGGAATGGTGGCTTTTGCATCACCTAGTGTATATCGGCTTGGCTTGTACCTATACAGGTCGTGGTTATATAATTGAGAAACTTAAAGATTAGTAAAATGGAAGCGAATGATTATTTGAAGGCTATGCAGGCTATGGATGAATTGGATAGACTTGTAACCAGTGTTTATCCGGATAAGTTCAAGTTGGTCTGCAAGAAGCATGGAATAGATGAATGCGAGGCGATGAACATGTATTCGTACTTACAAAAGATGCATAAAGGTCAGTCTTGGTTAGTTAGATACAAGCCATTGGAATATCTAGAGCGTGTATTAACTCTAGCCAAAGAAGCTTATGCGTCTTACATGAACAACGCCTTGATTCTAAGTATGGTCAATTTTGGTGATAAGTACACAAGAATACTTGTAATCTTTGAGAAAGATTGCGTGAGAAGCCAACAGGAATTTGACCTTAGAGAGCAAAGAACATATGTCGATATAGCGGATTTTATTGGAAATGGTTATTCCATCGTATCTGTTATCCGTCAGTCTGACAATGTTGACAGCGAACAGTTTGTTGGAGAAAAGGATGAGCGGAGTCATAGTATTCCTATTTACGATGGTGATGTAATGCTTTGTTACGTGAACAAACCGGAATTTTGGAGTTTAGATTGGCGTAACAGCGGACTTTATATTTGCGAGAGCGGCTCATATCATAGATTGCTATACACCCCGAATAAGGGGTACGTAAGACATGGAGAGCCAGATGTAGATGAAGACTTCACCCTTGATATTGGGGAAGAATCCTTCAGTAGTTATGTTATGACTTTAGATCAGTCTTGGTATAAGTTGGGTAATGTTCATGCAGGTATAGGCTTTTTGAAGGAGAAAGAATAGAAGTGTTAAAGGAGAGGAATATCATTTCCCCTCCTTTGCCTTAATTTCCAGCTCGATAGGCTTGCCACAATGAGGGCAGATGATAGCCGGAGACTGCGGAACGGATGGCTGCTCTGGTTGTAGCTCCTTTGGTGTCTCCTTGTAGAATAGCCTCCAAATTGGCACATCTAGGATTTCGGCAATACGTACTAATGTATCAAACGATGGGTTCGCTATTAAAAGTTCTAAAATCAAGTAAAAGAGTTGTTATTATTAAAGCAAAATTCTTTGTTGTCTAAAGAATTTTTCTTATCTTTGCATACATAAAGTGAGTCACACAAAAAAACTGAAAAATTATGGAGATTGATAAAAATAAAGTGTATTATTCCGTGGAAGGTTTTCCTTTTAAGATTGCAGAAATGACATCGAAGTTAACTTGTATAGTATTTGCTTTCAGACAAGGGTTTATGAAAGGAATAAGAATAGATAAGATTAATAGTGTTTCTTTTCTTATAAATGGGAAAGGGTACTTTGATGTAACTACTGTCGAGGAATATTACAATAAGCGTAGTTCAAAAGCTTTTCAAATTTGGCTGGGCATTTTGTCACGAGTTGGTAAATCGCATAAGTATAAAGATGTGACTATTAGTAAAGAATGGTTGTTGTTTTCTTGCTTTGAGGCATTCCATACTAAATGGTATAGAGAAGGGTATGCTATAGATAAGGATTTGTTATCTGGGACAAGAAAAATTTATTCACCCAATACTTGCACATATATGCCAACTTGCTTGAATAATTCGATAACTCCCGAATTTAGTAAGCAAGAATATAAATTCAAACACACAGATGTAGGTTATTATTTTGATATAGCCGATATTAGACAGCGTATAACAGATGTAACACTAGATGGCATTATTCGTAAGTATGCAATTTACAGATGTGTAAGGGTGAAAACCTATTATTCTTCGTGTTGGAAATATTTGCGCCCTGAAGCAAGAGAAAGGATAGAAGAAATGTATCAAGTGGAACATTTAGAAAAGTTTATAAAAGAACATTTAAAGGAGAGTTATTAACCCTCCTTTAAATTGATTTCTACATTTATAGGTTTTCCGCAATGTGGACATACAAATGTGGGTGATGATGGAACAAGTGGCTGCTCTGGTAGAATCTTTTGCAATGGCTCATCTGTAAGAAGTTGCCAGTCCTCCACATTTAATGCGATGGCAATTTGGTGCAAAGAATCTATACTAGGAGTTGTTTTGCCATTAACAATAAGAGATATAGCATTGGCGGTTACTCCAATAGCATCTGCTAATGATTTAGCCTTCATTTGGCGTAAATCTAGATAATACTTAATGCGCTTACTTATATTAATAAGGTATTCGCTTTTAATGTTGCTTTTTATCATAAAGTAATATTTTGATTATTTAGGCGCAAAGGTACAAAAAAATAAAGTAATAATGTGCTAAAATCTGTAAAAAGTAAGTAATAATTAGATAACAAAGGTTAAAAGTAAAGTAATATGTTGATTTTTCTCTCAAAATATTTGGTAACTATCCAAAAATTACTTATCTTTACAATGTCTTTAAGAGATAAGGACTTTAAGTTTAACTATTAATTGCTGTTATGCAGCCGAGTCGGCACTCGTAAAACGGTTTGAGGATATGACTACTTCAATTAAAAACAAGATGAGAAAGGTAATGCAGTTGGCACATAGAGCCTATCAGTTGAAATCAAGTTCAATGTCTTGGGTTGAGTGCTTGAAACAGGCTTGGCAGGTCGTAAAGCTTGAGGCTGCGATGAAGACCAAGGTAGTAGAGTTCTTCTTTATGAAGATGAATGGTGAGGTAAGACAAGCCTTTGGTACTCTCCTTCAGAGCCACATTGACTACACTCCAAATGGTACAGGACATGCAGCATCAAGAGATTGCATCCGCTATTGGGATGAAGAAAAGGGTGCTTGGAGACAATTCAAGGCTTATAACTTCTTGCGAGTTGCATAAAGATATTTACACGTTTTAAGGTGTTTGGCGAGGCTTGGATAGGGGTGAGCCTATTTAATCACCCCTTTAGTTTAGGACTTTTAAAGTATTTGAGATATGGAGACAATCGCTAAGTGTTTGAAAGAAGTGTTCTACAAAGGGCATCATATTACTAAGGTGGAGGACGTATTTGGTCAGGTATCCGTTCGCATTGATAATATTGCTGAACCGGACTATGCTAGCATAGCCGATGCAAAACGAGTAATCAATGGTAAAGCCCCTAAATGGTTTACGGATGGTTATATGTGGGACGAAGACAGCAAGAAGGTTGTAAAAGACACTAACGCTTTTCGATGGGAGGAGTAAGAAAATGGATGAGAATTTCTTGAATGTGCTCTATATCGAGCACACAGACAAAATAGGCGTTTTAAAGGACGATAAGGACGAAAGGGTATCTATTATCCTAGGTACGGATAAAACGCTTGTAGAACGCAAGAGAGAGGGCAAAACGTACCTTCTTGTACCTTTGACAAAAAACCACACCTTTGTCTGCAAGGATGATAGCATTGATGTGGATGGTGAGTATATCAAGAGTGAAATCTTCTTCCGCAAGGATGCTTGCCAATGGATTGAGATTGACAAAGAAACGTTATCTAAGGTAGCGTAATAAATAAGGAGGTTTAAGCGATGAAAGTATATGTAGTAATTTCTTCATACCAACATGGATTGGGTGAAGCAGTGGAGGTTGATGCAGAAGTCTTCTCTACCATAGATAAGGCAAGAAGAGCGATAGGACACAAAGGGATGAACACTTTGGAGAATTACAAGCGAGTTTTGAATTGCGATGATTATCTATACAATATCTCAGATTCTTTCTTCCATATCTCAGACAGCGAAGGAGAAACGTGGGACAATTTCGACATCGTAGAACAAGAATTAAAATAATAAAGCGATGAAGATTGATTTTATCAAAAATATTATAGAAGTTGCGAAGGAGTGTGGTTGCCTTGTGACAATTACACTTGTAAATGGGCAGGTATCTCATGTAAATTTTAGTAAGCATATAAAGAAGTTTACTACTACAGATGATGTTATCTACAACGAAAAGGAACATATTGTGACAATAATTGATACGGATGGAAGTTGTGACTACATTGATAGCGATTCCATCATTCGCATATTTAGTAAAGAAGGTGTTTAACAATTAATTAGATAAGAATATGGATGCAGGTCATGTGTATGTGATAATGGTCGAAGCCGAGAAAAAAGGTCTAAGAGGAACTGTCAACTTGGTAGGTGGAGCAAAGATAAGTTTCGACTTCAGTAGTGTTGGTGGTGAAACCTCTTTCAATTGCAATACAAAGAACAGAACACTTATGATTGGGAGTGGAAGTACTGTAGTATTTACACGTAAATATATTGATTGCAACTCTATCCAGTATATTGAAGTGCTTGAACGTACAAACTAATTATAGAAGAAAAGAACATGAATATACTAGACTATTATGAGGTTGTTACCTCAAAGATTTTCAAGTTGGAAAGCATGAACGAGGGGCTTGTATTAATAGCACCGGAGCAGGAGGTGGATGGAATCCGTTCCTTGATGGTGGGATTATATGTACCAGAGCATGAACGATACAAGATGTACACTTTCCGTTCCTCTATGAATGAGGGCGAACTTGGCGACAAGTACAAGGCGATGGTCGGCTCAATGGATGTGCTTAAACCGGATTGGGACAGAATCAGAAAGAAAAGACGGAAGAGGATCTAACCTCTTACCGCTTTTAGTTCTTGCTTAAATGCCATTTGACTTTTGTATGTAAGTACAGAAGAAACATACTTGATGGTTTTTATCTGAATACATCAAGCAAAAGCGTGTTGAAATATCTGAGAATGCAAATTATTTCAAGATTATTTTTAGAAAACATGAAAATAAATTAGAGTTTCCTTGCATTTCTCGAAGGTTTTTGTTACCTTTGCGGATGCAAACAACAAAACAATGAGCTTATGAAAGTATTATCAATTCGTCAGCCGTATGCTTGGTTAATCGCTATCGGCTGCAAGACCATTGAAAACAGAACCTGGAATAGAAAGTTCCGTGGTCGTTTTCTTATTCATGCTAGCCAAGCCAAACCTGAAAAACTTGACGGATGGCAGGAGAGCGCAATGAAGAAATATTGCCAAGAGCATGGTATTGTTATTCCAGACTTCAAAGACTTACCAACGTCAGCCATTATCGGCAGTGTAGAATTGGATGATATTCAATTTCATGAGGCTTATCCGGATGCGTTTGCTGAAGATTTCCAATATCATTGGTTCTTGAAGAATGCTAAATTGTTCGATGAGCCGATTAGAAACGTCAAAGGCAAGTTATTCCTCTGGGATTATGAGTACAATGAAGCCGAAAAGTAAAATAACAATACTTATGTAATAAAAATACAAGTCGTTGGAAATTAGCGCAAAAGTGCTTGTGGGTCTAAGAGGTAAATAAGGAAATAATATAAACATATTGTAAAATATTGAAGTTATGAAGAAGAAATTGATTATTGCCATCATCGCAGCTATCGTTGTGCTAGGTGGCGGCATTGGTGGCTATGTGTATCATTCTAACCAAGTTAAGGCAGAAAAAATGGCTAATTACAAGAAGGCGTTGTCTGATTATCGCTTCAATAGCAACAGATTAATATATTCTTTGGATTTCGTAGTAACGGATTTTATAATCAATTGGAACTCGGCTATAACGAATAAAAAGGCTATGAACACAAAGAACGAAATCGTTCCTTGCTCCGATTTCGAGGATGCCGTTTCTTTTCGATATGCCTTCTATGATAAGTATGGCGCATATAAGATTTTAGATAGCGTATATGTCTCATTAGGAAAACATTTGGAAAAGATGCGTGTAAATGCTAATGAAGAACAGCAAAAAATCGTAGAAACCTGTAGTAATGAATACAGGGAGTTGAATAATGCTATTGTTCTTGTGAAAAAGCCTTATGGCGCATTGGTGCAATATTCTAAACAGAAAGGAGACTTATTCTTTAAACTTTATGCTTTTGATAGCGAATTGGCTAAAGTTTCTCCATTGGAAGAAGATAAGGGCGATGAGAGAACAAAAGCAATGAATATGGAATTATACGGAACGCATTTGTTTGTTACGGCAGACTTTGACAAAGAACCGCAAAAGGCAAAAAAGCAAAGTTATACGTTTAGCAACATCACTACAAATTGGATTTATTTAAAATGATGGTTCTATTTTAATATAGCGTAATCTTTAAAATAGGTTTCTAAAAGAAAATAAAGTTTAAAAGAACAAAGAAATACACTAAATAGTTTGCGTGTTTCAGAAATTATGCTTACCTTTGCAAACGAAATCAGAAATGGTTTTGTAGCTTCCATATTGCATTCTCTACATTAGCGATATTGGTAGCTACGTTTATACATAAGGCAATAGCTTTATAAGCTAGAAGTCATTAAATGAAGTGCAGTGTACAACAGAAAAGTGGTGTGAAGTGTAGTGGAGTGCGGTGAAGTCTAGTGTAGTAGGGTAAAGTGCAGTATGGTATAGTAAAGTATAGTACAGTATGGAGAGCCATCCTTTGGGGTGGCTCTTTTTGTTAATTGTGGTTAATATAACAAAAATGTTACCATAAAATTTGGTTGTATAACAAATATGTTATATCTTTGCATTGTCTTAAGGACAAAAGAGTTCTTGTAACAATGAAGAAAAGCGAATTGATTAAGAGACTGAGAGAAGCGGGATGCTTCCTGTCTCGACAAGGTTCGGGACATGAAAAATGGACTAATCCAAAAACGGGAAAGTCTCAATTCGTGCCAAGACACGCTAGAGAGGTCGCCACAGGCACCGCTCATAGTATTCTAAGAGAATTGGTTGGGGAGTAATCCCCACCTTTCTCTCTTCATTGCTTAAAGGACTCTTTTTTTTGTTAAGAAGATAAACGAATATATATATATGAAGAAGATTAAAGTTATTGTAGAACAAGCCAAGGATGGGTCTTTTTGGTGTCATACCGAAAATGGCATAGGTAAGGTTGGTTTAAACTCTTGTGGAGAAACTGTTGCCGCTGCGAAGCAAGACTTAATGGATTGTTTGGCGTTGGCAAAAGAGGATGCAAAAGAGAATGGAGAAGTGTTTCCTGACGTTGAATTTGAATACAAGTATGACTTGCAATCTTTCTTTAATTATTTCTCTTTCCTCAATGTGTCAGAGATTGCAAAACGAGCAGGTGTCAATCCTTCATTGATGCGTCAGTATAGTAAAGGCATAAAGCAAGCTGGCGAGAAAACTTATGAACGTTTGGCACATTGTATGAATGAAATAAAAAAAGATTTGGTAGCCGCTACCTTTTAGGCGTGTGGCTTCATTGTTACAATAGATAAAGAACTCAGAGCCTTCTGCATGTGAATGTGGAAGGCTTTTTGTATCTATACCTTAATCTTTGCACTTAAATCTTTTGTGAAATAGCACGGCTTTATTCTTTCGTTATTCCTTTGATTATTAGTTAATTTTGCCAATAAAATTATAAAAAATGGCAGAATTAAGATTCGATGTCAAAGCGAATTTCGAGCAGGTTACGAAACTTCGCTCCGAGTGTGAAAAGCTGAGGGCTGAGTTGTTGAAGACCAATAAGTCAACAGACCCAGCTATTGTTGCGGATTTAACGGAAAAATATGCAGATGCAAGCAATCGCTTAAAGGATTTAACGCAAGCAGCTTCAAGAGCCGCTTACGTGATGTCTTCCGAGTTTAATAAGAAGATGCAAGCAGCCGCAAGGGAAGTTTATAGCTATGAACTTCAAATGCAAGCTACCAAAGACCGAATAGAGAAAATTCAACAGCAGATTACGAACAAGAGATTAACTCTTGGAGTTACAACGGATAAGTCATCCATAGATTCTTTACAGAAGAATATTGACTATTTAAAAGGTTCTTTGGCAGGACAAACTGCGCAATTAAAGAACCTAGAAGGAGGTGCTGTCGGTGCTCGTCAGACCTTGGAGAACATGCGGAATGAGTATGTTTTGTATGCAGGTTCAGCAAATCCGGCAAAAGATGCCACAAATATGTTGACCGATAGCATGAACCAAATGATAGAACGCATGAAGTCTGCTCCTACTGCCGGAGAGGGTATGTCTAGCTTGTTTCAAAGGGTAACTGGTGATGCTCACATGCTTTCGGCTGCTTTGCTTGGCGGTTTAGGATTTGAACAACTGACAAGTAGTATTTTCAATACTCGCTCTCAATTCCAACAACTGGAAATTTCTTTTACAACAATGTTGGGTAGTGCGGATAAGTCTAAACAATTGATGGATGAACTTATCCAAACGGCAGCTCATACGCCTTTCGACATGTCCAGTGTTACGAGCGGTGCAAAACAACTTTTGGCATACGGAACGGAAGCGAAAGATGTTAACAAAACCCTTGTCCAGCTTGGTGACATTGCTTCGGGCTTGAACATTCCGCTTGGAGACCTTGTTTATCTTTATGGAACGACCGTTTCGCAAGGAAGAATGTTTACAGTGGATTTGCGTCAGTTCATGGGTAGAGGTGTCCCTTTGGCAGAAGAGTTGGGTAAAATTTTACACCAAAACACAACGGAGGTTCAAGAGTCTGTTTCCAAGGGTAAAGTGACATCAGACATCTTCAAGGAAGCTATCGCCAACATGACGCAAGCAGGTGGACGCTTCGGAGGCTTGATGGAACAGCAATCAAAAACTTTGGAGGGTCAGTGGAGCAATATTGGAGACTCCATCTCGCAGATGTTCAACGAAATCGGCAAAAAATCCGAGGGCGTGTTCTCTAGCGGATTGTCAATTATTTCTGCTATGGTAGAGAATTGGCAAGAGGTTATAAAAACTATTGGTACAGCTATAGTAGCCGTTGGTTCTTATCGTGCATCATTAATGGCGGCTGCTTCTATTCGCAAAGCAGAGGAAGCGCAACAAGCCGATGATATGATGAAGGGAATTGATGCTGAAATCAAGCGTTTGCAAGACCTGGAGAACTCAAACAATAAGTCGATGGGTAAGGACAAAAAGCAAGAGCGAGTAAGCAAACAACAAGACTTGGCAAGTGTTGTTGGAGATACCGCTGTGTCCGATGATTTTGTAAAGGCAAGGTTAGATGCAGCCGAGCAAGAGGGCGTTATTTCGGCACAAATGCGTTCCCAACTAGAAACGAAACGTGAACTTTTACAGGCTCAACAACAAGCAACGGCACAAAGCCAAATTGAGCTTGATGAAGAAAAAAGAAAGACAGAGGAACTTCGTCAACAAAAGATAGAATCTCTTAAAGAAGATTTGAAAACAACCACGGAGAAAATATCAAATCTTGATGATAGGGATATTGAGTTGGCTAGACAATATACAGCAGCCTTGAATGATTTGCAAGATGCCCAAGATGCCTTTGCTGAGGCTCAAAAATTGGTTGAGGAAACTGCTGGTGGCGCAAACTTAGCTTTTGATGCAGAGGGTAATGCCGTGAATGCGCTAGAAGCAAAAGAACGTTTGGCCACCGCTGCGAAGAAAGTGAATACTGCTCAAACAAATGTTTCGACAATTGCAAGTCAGCAAAGAGGAGCTGCGCTTATTCGTGAGCAATTACAAGAGAGACAAGCAACACTACAAACGAAGTTGAATTCTGTTAGTCAAGCTACCAATACGACTACGAAAAAGGCTAGTACTTTAGCTACGGCTGCTTCAACGGTAAAAAATGCCATCCATACTGCAAGTGTTAAAATAATGACAACTGCTGAATTAATGCTCAGTAATGCGGTAAAATCCACAACTATGGCTTTAAAGGGAATGTGGGCAGCTATGCTCGCAAATCCGATTACTGGTATTATAACATTGGTAACAACGCTTGCTAGTGCCGTTGCTATGTTCGGAAGTGAAGAGGAAGATATTTCTGTTGACACAAAGCATTTTGGAGATTCCGCTGAAAATACAAGGGCGAAAGTTGATGGCTTGCTTAACGTAATGAGGTCTTCTAAGGAAGGAACTGATGCTTACAACAAAGCTAAAGAAGAGCTTATCCAAACCTACGAGCAGTTCGGGATTAAGTGTGATGCCGAAAAGGACAATTTAACAACACTTAAAGGCAAGCATGACGAATTTGTTGCAACCTTACAATTGGAGAATGCAGAAAGAGAAAAGGCTAATGCTTTAATGTCTGCCACTTCTCAATACACAGAAGCAAGAAACAAAGAAGATGACAATTTTAGCAAAGACTTATCCGGTCATTGGTATCAAGGTGGGCAACATGTAGATAAGGAAGATATAACATCAATACAAATGATGTATAATTCCATAGCAACAGATGAGGTTTTAGATAGGCTGGCTAAGTTGAAGCAAAGAGTAGATGATAGCACTTTGTCTTACAAGGAGCATATAGATGCTTTTAATATTTACACAAATGCAGTTAAAAAGACATTTGCGCCTATTGATTCGTTCTTAGAAAAACAACATTACAATATAGCAACTATAGAGAATACTGACCATTCGATATTGGAGCATACGAGTAATCTTGCAAAATTGAAGATAAGTTATAAAAACGCAGAGGATGCGATAATGAAGGCTGCTGCTGAAAATGTAGATTGGAATAATACACAGGCTAGGTCACAATGGGTAGCTCAGCAAAATAAACAAAGTATAGATGCCTTAACTTCCTCAACAGACCAGCTTATTTCTATATGGAATCAGGAATATGGATTAAATTTGAAAATCCATTATGATGATACAGAAATTCCAAGTTGGATGAAATCTTTAACGGATAAGCAGTTGCAATCTTTGATTAATAGACGTAAGGCAGATTTAAATAGGCAAGAGCAATACAGAACTAATCATAAAGGAAGTAAATTGCTGACAAAACAAGGAAATCAGCTAAGAGACGAAAATGCCAATAGGCTTGATGTTGCTATGGCTGGTTCTATTCTGAAAGATAGAGAGGCGAAAAGAAAAGCCGATGCAAATAAGCCAAAGGAAACGACAAAGAAAACTACACCCAAGAAAACAGGTGCAACGGATGACCCACAAGCAAGAGCGTATGAACGGAAGAAGGCAGAGGAGGACTATGCCAAGTCTATTTCTTCCTATTCGGAGAAAGCCAGTGATGAGTTGTCAAAGCGAAGAACGGAATTGATTAAAAATGAGACCGAAAAGGAGATTGCTCAAATTAATATGTCTTCAGACAAGGAGAAAAAGGCTATAGAGGATTCGATTGACAAACTCGTTGAGGCTAAGAAGAAGAAAGACCAGACCGTTTGGGTAAATTCGGGAAAAGGTCGTAAAGCCAACATGTGGAAACAGGGCAAGTCCGATGCGGAATACCGCAAAGAGGTATTGGGCACACAAATGGTTGACGACAAGGGTAATCATTTTGGGAAGACCATTGGACAGAACTCTGAAGACCAAATTGCCTTGATTGAGAAACAGAGACAATTAAAGCTGAAGGAAATCCAGCAAGCGGAGATAAAGGACATGTTGGATTTCATGAAGCAGTATGGTAGTTTGGAACAGCAGCGTTATGCTATCTTGAAAGAATATGCCGACAAGATAGACCTTGCAAGAGAAAAGGGAGATACTTTTGGCGCAGCGAACGCTGAAATGGAGATGAACGACCAGTTGAAGAAGTTGAATTTTTCGGATTTCAAGGATTCTATCAATTGGGATGTTGTCTTTCAGGATATGAACCGATTGAGTATTCCTTATCTTGAAGACCTTCGCAAGAAGATGAAGGAGTTGCTTGGTTCGGGTACGTTGGAAATTGATGACATGAAAACCGTATCTGACCAAATCTACAAGATTGATGATGCGATTTCCGAGCAGAAGGATAGATGGGGATTGGTTAATGATGCAGTCCGTGAACACCGTAGGCTTATTGATGAGGCGAAGGATGCGCAAGACCGATTGGCACAAGCTAGAAAGGGGGAGTTTGATGCCAAGGCTGATAATATGAGCCAAAGGAGAAAAATCCAAGGCGTGTTTGCTGAAAGTGGGGTTAGCATAGATACCAGTAATATCACTTCTGCCAATAAGGACAAACTTATGGGTTCTACCAAGAATCTCAGTGTAAGCCAAACGGAGAAGTTACGTAAGCTTTTTGATGATTTGGCGGTTTCAGAGGTTAAGGTTGGAAAGGCAACAAAGGAAGTTGGAAAGGCACAGGAAGAAGCCAAGGTAAAGCAGGATGCCGCAAAGAAGAGCTTGCACGATACTATCGAGGAATGGGCTGAGGGGTTAAGAAAAATCCAAGAGAAACTGAAAGACCTTCCTGGATTAGTCGATGCTTTGGGTCTCGGAAACACAGGCTTTGGTAAAGCTGTGAATAACGGAATGGATGCATTGAACAGTGGAACACAAGCCTTTTCTGATTTTGCAAGCGGAAACTACATAGGCGCAGCTATGAATGGAATAAAAACCATTGGTTCGTTGGGCAAGATGTTCGGTATTGGTGGAGGTAATGGTGCAGAAGTTGCGAAGAAAACTGAAGAGCTGACCGAGAGCAATGACAGATTGATGTATTCCATTGATAAGTTAAAAGAGTCTATTGACAAATCTTCCGGTTATACAGCCGTCAGCAACTATAATGCTGCTTACGATGCTCAAAAACAGGTTAACACCCAAACGATGGATATTCTCAAAACACAGATGGGGTATCATGGGGCACACCATTCAAATGCTTATTATTGGAATCTTTCTGCACAAGATTATGCGGCAATCAATAAGACTTTGGCTGAGCAAAGTAAGATAAGGGGTGGTTATACTAATTCTTCGATAAACAAGGTTAATTCCTTGGAGGATATATACAAGCTCACTCCAGAGCAGATGGCTGACATTCGTACACATAATGCGGATGTATGGAAGAATATGACCGACCAAGGCAAGTATGATAAGACGGAATATTGGGAGCAATATACAGAACTGGCGGGCAAACTAGAGGAGTTGACGGAGCAAATCAATGAGAATTTGACTCAAACAACCTTTGATTCGATGAAGAGTGACTTCATAAACAACCTTATGGATATGAGTAAGTCTGCAAAGGATTTTTCTAATGACTTCACTACAATGCTCAACCAGTCGATGCTCAACTTCGCTTTGGGAGACCTTATGAATAAAAAGCTTAAGCCTCTTTATGAGAGCTGGGCAAACAAGATGAAAGAGAATGGAGGAAGGAAGCTCACGCCAACCGAATTGAATAATCTTAAAGAAGAGTATGACAAGATAGTTCAAGAGGGTTTGGCTATTCGTGATAATATTGCTGATATTACGGGTTACAAACAATCTTACGAGCAGTCCGCTTCTTCCGGTTCTTTTGAATCAATGAGTCAAGACACAGGCGATGAGTTGAATGGTCGTTTCACTGCGGTACAGATCGCTACAGAGGGAACGTATGAGGAAACAAAGCTCATAAATACCAAGTTGGATGCTATTGTAGCTCGTAATGGTGGTGCAGAGTGCAGTTTATTAACGGCTAGCGTGAATACTATTATGGGTAATGTAGGTAACATTTGGTTAGCTGTTGATGAGGGTAGGACTATCCTTGCACAAAGCTTGATGTACTTGCAGTCGATTGATGAGAGACAAGAGCGATGGCATAAGCCTATGTTGCAAGCATTCAATGATATACACGAATTGAAAGATAAGATGAGTAGATTGTAAACAAAGAAGAGGAACGTATGATGCGCTCCTCTTTCTTTTTATAGTTTCTTTTCTTCCAGTAATTCGTCAACTCTCGCTTGAAATGCAAGTTCTGTCTCTGAAAGGCTGTAGCCAGAGTAGGAATAGCTTGTCCCGATGATGTGGCCATCAAACCTTCCAGTATTGTCATCCTTTGTGAAAGTGCCTTTGTAGCCCTTGTATTGGAATACTATTTCCTTGTTGTCCTCTTGCTCATCCTTGTCGTAAGACTTAGCTATCTTAATCAGGTAACAGAAGCCGAACATGAATAGGCAAGAGATAAAGGAAGAGATTGAGAATCCAACCATTGCCCATCCTATCGCCTTCGTCTCCTGCTCTCCAAAGAAGCCCATCATCAAGCCGATGGCAAACAATAATATAGTTAACCATAGTGCTACTGTACTAATTAACGAGAGAACACGGAATACCGCTGTACCTCTCAAATTGAAAAAATCATTCATAGCCGTAAAAGTTTTAATTATTAATACTTGCAAGGAATGTTCCTTACGTTACTTAACACTTTCCAACTTGTCCAGCACGTCCCTAGCCTCAGCAATGGACGATGCGGAATACAACTCACCACCTTGTTTTATTAGGGCGATGAAATCTGAACAATCAGCTTCGGAAACTAGTTCTGCAAGCGTTACACCTATAATGCTTGCTATCTCCTGAAGACTGGCTACAGTTGGATTCCCATCAATAGTTTGTATCAAGGATGGTAAAGATACTCCCTTGCCACCTTTTTTATTAGTCAGCCTATCCGCTACATAAGTAAGCGTAAAGCCTTTTCGTTTAATTATGCCTCGTATATCCATACCTTATAATATATTAAGTTCTAACTTTACTTATTGATGTTGCAAAGATACACATATTTTCGCAAACAACCAAACTTATTATGAAAAACTAAGTTTTTAACCTAACAATGCAAACAAATCTTAATTTGTGTATTAAATCAGCAAACAAAGGTTAAAGTTAGGATAAAACTTAATAAAATATTTGGTAGTTAGGATAAAACTTAGTATCTTTGCATCGTGATTAAGAAACAAAGGTCACAATAACATTATTAATTTAGCTGAGGTTGCACCTCCGAGTGGCACTCGTAAAACCGTTTAGTTGATTATGGCTAATTCATTTAAGAATATGATGAGAGAAGTGATGAATATGGCACACAGAGCCTTTCAGCTTAAAGGTGCTTATATGAGTTGGGCAGAATGCTTGAAGCAAGCTTGGCAGGTAATAAAGCTGAAGGCTCGCATGAAGAAGCAGGTCGTTGAATTCTACTTTCAGAAGATGAATGGTGAGATTCGTCAGGCTTTCGGCACTTTGATGGAGAGTCATATTGACTACACTCCTAACGGCAAGGGTTACGCTTGCAAGGACTGCACAAAGTATTGGGATGAAGTCAAGGGCGAGTGGAGACAATTCAAGAACTACAACTTGATTAGAGTTGCTTAACAAGGTTATTAAGGATTTAAATAGAAACTAGATATGAGCGCAAAGATTATCGTGATGCAAGGCAATATGGTTGCAACCATCGAAGAGACGAACAAGGACGCATTTATCAAGCGTGGTGAGTATAAAGAGACCGATCTGGACAGACATAAGCGTGAGGTCGATTTCTTGATTACAAGCATCGCAAACCGCTACGAAGTGACATTCAATCACAAGGTAGAGCTGAAGGAAAGCCGGAGCATCAAGAAAAGCGAGTATTTCGATAACATCTACTACGTTACCGAGAATGCATTGAACAAGCTTAAAAAGCAATACTCATACGAGTGTGACTTGTAATAGATTTCGTGAGGCACACGCTAAACTGCACCGGACTTTGAACATTAAATATTTAAGAGATATGGATAAGAATTTGATGGATGCTCTTTATGTTGAGCATGATGGCAAGATTGGTGTTTTAAGCTCAGATGAGCACAAGGTGGTATCACAGGTTATCGGCACGGATTTGACGCTTATGTACGACAAGAAAGAGGGTAATACATACCTTTTGATACCATTGACCCAAGCCCACAAGTTCGAGTGCAAGGGTAGCCACATCATTGTGGATGGCAAGCGGTTCGATTCGGACATCTTTTTTAGAAAGAATGGTTGCCAATGGATTCAGATGCAATCAAAAGAAATGCTATCAATGGTAGCGTAACAATATATAAGGTGAGGCACACCGAAACAACTGCACATTATCTTTGATGTTTAACAATTAAATTCCGTGAATAATGGAAAGAAGAAGTAATGTGCAGCAACGTGCCACGATAGCTGGTCGTGCTGGCGAGGACAGAAGTCCTCCAAAGTAAAACAAACGTTAACGTTTTAAATAAAACACTAAAGCGTTTGCAAGTTAAAGAGAAAAGTATTAACTTTGCAACCGAAATAACAAGGTTGTGAAGTAGAGCGCACGACTGACTGATATTTGAGATAATTAATAATTTATATTAAAGATATTATTTCATTAACTCCAAGCGTGGAGTGTCGTCATTCCGTCCATCGCTCTACAATAGTGGATGAGTGACACAAGCCCTGTCCGCACTTTCCACATTAGCGGATGGGGCTTTTCGTTTCCACCACAGCCAAGTTTAAGTATTAACAATTTAAATTTGGAGTTACTATGACAGAAAATGTAAACCGGATGATGGTGAATCCGCCAGTGTTCCCATCGGGTAGTGTGAAATCTGGTATGACAGGTTATGGAGAAGAACGAATCACCTCGTTGGAAATTGCGGAGTTGGCAGGTAAGCCTCATGCAGATGTATTAAAAGCTATTCGCAAGATGGAAGAGCCTTGGAAGAAGGTAGCCGAGGGAAATTTTTCCTTGGGGTATTATCTTGATGCAAATGGTCAAGAGCGACCTTGCTATTACCTTACCAAACGTGAGAGTCTTTATATTGCTACCAAGTTCAATGACGAGGCAAGAGCGAAGTTGGTTTTGCGTTGGGAGGAGTTGGAAATCAACCATCGTGAGCAGGTACAAGCCAAGATGCGAGCCGAGCAAATGAAGCCTCAGCAAAGTTTCTTGCAAGATAAGTTGACGGTTGCCAATTGGGTAATGGACTCGTTGCGATATAGTGATGCCGCACGCTTGCAGTTGGTGAGCCAGATAGCAGAGCCTTATGGTGTTCCTGTTCCCGATTACGTCCACGCTTCGAATGGTGCTTCGCACGCAGTCAGTGAATTATTGAAAGAACGTGGTGTCGAGTTATCAGCCATCAAGTTCAATAAGCTGGCATTGGCTGCTGGCTTATTGGAAGAGAAGACCCGAAAGGGTACGCACGGCAAGGTTCACAAGTACTATTCCGTCACAGAGAAAGGATTGGAGTATGCTTTGAATGACATCTACAAGGATGTGCCTGGACAAACCATTCCAAAGTGGTATGACAACAAGTTTGGGGAGGTGTTGGAAATCATCGGTTACAAGCCATCTAGTCAAGGAGATATGTTTGCAAGCGGTGAGACACACTAGAACAACTGTAGTAATATTGATATATAATCGAGAAGGAGGGGAATGCGTGATGCACTCTCCTCTTTTTTATGGTGAAAGTTTTTTGTTTTTCACAATATAGATAAGTGTTGTTAAACTGAGTGCTAATTTTTGGTAGAGTGGAATATAATAGCTATCTTTGTGGTCGAATTTCAAAACTTATAAGGACATGAAGATATTAGAACCAAAATATGAAATCCTATCCCAAGGTGAGGGTATGGATGGAGTTTACAAGCAGATAGAGTTATGCGGTCGCACTTGCTATGCGTCAAGTATGAAGATAGACAAAGACAGTGCAAAGCCTTTCGTTGAGCGTATGGTAAGCAGCAACCATCTTGCCATGTGTGAGCATGGAACGATATATCTCCATGTAGCTTACGATAATGACTTCTTTGTTCCGGAGTCTCTACTGGTCAAACACTATCGTGAGAACAAGTATTCCAAGGTGATGCAGATAGGTAACGATTACTATATCACAACCAACTACAGAGTGATAGTTGAAAATAATTGGTTTGAGGATTTGGACTATATCTGCGAGCCTACGGAATGGCATGAGAAACGAATAACCGTCCGCTTTACTACTCAGATTGCGGTAAGTAGAGAGGCTAACAGACATCGTGTAAATTCCGTAGCGGAACAAAGCACTAGATATTGCAACTATAGTAAGGATAAGTTCGGAGGCGAGATTGCTATCAACAAGCCAAAGTGGGTTAGCGAAGATGATGAGGTTAATCCATCGTCTTTTGATGGTGGAACATTTGTTGACCTATCAAAGAACATCGGTAGTTATGAGCATTGGAGTCCGGTAGAAAAATGGTGGTTTGCAAATAGAGTATGTGAAATGATGTATTTGTCTTTGGTTAAGGATGATGGTTTAAAGCCACAAGATGCGAGAACTATTCTTCCTCTTGATACCAACACGGAGTTGATTCATACCGCATTCGTGAGTGATTGGCTTCATTTCTTCGATTTGCGATCAAAAGGAATTACCGGAAAGCCTCATCCAGATATTGAGGTCTTGGCAACCCCATTGATGAATGAGTTCAAGGAACGAGGTTTGATTTAATCGCTTATGAAGAAGAAAGCCAAGCAAATAGCCAATGTGATGAGCAATGACTCTTTGGAGGTTGTTGCTCAGATGATTGTTGATGAGGCTAAAGGTGTGCGCTATGAAGTGTATGCTGATGGCTCTAGTAAGAACAACAAGTGTGGTTGCGGTTGGCTTGTGCTTCATAAGGGAGCGATTATCAATAGTGGGAAATATACATTTATCACAGCTAAAGCGAACGATTCGGTGAGAGCCGAAATAAGGGCGATTATCCAAGCATTGGGTGATTGCCCTCTCTTGTGTTCTGTTGATGTATATGTGGATTGCCAAGTGGCTATAGAGAGAATACAGGCTTGCAAGTTAGGAGACTTACAGCCTATATATAATAAGGTAGCGAAAGGCAAGGTGATAAGATACCATTGGGTTAAGGCTCATAGAGGTAATATGTATAACGAAATGGTGGATTCTTTGGCTTTTTCTGCTACAGAAAGTTAATTTCGTGCCTACATATATAATAAGCGTTAAAATATAAAAGAAATGCATTAAATAATTTGCATGTTTCAAATATTCTTTGTATCTTTGCATCGTAATTAAGAAACAAGGTTATTAATTTTAAAAGGTGAGACACACCGTAAAAACTGTGATTCGTTATGAATACTAGATTGAGTAAGAAAGAGACAATGGTTTATGGCAACATCGAAGTGATGGCTGATGTAATTGGTGGTAACAAGTACTTTACATTTGCTGAGTTGTATGATTTCGATTTGGATAATACCAAGGATGAGTTGAAAGAAATTTTAAACTCTTTGACTGAGAAAGGTTACTTGAAGAGTTTTAATGATTTCGATAAAACTTATCGAGTTTTGAAGTAAGAACAAAAAAGGGGATATGAAATCCCCTTACAATATAAATTTAGAACGTGAGACACACGTAAAACTGTATTGAAACAATGAAAAAGGTATTCACAATTGAGAATGCGTTAGCGTTTTTATTTGCTCTTGAAATAGTATCATTAATTTATTTTCTTGGATAGGGCTTATGCAGATTAAGTTTGGTAAGATAAAGTTTACTGCGGCTAAGTCCGAAAAAGGATGTCGCTTTGATGCTTGCTATAAAGGGGAGCATGTGGCTTTTGAGAGTGAAGATATGTCTTTGTATGATGATGTTTTTTCTGATAATAACAGAAGAGCAAAGGCTGCAAAGAGAGTGATTTACGAGAATATTAAGCACAAGTATTATGAGACCCATAGAGATTAGCGATTTCAACGCTGCCGATGAATTTGTAGTTGAGGCAATGATGCAAGATGGCAAATTCAAGGTTATCGGCAAGGTTATTATTGATAATAATCTTCTGAATGATGATGATTTGGAAACCATCTGGGATTGTGCCAATTGGCGAACGAATGGCTATGAAAAGATGGTTGTCTCTAACGGAGTGTACAAAGGCTTGAAAGCGTTTAGCGATGGGCGTATGTTCTATGTAATTACTGATGATGAGATTGGAGTGGTAAATGACAATATCATGGTACGCAAGCATTATGATGTCAACAATGGCTATTATATTAAGTCATCAAGGTTACACAAGGAGCAATCCAGGGACTTATGGTGCTTTGGTAGCTGTGAGACCATAAATAGAGAATATAAGTCAAACCATTTTATATGTGGTAAGTGATGGCAAAAAAGATTAATCATATTAAGCCTTCCTTCATTGAAGGTGGTGAAGTCTGGCATGATATTGATAAGTTCCCGATGCTAGACCACACTATTCTAGTTGAGTTACAGGTAAAAGGCTCAGACGGATTGATTTACCGGACGCAAGATGTATGTGTTGAACGTGCAAATAGATTTGAGCCTACGATGTCTTTTGTCCCTAAGCGTTGGGCGTATGCGATAGACTTAGCTCAATGCAAGAAAGTGGAAGGATAAAATAAAATACAAATTAAGAATAAGTATATGGAAGAATCGAGAGGTGTTTACACATTACCAGTCTTGTATAATGAGCAAAGTGGTACAAACGAAGGTGTATGTGTAAGAAAAGAACTTGGAGTAGTTGTTGCAATCGACAATGAAGATGAGTTTAAAGGTGTTTTTTCAAAGGACGGTGAGGTTGATGTATTCAAGCAGTTACTATCACAAGAAGTGTATCGTTACTATACAGAGCACAACGCATTCCCTACTGGGCCTTTGGTTTCTTACAAGATGGATGGCGACATCATCTTTGATTACGTTGAAGTAACTATTGGAAAGATGTATGGTGGTTATGTATATATTGTGCATTACAACTTTGCAAGCACGGCATCATAAGAAACAAGTTTGATTATGGCATTAATAAAAGATAGAATTAATATTGCGGTTCAGATTAAAGTGTTGGAGGATATTGCTGTTGACTATAAGGGTAAGACAATAGATAACATCATCCAACAGCTAGAAGCAAGATTGAGTGTGCTGAAATAAGTTCAAATTCCAGTAGTTGGAAGATTATGAGTGGTGGACGTTTTGATTATGCTCAGTATAGGATTGCTGACATATATACAAAGATAGAAGATTATATTGATGGTCATCCATTGGATGAGGAAGATGAAAGATGTTTTCTCGAAGACCGATGGTTAGAGGAGGATGAAGACAAGTATGTTAGAAAGCATCATCATACGATGCCTAACAAATACGGCTTGTCTAAAGAGACTATCAAGGAATTTAAGAAGGGCGTTGAACTTCTGAAGAAAGCTCAGGTTTATGCCCAAAGAATAGACTACCTTCTTTCAGGTGATGATGGAGAAGACAATTTCCATCAGCGATTGAAAGAGGATTTAGCAAATTTAAAAAGAAAAAAAGAATAGATTATGAGTTGGAATTATCGTTTAGATACACCTATGATGCAATTAGCTGAAGAGGTGAATAAGAAATATGATACCGATGCTGGTAAGATGCTTCTTTGCACTTATCTCTTCATGGTATCAAGTGAAGAGGTCAAGGACAAACAAGCTTTCTTTGATTGGGTAGAAGAGCTGAGTAAGTCCTGTAAGTGCGATGCGGTAAGGGAGTACGTGAAAATCAACGGCAAAGCCGATTGGCTGCATGGTGGATTAAGTAAGCCGATTTACCGACACTATAAGGGCAAATTCTATGAGTACCTTGGTGAGGTTACTGATAGCGAGACTTCAGAAGTAAAGGTAGCGTATCAAGCGTTGTACGGACAACATGAGGTTTGGGTGAGACCAAAGGATATGTTCTTTGGTAATGTTGAGGTAGATGGTAAGCCAGTTCCTCGATTTGAGAAGGTAGATTTAAAAGACTTAGAGAAACAAGCCGAGAGCAATGGACAGAAAAAAGATTAAGAGTTTGCTAGGTCAAGCAATCTTGCGAGTGAATGAAGTCGTACCGAATTTCGATGATTTGGATAAGATACTTCCTTTGCTTAGACAGGCGATTGATGAATTAGATAAGTCAGAATCGGGTTCAGTTTAGAAAGGGTGAAAAATGACAAATAGGCATACGGTAAAACCAAAGGTAGTTCCCTTTGAGATAGCCAAGCTTCTGAAGGAGGTTGGCTACGATGAAAAGATAGCCGAATTTTGGGCTTACGCCAGCCCTTGGACAGCAAAGGGTGGCATTCGTAAGGGTGGTAAATATAGTGAGCATTACGGAAGTTATATTGCTTACTCCAATTCCGAGTGGGAGAAATCCAATATTGAGTTTTCTGCTGCCTTAAAGTTGAATAGTAAGCATCCGGCAATATCCGCTCCAAGCTATGATATGGTGCTTGATTGGCTTTTAGAGCATTTCGGTTACTATATTTGTGTCGCAAACATTTCGAAAGATAAGTTCTGTTGGCAAACTACATCATGGCGTGTAGAGGAAGGCTTGTGTCATACGGATGGTAAGGAATATTCCAGTAGATACGATGCAATGGATGCCGCATTCAAGAGTATCTTAAAGGCTCGCATAGATAATAAAGAAAACGAGGAAATCAAAAGACTTTTGGAGGAAATACAAGATGGAAAGACTTTATGATACTTTTGTACACGCAATAATGATGAAGTTAGAAGCTCGTTTATATGTTGAACTCGAATGTGTTTATAAGGATATAACAAACAAGATTGTTGAGAAGAAAGGTAAACTCACCAACGAAGACGTAATTGAGTTTCAGAAAAAACTACAAGAAGTGTACGACACGAATGCTGCTATTCGTGAAAAAGTTACTGGCATTAAAGATTCCAAGAATTGTATCTTAACTAAAGAAGCATGTGAAGAGCTAATAAAGCGACTTAACGTGATTAATATAAAAGAAAATGAATAAGCAAAGAATGATAGAGTGGATAGCCACTTGTGATACAGGTGTCTCTTCAATGACTATGTGGAGTGCATTGATGGGGGTAAAACGAAAGAAAGATTTGAATATTCCCAAAGACAATAGTGACTTCCGTAGATGCTATGACATGGTAGAATACGGACACGTAACCTTGGATGAGCTACAAGCTGTGAAGGAGCAGTATCCTTGGTTTGCTCCTGTTGTTGACAATTGGAAGGAGTTGTCTCTTTTGTTTGAAGAAGAGCTGGACAAACGCTTGTATATGCGTATTCGTCAGCTATGTGAAGAGTCAGATGCTATCCGGTATGAGAAAAAGGGAGAACTTTATTATGAGAGGAATTTTTGGTATAATATAACACAATAATCAAATTAAGAATGAAGAAAATTATCTTAATGTTTTGTATTGCGATACTCGGCATGAGTGCGCTTACAAGTTGTCATTCGGTTTTCTCCTGATGCAGACGAAGAAGCCGTAATCGTAAAGAAGCCTTGGTTTATTGGGCATGGAGGTGTTGAACAGCAAGCAGTGCAGACTGGTCTCACTTGGTGTTTGTGGTCAACGAGTGGTTATTACTTCAAGATTGTTCCTGTCCGTCACGAGATTACCTTAGATGATTTGTTTAGTGACGATAACACGCCACTTGACTTCCATACTGTAATCATTACTCAGATTGAGCAAGGCAAGTCCCCAATACTTTTGCAGAATTATGGTGAGAAATGGTTTGATACTAATCTCAACAATTATTTCTGCAATCTGGTTCGAGACCATATTTCTCAGCATTCCCCATTTGACTTGATGTCGAATCGGCAAGTGCTTAATCAGATTGACACCAAGATACGCAAGCAGATGCAGGACTATGTGAACGCTCTATCAAAGAAAAAGCAGATGCCTATCATCATAAAGGAGGTTATCATCGGTAAAGCTACACCAAACAAGGAACAGCTTAATGAAATGAACCGCACGGCAAAGGTCGTGCAAGCCAAGCAGACACAAGAACGTGAATATGAAGTGCAGATAGCAAGAGAAAAGGCTGAGCGACAAAAGGCAAAGGCAGATAAGGCATATATGGAAGAAATGAACCTTTCCGCTGGTCAGTTTATCAACCTTAAGTGGATTGAAACAGTAGCAAATAAGCAAGGAGCAAATATTGATGTTATGGTTGGCCCTGCCGAAAGCATGTGGAATATAAGACGCAATTAATTAATTTATAAATCAAGTAAACAGAAATGAATAAAGACAAATTAAAGGTCAGTTTTGAGATTGATCGTTACAAGGTGATTGGTATGCTCTCACGAAATTGTGAGAATGCTGAAGAGTACAATGAGATTATGGGTATTCTTGAAGGAAAGAATGAGTTTGTGCGTGATGCGAATGGTAACGAGGAACTTGCAAGCCGCATTTGCAATTATGCTTTGGACTCTATCTTGGTAGAGAATCCAGATTTGGCTCTCCGTAAGCGTTTGGATAAGGAACAGAAAGGCGAGGATGCTCCTGATGGATTTTCAAATGTTATCGAAATCAAAGGTGATGACGCAAAGAAACTTGTAGATACCCTTTGTGGTATTCTCCGCAAGGATAAGTGATGTGAAATTCATCAAAAGAATATAAATAAACACTAAAACACTTGCAAGTATAAGAAAAAATGCTTATCTTTGCATCGTGTTTGAAACAGATGGCCTTCTGAGAGGTCGCTTCTACCATAATAAGTCAAGACTTAGGAGTTTACGGCATGGTTTACACATTACCCAGCTCAGCTAGACTATAACAAGGAAACTCTAATTAGGGTGAGAATCCCTAAACGCTGCATTAGACAAGTGGTTAAGTCGCCAGCTTTTCACGCTGGTATTCAAAGGTTCGAATCCTTTATGCAGTACAAATTTGCCCTATGGTGTAATGGCAACACTACAGGTTTTGGTTCTGTCATTAGTGGTTCGAATCCGCTTGGGGCAACAAAGTGATATTAGGAATGTGTTCCATAAATGGTGCGATATTCAAGCGGTTAAAGAAGATAGACTGTAAATCTATTCCCATTGCGGGTTCGGTGAGTTCGAATCTCCCTTGCACCACGAGTAACTTTGTCAGATTACGAGGAATGTAGCTCAGAAGTAGAGCACTTGGATTTGTAACTAAGGGGGCGTTGGTGCAACTCCAACCATTCCTTTACGCTTTCGTAGCTCAGTGGCAGAGCATAGGATTTTTAATCCTAGGGTCGAAGGTTCGAATCCTTCCGTTGGCACAATGACACACAAGAAGAGAGCCGTGATGTTTGTTCTGTTGGAATCTCGGACATCTGTCAACGGGTAACGTAGGAAGCAGATGGAGTGAATAAGCTTATGAACTAGGGAAGCAAGCGGAATTGTTCTCTTTTGTGTTTCATTTAGTTTAACGAAAAAAGAGAAGAATATGAAATGTCCGTTAAGAATGGCAGTCGCTTTAGAAAAGAACAATAAGGTATATCCAAAAGATGTACGGAAGTTCTTGATGGGATTGTACGCCACGCTGCATTTGACAGATAATGCAACTGCAAAAGATATGGAGAAGTTGGTGTATTATGCTTTTCGGAATGGCTACCTGTTAGGTGTCAAGTCTGAAGGTGGTGATGACCAAAAAGCGTATGACCGATTGCCGGATTTGGGAGTAGAAGAAGATATTGGTGATGATTTAAAAAGATAGTTGATAAAAATTGGTAATTAGTTAGTAGAGTTTTTAGGCTTTGGTGTGTGAACATCGAAGCCTTTTTATATATAATAAGGTAAAATAAAAGCTGAAAATGTTAACAAAACCCACATAACAGTTATGAAAGGTTAAAACACGAAAGAAAAACATTAAAAAACTTGCATGTTTCAAAACTTATTCGTATCTTTGCATCGTCAATCAAGATAAGTTGGTTGATTTGCCGAGTGACAAGTTTCACTCATAAAGGTGAGAGCGACACCAAGGGATAAGACCCGAAACAACTAGCACAATTGATTATGTCTAAGCAGACTGGTTTTTCATTCGCAAGTTCAAAGAAGTCATTAATTGAGACTATTGACGAAATCAAGAAGTCAAAGATGCCTCGCAACGAAAAGATTGTTGCATTGAAAGCTTGCGGTCTTCGTGAGAAAGAAATCTCCGATATGTTGAAGGTCTGTGTACCTAGCGGTTCTACTTCAACGAGATTCGTTTATACATTCGGTGTTGAGATTGAATGTGTTCATGCCGAGCGCAATGCCTTGATAGAGGCAGGTCGTCAGAATGGTGTTGATATTCATTCTGAGGGCTATAACCACACCGACAACAAGAGTTATTTCAAGATTGTTAGTGATGCTTCAGTTGGGGGTGATGTTGACCCTAACGAGGTTGTTAGTCCGGTATTGAATGGCAATACAAATGGTATGGCAACTTTGAAGAAGGCTATCAAGTCTTTGGATGCCGTAGGTGCAAGAGTAAATTCTACTTGTGGTCTTCACGTTCATATTGGTGCTGCTAAGTTGACAGGCGAGCAGTATGTTAACGTCTTCAAGAATTATCAGAAGCTTGAAAGATTGATTGATAGCTTCATGGCTCCTTCAAGAAGAGGTAATTGCCGTTGGGCAGCCAGCTTGCTGGACAAGGATTTCTCTAATTGCCACGACAATTACGATGTTAGAAATAATGTATTTCATGGAGACAGATATTACAAGGTAAATGCTGAGAGTTATACACGTCACAAGACTATCGAGTTTCGCCAGCATCAAGGTTCAACTAATTACAAGAAGATTGAAATGTGGGTTAAGTTCTGTGCAAAGCTTGTCGGTTGGTCTCGCAATAATGTCTTCACTAGTGAGGTTATGAATATCGAAGATATACCTTTCTTGAATAAAGAAGAGAAGGCTTTCTTCCAGAGTCGTAAGGATGCATTTGCAGCCAATAATGATTAATTAATGTAGTCCTAGGGTAAAAGCCCTAGGACACAAAGAAATCAAAGTATTATTAAGAAAAAAGAAAGGGTAAAGATATGTGTGTTATTATTGTATGTCCGAAAGGTGTTGCTTTGCCATCTGTAGATGAGCTGAAGGCAGCGTATAAGAGAAATCCCGATGGTTGTGGTTTTGCGAGTGAGTCTGACCATTACAAGAGCTTGCATTTCTCTACATTTATCCGCAGATTGATGAAGCGAGATATAAATGAGAATGTAATCATACATTTTAGATTTGCTACTCATGGTTCTGTCTGTGTCAAGAATTGCCATCCATTTTACAAGGCAGGTTATTGGTTCGCACATAATGGAGTGCTCCCGATTTGCTCTGAGCATGATAAAACGGATAGTCAGATTTGCTTTGAGCGTTTTATCTATCCTACTATCAAGAAATATGGTTGGGGTTCTGATGAACATATGAAAGAAATGAATAAATGGACAGCTCATGGTTCTAAGTTTGCAATGTTGCATAATGGTGAGATTTTGAAGTCCGGTAAATTCATAGAGCGTGATGGACGGTTCTATTCAAATTTGAATCATTTGGGTTATATGAGAAATGTCATAAACTTTTAGATATTTTAATGTTTAGGTTCTTTTTAATTCGACAAGCGTCAGATGTCCGTGAGGATATTTGGCGTTTTTTTGTTATATAAGGTGTTTTATTTTGTGTTGCTATTAATTATTCGTTTATGTGATAAAATAGCCTTAAATCGCTTGGAAATGCCGTTATTACTCACTTTTAAGCAAAAGTGAGATACTTGCAAATGGATTAGTGTGTTTATTGTTCTTTTCGTATTATCTTTGCACTAGTTTTAACAAATATATCGAAAGAATGAAAGATAAAATTTTCCAGTTACTAAAACAAGAGTATAAGTCTCTTGGGTTAGGTGATGAAGTTCTTCAGGCACATGCTGAAATGCTTGACAAGATGGGGCTTGTTACTGATGACAACATCGAGACAGTGGTTGCTAGTCAAAAGAGTTTTTTGGAGTCCTTGCAAAAGGACAATGACCGCAGAGTTACCGATGCCAAGAAAAAGTTCGAGGAGGCACAGAAGGCTAAAGAAGATGCTGAACGCAAGGCTGCTGAAGAAGAAGCTAAGAAGAAAGCTGACGAAGAAGCCAAGAAAGCCGCTGAAGAAGCCGAAAAGAAACGCTTGGAGGAATTGGCAAAGAAAAACGAAATGCCGGACTATCTCAAAAAGTACTTTGAAGAGCAAGCAGCAGAGAAGAAAGCTTCAGAGGAAGCAAGAACCAAGGAACGTGAAGAGTTCAAGGAACTCATTAAGACCTTGAATCAGAAGAACACAGACCAAGCCAAGACTTACAACGAACAGATGGAGGCACAAAGCAAGACCATTAAGGAATTGCAAGAAACTATCCAAAAGCAAGCTGAGGAGGCTAAGGCTAAGGAAGAGGCTGCTGCAAAGGCAAAGGCAAAGGCAGACCACGATGCGAAGATTTTATCAAAGGCTAAGGAGTTGGGCATTCCCGAAAGTCGTATCAACGAGGGTTTCACTCTGAGCGATGATGCTACAGATGAAGCTATCGAAACATACCTCTCCAAGGTAGCGAACAACTACAAGGCGTTGCAACAACCACAATTCGGGGGCAGCTATCGTGCTAGCGAGGGTGAGCCAACAAAGGAGGACGTTGACAATGTAGCCGCATCATTAGTTCAGTCACTTTAAAAATTGAAAAACATGAATCAGGAATTGAAGACTACGAAAAAGCAAATTGTCTTTGGTGAGGATTCCGTCATTATCCAGAAATGGGAAGGCGACATCAAGGGCGGTCGTGCTTTGGATTGGACAGGCGTAAAAGATGAAGTTCTTTACGCAGGTCGTGTTATCGTGACAGATGGTAAGGGAACTTACAAGCCATTGCCTATTGAAGCAGGCAATTATAAGGCTTTGGGTACTGCCAGTGACCCATTGGAGCATTACAAGTATGCGGGTGTTCTCTATCGTTCTATTCTGAACGGTGAGCCAGCGGCAATTATGACTGCTGGACAAGTAAACAAGGTAGCAGCTAAGGCTGCGAATGGTGCAGACTATCCGGATGCGTTCCTTACAGCTATGCCAAAGATTGCTTTGGTTAGCGATGAGGATGCTAACAAGTTCGATGAGTCTGACGCAACTATGGATAAAGACTAAAAGAAGGAGGATAACAGATGGAAAAATCACTTTATTTTCAGTTGGTCAATAAATACTTCCCACAACTTGTTGCAAGTGTAGTAGAGAAGTTGAACGGCAAGAATCAGACCACATTGACCTATATGTACCGAGACCACTTGACTAACACATATAGTCAGGACGGACGCTGGGCATCAATTACTGCGGAATATACACGAGTTGCTGCTGACGTTGTATCAATGGATGCAGAACTCCCATTGAAGAGCCGTGATAAGGTTTCAACCGCTGAGGGTCAAATCCCAAAGGTTGGTATGAAGCTTTACATGACAGAGAAGCAGCTCAAGGATTTGGATAACATGATTGCGCAACGTTTGCCTCAGCCACAGATTTTGCGTAACTTGTTTGCAGACCTTCCTCGTTGTATTCAGGCGGTTTATGAGCGTATTGAAGATATGTTCCTCAGTGAGTTGTCAACAGGTGTAGCTTTGGCAACCCGTTCCGGTGGTACAGGTATTCGAATTGACGTAGGTTTTGCCGAGAAGAACAAGTTCGGTCACGGTGCTAAGGCTTGGGACGCAGAGGATGCAACCCCACTTGATGACATTCAATTGGTTTACGACAAGGCGATGGACGACCAAAACACCATCACTACTTGTTATCTTGATGATTACACAATCAAGTTGCTTGGCAAGAACAAGCAGGTTCGTGCTCAGTTTGCCTTCAATCAGGGCATCGCAATCAATAGTGATAGCAATATTCCTATTTTGAGCTTTGAGCAGATCGCGTCTATCTTTAGAAATAAGTGGCAGACTAACTTGGTACGTGTAGCCCGTACAATCAAGACCGAGATTAACGGCAAGAAGGGAACACACAACCCTTGGGCTAAGGGTCACATGACCTTTACATGCTATGACAACTTGGGTGATTTGTTCTGGACTAACGTAGCCGAAGCTACAAGACCAGTTGCAGGTGTTACTTATCAGTCAGCCGATGAGTATATCTTGGCTAGCCGTTATTCTACCAATGACCCACTCCGTGAGTTCACCAGCTCACAAGCAATGGTTGTTCCTATTTTGAATAACGTTGATGCCATCTACTCTTTGGACTCAACACAAGCGGTAGGTTAGGCTTATGAGAGGTGAGGTAATTAGTCCGTTCCGTGATAAGTTCCATTTTAACACCATCTATGAAGTTGGTGCAATCTTGGACTTTGACGAAGAACGCATGAACTCCCTTATCGAACGTAAGCTTTGCAAGATGTTGGAGGTGCAGGATGATAACCATTCTGCACCTCTAAAAGACGATAAGGAAATTAAAGATACTCCTAAAAAGGAAGTCTTGAATGATGGAAAAGAAAATCCTGTAAAGGAAGAAGAAAAGAAGTCAGAAGAGACACCTAAGAAGGAAGTCTTGAAGGAGAAAAAGGAGAGCAAGCCTAAAAAGGAGAAAACCTCAAAAAAGGATGCTGCCGAGTCAACCGAAGAGAATTCCCCAAAGGAGAATGTAGAAGAAGAACTTGACGAAAAAGCAAAGAGCGAGCAGGAGGCTGCAAAGAAAATCGCTGAGGCTATGAGTCAGGCTCAGAAATAAGGATGTCACATGAAGATAAGAGAATACATTTCGCAGAAGTTGCGTGCTTGGAATATTACCGATGCTCAATTGGAAGATATTTCGTCAGGTATAGACCTTGACGAAGAATATACGTCTGATAATTCCCAGGTTGTAGGCAAGGCGATGATTTCCGTAATCGAGGAACTTATGCTTGCCCCATATATGAGCAATGTGAATGAAAATGGATTCTCTGTTTCTTGGGACTACTCTAGGATAGGACAATACTATATGTGGCTTTGCCGTAAGTATGGTGTTGCTCCGGATGATGAAGTGGTGGCAGCTTTAGGGCTTTCCACTATCACGGATAAGTCTGATATTTGGTAAATGTCTAGGTTATGTTATATTCCCCTCATATATTAAAGAAAAAGTTCGTGAATAAGGTTGTCAACAAGTACAACGAGGTCATTAGCTCTTCTGAGGAATGGAAAGAAATGGGGCGTTGTCGGTGCGATGACAACTCTACCGAGCATTTCACTACCGATAATGGTAGTATATATACACCGAAATATCATATTGTTTGTGACAAGTGCCAGATTTCCGAAGGTGATGAAGTCAAAGTATATTCCGATGATGGAAGTTACCGAGGAGGTGGAAAGGTCTATAATGCCCCTAAGTGCAATTATCTTGGTTATATGAGTATCTATGTCTGATGTTATAAAGGATGAGATAGACGCTTTCTTTGCGCAGGGAGAAAGGGAAGTTGATGAGTTTCTTGACAGGTTAGGTAAAACAGCCGTTGAGCTTGATAAGACTAACGGAAACTACCGAAACCGCACAGGTAATCTCAGAAGGTCTAACTATAGTAAAGTACATGACCACACCTTAACCCTTGGCAACAAAGCGGAATATGCGTCTGATGTTTCCTCTAGGGGATATGATGTTATAGATTCGGGTATTCAGTATATCAAGAAAGAAATCGAGGATATGCGATGATAACAGAAATAGATGCAGGTCATGTAATCTATGATGACTTGGAGCTTATGGGAATGGAACGAAGACTGAAAGGACATCTGAAAAAGGGTGGACTTGATGGGGAAGAACCTATGGTCGGTGAGAAGATTCCCGATGATGGCATGATAGTCATCATCCCTAAGCGTATGAGTGCAGACAAGACATATTTCAACGATTGTACTATAGAGGTAAACATATTGCTCAAAGATATAGAGGGCGAGGCTAATCCTCAATTGAACGAGCTTTTAAAGAAGGCTATTGAAACCCTGTCTGACAATGAAGTCGGAAAAGCTGAGGATGTATGGTATCGTTATTCTATCCGCTCCCACGGCATAGAGCAAGAGAGTAGGTTGAGTTGCCATTACGCAAACATTACTATTGATTTTGAAACATTAAACGTAAGATAAGATGAAACCATTTATTGGAATCAAGAGAATTTGGTATGGTGCTCCTCTTACCGAGGCAAATACACCTGCTAAGTTGGCTACATGGTTGAAAACCGCTACAGAGGTTTTGAACAGCCATGAGGGAACATGGGGATATTCTCAGGATGACCCTAGTGTTACCGAGTACAAGAACGAGCTGAACGGACAGGTTTACTATCGTGACAAGACTGATGAGGGTGCTAAAACAATTACATTCTCTATTGGTGTCTTCTCGTGGAAGAACAAGGTAGACTTGCAAGGTGGTAAGATGTACAAGGCAACAGGAGAAGAGACTACAACTGAGGCAGAAGCCGTAGGTTGGTCTTCTAGCCAAGATTTGGCAAACATCAACAAGTGTATTGTTGCTCAGACCAAGACCGGAAACTACATCGTCTTCTCGAATGCAGCTATCGTAGCCAAGGGTGACCAGCAGGACAAGAATATCACTTTGGGTATTTCTGCCGTTGCCATGGAAAGCGAGACCGATGGTGTGGCTGGCGAGTACCAATGGGAAGGCTCTGCGGTTGTAGAACAAGAATAAGACATTGGCAACAAATGATAGAGGGGGATGGTGTTAATGCCGTTCCCCTTTTTTAATATTCAGAACCATGAGTAAGGCAAGTAAATTAGTTACGGATGCAATTCTTGGAGAGGACACCGTAACGATAATCGTGAATGGAAGGGCTTATTACGTTTCACCACCTACAATTATAAAATTGGTCAAGGCAGCTAAATACCTTAATAGTTTCGAAGAGGGCAAGACCTTAGCGGAAGTCTTATGCATGCTTAAGAATTTGGATGATGCTTGCAAGGCGTTGTCCGTATTCATACAAGGCGATGAATCCATTAGTGATGAATTATCTAAAGGAACGCTTGAAGAGGTTGTCAATGGCTTACAAACGGCTTATTCCTTAATCTCTATAAAGGATTTTCAGACGCTATCAATTTTGGCGAAGAGTGCGGCAAGGATGATAGCAAAACCACGACCATAGGTAACGATACACTCTTAGGACAGATTGCATCTTTTATGGATAGTCTGCACTTATCTTACCAAGAAGTCGTGAAAGAGATACCTTATAGAAACTTATTGCTGATGACAAAAGACAAGCAAAGAGTAGTATGTGGTGATGTAATGTATGAGGTAACGGAAGAAGAGTTTGGTATGAACTTCAAAAAAGGATAAGTTTAAAATAATGCAAATAAAGTATTAAAAGCACTAAAACGTTTGCAAGTTAGCAAAATATTGTTTATCTTTGCAAGCGCAGAACAAAAAGGATAAAATGGCGATTTGAGAAATTGATAAGATATTAGAGACACGAAACCCGATGGACTATACCGAAAGGCAGTCCGAGTCACTATTCCTTTGACTTTGCAATCGGTAGTTTCGTGTTTTTGTGTTTAAAATAAGATGCAAGACGTAAGGTTAATATTCGAGATACTTGTTTCCATGTTGCTTTGCGTTTGTCTCATATTGCTTGCTGTAAGTAGATATAGGCAAAAGAAAAAGCGTGAAGAACCGGAGCGAAAGGAAATGGACTTGATAGACTTCTTTTCTTTGGGAGGAGTTGCCTATTATTGGAACAAAGGTGGTAAGCAGCAGAAATGCTACACATACGAAGAATTTCTGAAAATCAAGGCTGACTATGTGGAGCTTTGGTTGAATCAGAATAGATATATTTTTAACTCTCAATTAGATAGCGATGATATATAAAGTATTTGTTTTGTTGCCGACAATAGTTGTGTCAGATGGTATTGTTGGTATAGCTTGGCTAGGAAAGGTTTTTGGCTGGCGATATGGAAAGAACAAGAAAAAGAGCAAGAATGTGTCCTTAATGATAGGATATAACACAGGAATGTCTCTTAAGTCAAAAATAGACGATAACGCAGCGGATGATTATTTAAGACGCATTGCCGAAGAAAACAGAATCTAAATTCAAGGGTTAGATGCCCTTTTTACAACCATATTACTTGTGGTTATTTTTATACATCGGTTTTTATTAACGATTGTTTTTTATGGTAGATAAATGTATAAAAACGAGCACAAGTTCCCTTATAGATGGACTAAAAAAGATGCTAATTTCACAAAAGACAAAGGTAAGGTAATGTCTTGCTTCTGTTGCGGAGGTGGCAGTTCATTTGGTTATAAATTAGCTGGCTACGATGTTGTAGCATGTAATGAGATAGACCCAAAGGTTATGAAAATGTATTTGAAGAATCACGATGTCAAGTACGCTTTCAATTGTGATATTCGTGAGTTGATTACCAATATCAATATGGGGGGGCATATTATGAAAGAAGAGCTTCATAATTTGGATATATTGGATGCTAGTTTCCCTTGTTCGGTATTCAGTATTGCAGGCGATCGTGAAAAGGCTTGGGGAAAGGAAAAAGTATTCCGAGAAGGTCAGAAGGCACAAAGGCTTGACGATTTGGCTTTTTACTCAATCGCCCTCGCTCAAGAACTACAACCAAAGGTAGTGGTTTTTGAGAATGTCCAAGGTTTGTTGCAAGGTGAAGCTATCGAGTACGTGAAAGAGATTTACAGGCAGATGGATAATGCCGGATATATCTTGCAGCATTGGCTTCTTAATGCACGTTACATGGGTGTTCCTCAAAACAGACCTAGGGTGTTCTTTCTTGGGTTGCGCAAAGACCTTTGCGAGCCGTTTATTGTTCAGAAGGATTTGTTCGAGCGAGTGCCTAAGATAGATATGGACTTCAACGAGAAAGAAATTGTCTTGGATGAGTTTTCGGACTATAGTGGAAGACGGATTCCTAAAGGAGTGATGAAGTATTGGGTGCATAGAAATGAGAAAGATAATTCTATCGGTGATATTGTCAAGCGGATGGATAATCGTCTTTCTATGTTCAATAATATGTTTCTTAAAAAGAATAAGGTATGCAATACTATATCAGCAATGGAAGATAGGCTTGTGTATTTTGATAATCCAAGCTATATTTCTGCGCATGATACGATTTTAGCATCAACATTTCCTGAAGATTATGACTTTGATGGCATGAAGCCTTGGTTTGCTTGCGGAATGTGTGTTCCTCCAGTTATGATGGCTAATGTTGCTACGAGAATCTGGGATTGTTGGTTGTCAAAGATTAAAAAGGAGGAATGCGCATGATAACAGCAAGTATGACTTCGGGTGAGATACGTAGAGTACGAAACTTAGATGAAGCTAGAATCTATGAGTTTCAGATGCGAAAAGCTAATGAGCTTAAACGTGAAATGAGAAAGCAGAGCGTAAGGCAAATGACCAAGACATACGAATTGGTTACACAAAACGCTAATTATTTCATAGTAGTAGGTGTAAAACAAGGCGGTGTTTTCGTGTCCGGTGTATTCATTTATCTGAAGGAAACCAACGAGTATATTCCTATGAGTAGAAACGAGGGGTATAGCGAGGATTGTTTTGCCATGAGCGTTCATTTTCTGAAGAGATTTGCTGAAAGGTTTTTGAATAAAGAATTACCGATTGCCAAGATATTGCAAAAGATATATACATCGTTTACAGGTGCAGTTCAGCTCTATAGTGATGACAAGACAAGAAGGGTGGTATTTGCTATTCCGGAAGGGCTTATACTCACAGAATACGAGCAAGAAAAGCATATCATCCACTACAAAACCTTTGTAAGCATGGATATGCTAAAGAAGACACAGATGCGAAGTTACGAGAAGATAAGTGCATTTCTCATGGAATCTTGTCAGCAAATAGCTAAAGCAAGAGAAACCGGAAATGACGAAAGGCTGTGCGTTGTGTACAGAAGGTTTTACAATGATATTGATTTGCTAGATACAAAGGAGGCGCAAGCCATATATTCAAGTTTCTTTGAAAAAGGAGGTAACAATGAAAGATAAATGTATAACAAGGTTTCTTGGTGATATTAAGCCTGTAAAGAATTACGAAAGGTATTATGTTAGCAAGCTGGGACATGTTTTTACTATTGGGAGAACGTCTCAATTAAAGGAAATCGCACCTTGTAAGACACCAAAAGGTTATTTGAAGGTATGGCTTTACAAGAACGGAAAGCGCAAGATGTTTTATATCCATCGTTTGGTAGCTCAGGCTTTCTTGGAGAATCCAGAAGCGTTGCCGATGGTGAATCATAAGGATTTCGACAAGACGAATAACGATGTAGATAACTTGGAGTATTGCACTGCAAGATACAATGTGATTTATTCTGCTATAGCAAAGAAAACCTCTTCCGAATACTTGGGCGTGACCTGGAATAAGAGTGTAAGAAAATGGCAAGCTCAGTATCAAGTAGGTAAGAAGAAAACTTATATCGGATGCTTTGGTACGCAAGAAGAGGCTCATGAAGCTTATGTTAACGCTATAAAAGAGATTTGATATGCTTGAATATGATAGAATATACAATTCCGACTGCATAGAAGGAATGAAACAAATAGAGAGTGGGGGGGGTGAGCTTAATTGTTACTGACCCACCATATTGTATCTCCTATAAGACCGGATGGAGAGCAGATGACCATCGTTTTTCGAAGGAAATACTCAATGACGATAATGAGCAATTGATTATTGATTATATGAGCGAATGCTACCGGATTTTAAAGGATGATAGTGCTGCTTACGTCTTTTGTTCTGCCAAGACCTTGGACTTTTTTATGCAACAAGCGAGGAACGCAGGGTTTACCATTAAGAATGTGCTCATTTGGCGAAAGAACAACCATACAGCTGGAGATTTAGATGCGCAATATGGTCAATGTTACGAGCCAATCCTGTACTTGAATAAAGGCAGACGAACCATAAATGGAAAGCGTTTGGAGGACGTATGGGACTTTGATAGAGTTCCATCTGATAAATTGGTACATCAGAATGAGAAACCAATCCCCTTGCTTATGCAATGCATCTTGAAATCATCGGACGAAGGAGATTTGGTATTTGATGGTTTTATGGGTTCAGCAAGTACTGCTCTGGCTTGTATGCGTACAAACAGGAATTTCCTTGGCTTTGAGTTAGACGGGGAATATTTCAAGGTAGCACAAAAAAGAATCAAAGAAGAAATGTTTAATCAAAAAGATATGTTTGGATATGTTGGAGATAGATAAGATTTATCAAGTTGATTGTCTGGATGGTATGAGCAAGATTGATGACAAGTCCGTCTCGCTTATACTCACAGACCCTCCATATGAAATTTCAAGGGATTCCAATTATGCAAAGTCCGCTCCTACTGGTAAAGATACCGATAGATTCCGCATATCTATCGACTTTGGAGACTGGGATAAACAGGAAGCATTTGATATAGGCTCTATGATAAAAGAATCCTACAGGTGCTTGAAAGATGGTGGATATATAGTTTGTTTCTATGATTTGTGGAAGATTGGGGTCGTAAAGGATGCGATGATTAAAGTCGGATTTAAACAAATTAGATTTATAGAATGGATAAAAACAAATCCTGTTCCAATAAATAGTAAGACAAACTATCTCACAAACGCAAGAGAGGTCGCTGTGTGTGGGGTGAAAGGTAAAAATCCTATCTTTAATAGTGAATATGACAATGGAGTATATAGCTTTCCAATCTGTTGTGATAAGGGGAGATTTCATCCTACCCAGAAGCCTGTTAGTCTTTTCAGAAGCATTATAAACAAGCATTCCTACAAAGGAGATATTGTACTAGATTGCTGTATAGGTAGTGGAACTACGGCTATTGCGTGTATTCAAGAAAATCGTAATTTTATTGGTTTTGAAACTAATAGAGAGTTTTACGACAAAGCAAACAAGAGAATAGAAAATGAATTAATGATAAAGCAAGACAGTTTATTTAGTAATGAAAGTTAGGGGGTGATATGATGGAGCTAAATAGAATTTATCAAGGTGATTGCCGAAAGCTTCTAAAGCAGCTAGATGATGAATGTATAGACCTAGTATGCTCTGATGTTGCTTATCCGGTACAAGCTAGAGGTGGGCGCAGTAGCATGAGTGGATATTGGACGGATTCTCAAACTAGAAAAGGTAAGATATTCAAGAGTAATGACATAGATATTTCGGAGTATATCAACGAACTATATCGAGTACTAAAGGATAAGACTCATTGCTATCTTATGTGTAACGACTATAATCTGATGCACTTTCTAGATGAGATAGGACGGAGTGAGTTTCACTTCACAAAGTGTTTAATATGGGATAAATGCACTAAGGTGTGTGGAACGTATTATATGAACCAAAAGGAGTATATCATTATGCTTCGTAAGGGAGGTGGAAAGCCAATTAATGAGTTTGGCACATCTGACATTCTGAGTGTTCCTATTCCAACCAACAAACGCAGGGATAAAGAAGGATTGATCAATCAGACCGAAAAACCAGTTAAGTTGATGGAGATTCTAATCAGAAACTCAACAAATGTAGGTGATGTTATTCTAGACCCATTCATGGGGAGCGGTACAACGGCAAGGGCTTGTGTTAATCTTGAAAGAAAGTATATAGGTTTTGAGATAGACCAGCGACAAGTCGATTTTGCCAATAACGAATTAAAGAGCATGAGTAGGCAATTAAGTTTGTTTTAAAACAATGGATATGAGTATGGTTATTCAATGTAACACAGTTGTAAGAAATGGGAATAAAGAGATAACGGATGCTCTGATAAAAGCCATTAAGGATGAAGCCTCGAAGCGTGGGTTGGTACGTGATGAATTGGTTGAATATTGCAATCAATTGTTAAGGAATGGCGAAATCAAGGCTTGTATTAAGAATTTGTTTTATAATTTCAAACGTTATTTTTGGAGGTATTATTGATATGAGAAGAAGAAAGTTGAACAAGTCTCCAGTGCTAGGTCTCTGCGGATTTGTTGTCGGTTACGAGTGCAAGGAAAAGGGAATAAAGCTGATGGAGTGCGATAAGGCGCAAGCTGATGCGATTATAGTTCCTCATCACTTTTCACACAAGGTAACGAAGAATAGTTGTTTGAATCTTTTGGTATTGTATAAGGATAAGATAAGGGGTGCAATGCAAATAGGGTATGGAATCCGACCGCACATCAAGACTGAAAAGGGCGAAGTGTTGGATTACCATCAAGTGAGGGAATTTGACAGAATGTGGTTGTCTGATGATATGCCAAAGTATAGCGAAACCATTTGCCTTTCTCTCTTGCACAAGTATATTAGGGTAACACATAAGGAAATCAAGTACCTTATATCTTATGCCGATACGTCCATAGGTAACAAGGGAACTATATATAAAGCTGCAAACTATGAGCATATTGATACCATTAAGGCAGATTTCTATGTGTTACCAAGTGGTGAGCGTGTGCATCAGGTAACTATGTGGCATCGGCACAAGACAAGAGTGTGGGAGGTTCTAACAGAACTATACCCAGGAATAAAAAAGGCAGAAGGGTTTCAACTTAAATTTCTGAAGAAGTTATGAAGAAAAGAAATAAATATATTCCTTGTCATTTGCATCCAGATCCTGAGCATTGGGTTAGAAAAGGTCAATCTTGGAAGGCGAAGGTCGCTTATGAAAGCGAGGATGATGCTTGGGAGTTTCTGAATCAGAATCCGAAGTTACGGGCACAAGGTATGGCGGTGTATCGGTGTAGGATATGCAACAAATATCATATAGGGCACAAGAATAACAAATAAAAAATATAAACAGCAATGATAGTAATAAAAATCAAAACATGGAAAGACTGGAAGAAGGACTTTCTTGATTGGGTGCAAGCACCTCGACGCAGAACTTGCAAGGATTATGTAGACTATATGGAGGTTTTGCAAAAACGTGTTCTCTACAAAATAATAGCCGATACTTGCGATAAATACGGCAATATGCGTGAGGGGCAAATCCAAGACATCACAGAAGCAGTCGAAAAATGCGTGGCTGAGTGTGCTAAAGAAGCACGCAAGTTAATCGATGAATGTCAGCCCGCAAAATTCTTCTAAGACTGCAACTTTCATTACACTGCCGTGAAATGGTTTAACTGATAGATTTAAAACAACAAAGTATGATAGAACTGAATAAGAAAAGTATGATAGAACTGAATAAGATATATAATGAAGATTGCCTAGAAGGAATGAAAAGGATTCCTGACGGGAGCGTAGATTGCATAGTGACGGATATACCCTACAATGAATGCAATCGTACCGACAACGGTCTAAGGAACTTAGATAAGGATAAAGCAGACATCGGAATATTTGATGTTGCTATGCTGACAGAAAATCTATGCGAAAAGACCAAAGGCAGTATCTATATGTTTTGCGGTTTTAATCAAGTTTCTACTATTCGGCAAGCTATGTCACAAAAAGGTCTGAGCACAAGAATTGTCGTATGGGAGAAAACGAATCCATCGCCTATGAATGGTTCGGTTATTTGGCTAAGTGGAGTTGAGTTGTGCGTTTATGGTAAAAAGCAAGGCGCAACATTCAATTTCCATTGTAAGAACACCGTTTTCAGATACCCTTGTGGGGGGGGTAAAATTCATCCAACACAGAAGCCAGTGGAGTTGATGTCACAGCTAATAGCTGCAAGTACAAAAGAAGGCGATACCGTCTTAGACCCATTCATGGGCAGCGGCACTACCGCTATCGCTTGCATCCGTGAGAAGCGCAATTTTATCGGTTTTGAACTGAACAAGGAATATTACGACAAGGCTTGCAAGCGTATTCGTTTAGAACAAACGCAGCCTGTGTTATTTTAAATCATAAATAGTTGAGATTATGAAAAAAGAAGATAGACTTAAAATATATCGCAAATACGATGGGCATTGTGCTTATTGTGGCAAGAGTATAGAGTATAAGGATATGCAGGTTGACCATCTTGTTCCGAAGAATCGAGGGTGTTACTCTCGGTGGAGCGACAAGGCGGGAAAGTTTGTCGTATCCCATGGCGATGATTCCATGGAGAACTATATGCCATCTTGCAGGTCTTGTAATCTTCGTAAGCGTGATATGAGTTTGGAACAATTTCGCTCAGAGATTACTAGACAGGCTAAAGGATTGCTTAATGGTAAGGCTTCTTTCCAAGTAAAGATGTCGCTTGCTTATGGTTTAATCGAAGAGCACTTTGATAGACAAATTGAGTTCTACTTTGAGAAATTTAAATAGTTGAGAATATGAAGAAGTTTAAGAAGTCGATAGAGATTAGCACTGAGAATATTTCAGACGTTCTTCAAGTGCCAATTGTTACAAGTTTATACAAGACTAAGAATTTTAAAAATCCTTGTCTTGAAGGTCGTAGCGTTCCTTATGATACTATAGCATTGATGTATGTTCATATCGAAGGCTTTGATAGCGATTTTTGTATTGACCAAGGCAACATTCTCGCTCTTGATATTTGCGATACTTGGTATGCTTTTTCGAGGCGTGGATGGGATAAACATAAAAACGATGAGGTATGAAGAAAAAAGGATATTACGAATACGGAAACGGAATCTACCCTTTGAAGCTTTGGGTACACATCGGTAAAGACTTGAAAGAGCTGATAGATTCCTGTTTTGACAAGTGCAAGGCTCCCGATATTGATTACGGTGGCGTTACGTATTCCGATGCTGTCAGAAAGAGCGACAGAAGGCGTGGCGTTCTTGTCTCGTTTCCGTGTCAGAAGGTTATGTCGATGAACTACTGCTGCCATGAAGCTTCTCACGTCTGCGATGCCATTGAGGAATATACTGACTTGGAACACGGCGGCGAGCCTTCTGCCTACCTGATGGGTTGGATTGCGTCTTGCATCAACAATGCTCGTTTGGGTATTGGCGATTTCGTTGAAATCGTAAATAAGGAAGAAAAATAGCCCAAAGGCAAAATACCCTTTGGTGTTTGCCCCATCACTATATATAATAATGTAGTGGTGGGGATTTTTGTGTTAACG
>ERZ1026898.118-NODE-118-length-52083-cov-22.564850_pt1 | contig 52083 bp, 37 predicted proteins | sample MGYA00380178_ERZ1026898 | MGnify/ENA primary metagenome ERZ1026898 (study PRJEB33269, sample SAMEA4719814) | human gut metagenome | biome: human-associated habitat; feature: organic feature; material: feces | place: Cameroon | collected 2013-10 ...
CCAACCGTGTCGTCTCCGCCCAGGTCGTGATGAAGAGGATGCTGGAGGATCTGCAATAAGACTTTGATGCGGAAACGGTACCGGAAAGAGCCCTCTCCTGTACCAAATGACTTTTTGTCGGTGTTTGGTACATAATAGGCCGTTTTGGTGTACGGAATTTCGGTAACAAGATTATGGGTGGGCAATTACCTTTAAAGATAAGAAAAGATATTTGGTCGCAAGTGATTGTCAACTTGCGGAAGTTGAGTTGATGCGAGGAATATGATAAAAGATTCATTGAACATAATTAAGGTAGGAGGAGCGATTGTGGAGAGCGAGGAGTCTCTCCAATCCCTTCTGATGTCGTTCTCAAGCCTAAAAGGCAGGAAGATTCTCGTGCACGGAGGCGGAAAGATTGCCACTGAGGTGGCCGCCAAGCTGGGTGTGGAGACTCAGATGATAGATGGCCGCAGGATCACCAGCGCGGAGATGCTGAAAGTCGTCACGATGGTCTATGGCGGCCTTGTCAACAAGAATCTGGTCGCCCGTCTGCAAGCCCTCGGAGTGAATGCCATCGGCCTCACGGGAGCCGATCTCAATCTGATAATGAGCGTGAAACGTCCCGTCCAACCGATCAACTTCGGTTACGTCGGAGACATCAAGTACGTCAATGCCAAGGCTTTGGAAAACCTCCTTGAGTCCGGTGCCGTGCCTGTCCTCGCCCCGTTGACCCACGACAAGGAAGGCTCGATGCTCAACACGAACGCCGACACCATCGCCTCGTCCGTCTCCCAGACTCTAGCCTCCGTCTATGACGTGACTCTGACATATTGCTCGTCCACTCCTGGTGTGATGAAGAACCTGAACGACCCGTCGAGCGTGATCCCGACCATAACCAGCTCAGATTTCGCCCCGATGGTCGCCGACGGCACCATCTCCGAAGGTATGATTCCGAAACTCCAGAACGCCTTCGAAGCCATAAACTCCGGTGTCTCCCGTGTCATCATCACCTCCGCCTCCGCCCTGGATGCCGGCACCACCATTATGGCCGACCCCGAGACCGATGACTGATCGATGTCAGAGTGTTTGTCAACTGCTTGTTAACGAATATGATAGACTTTCGTCTTTAGTGTTGGTACGCTATAGGTGAAAGCCTTTTGTAATGATTTCCAGTCTGTTACTCGTCACTCGCTTATTATCAGCCAGTGGCGGGTAAGTGTTTTATACTCAGTGAATAAACTAATCTCCGTTGGCGTGAATTTACCAAAGGAAAAGGGTTAGTATATTCATTGATAATGATTTAAAAAATGCGGATTTTATATGCGCTTATTATTAATGAGTTACGCGGGGTGATGGAATCTGGGTAATGATGCTTGACGTAATTTGTTGATTTATAACCTTTTAGGTTGGGTCTGTAAGGGTTTTTCAGAGACTGGAAATTTGGTAGGCGTAACCGGAAGGCCGTCCGTGTGGTCTCGATGTCCCCTAAATGGACTCCGGGTCGTCAGCGTGACCGTGCCGTGAAAGTCACCTACACCTTTCCGGTGATATTTAAGTTGAGGTAGAGTGAATCCTATGCGAGGCGGCTTAGAAACGAGCTGCGCAGGAACCTGACCTTGCCATCGGCGAAGCGTACCTTGCAGGAGCCGGTGTCGCTGATCTCAAGGACCTCGCCTTGGCCGAAGATCTTGTGGAACACGTTGTCGCCGATGGTGATGCCGTCAGCCCTATCCACGTCATCGGGGCTGTCGGTTGTATCGTCAAGATTCTCGTTTGCGATCTGCTCCTGCAGCCTGCGCCAAAGGGCCTCGTCCATCTTTCCTTCCGTGACAAAGAGGTCACGCTTTATCTCAGCGATGAACCTTGACGGCAACTTCTGCTGCTGAGCCTGAACGTCGTAGCCTTCGGACTCGGTCAAGAACAGACACTTCTCCGCCCTCGTGGCAGCAACGTACATCAAGCGCCTTTCTTCCTCAAGCGCGGTTCTCTTACGTTCCCTGATGCTTCTTGCGTTCGGGAATATTCCGTCACTCAGACCGATGATGAACACGTATGGGAACTCCAGTCCCTTGCTCTGGTGGATGGTCATCAGCCGGACCTTGTTGGTTTCCTTGCGGTAGTCGGCGTTGGTGTAGAGTGCGATGTCCTGAAGGTAGTCATAAAGCGGAAGCTGCTCCCATTCAGTGTGTTCGCTTTCATAAAGCCTTATGGAATCAACCAGTTCCGTTATGTTCTCCAGCCGCTGCTCGTCGTTGTCGTCACGATATTCCTGCTTCAATCCGGTTTTTTCGAGGATATATTCAAGCATCGCGCAGACTCCCGTTGAATATGCCCTTGAGCGGCATTCCTCAATCAGGGCGACAAATTCGTGAAGCGCCTCCCGGTTCAGTTTCGGATCGTCAAGGTGGTTCTTCAGTGCCTGATAGAGAGTCGTTCCTTCCTGCGAGGCGTAAGCCGTTATCAGTTCGAGGGTTACCTTCCCGACTTTCCTTGATGGTGTGTTGATTACCCGCTCGAAGGCGATGTCGTCATCCGATGCTACCAGCCGAAGATAACTGATGCAATCCTTGATCTCCATCCGCTCGAAGAACCGCACGCCTCCCCACATCACGTAAGGGATGTTCGCGCGGATGAGCGCCTGCTCGATGAACCTTGAAAGATGCGCCGCGCGGAACAGCACCGCGAAATCTGAATATGCCGCCTCGCTGCCGCTGACCCTCCGGAGAATCTCCTGACAGATCCACTGCGCCTCCTGCCGCTCGTCAGTGGCGTGGAAATGCACGATCTTCTCTCCCTCGCCCCGACGGGTGAACATCCGCTTGTCTATTCGGTTCTTGTTGTTGACTATGATTGAGTTGGCTACATTCAGGATTCCCGGAGTCGAGCGATAGTTCTCATCCAGAATGATGTCCTTGTCGGCCTGGAACGCCAGAAACCTCTCAGGTTTTGCTCCTCTCCACTCGTAAATGGACTGGTCCGGATCTCCGACTATGAACAGGTTGCCGCACTTATCGGACAACGTCTCTACAATCTCCCAGTCGCCGCCGTTGCAGTCCTGCGCCTCGTCCAGCATCACATAGTTCATCCTTTCCTGCCACTTCTCCCTTACCTCTGAATATGTCTGAAGAATATGCCTGGTGAACTGTATGAGGTCATCGTAGTCGAGCGCCATCTTGTCCTTCTGCTTGTACAGAAGCTGGACACTGAGCGGAAGGTCAGTCCTGCCGGTGACCGGTGAGGTCGGGACAATGTACTGCTGAACGTAAGGCTCAGCCGCCTTGGTTCCGGCAAGAGCCTCAAGAAGCTGCCGCACCGTTTTCACGCTTCGTTCCGTGTTGTTTTCCGTCAGCACCTGCCGGGCCAGTGACTTCATATCCTCCTCGTCCAGGATCTGGAAGTTCTTCGGGTAGCCGAGCCGGTGGATCTCCTCACGCAGGAATCTTACGCAGAACCCGTGGATCGTGCAGACAAAGTCGTTCGTGTACCCTGGCGGAACAAGCTGAGTGATCCTGCTCCTCATCTCTTGAGCCGCCTTGTTCGTGAAGGTAAGGCACAGAATGTTGGCTGGTTCCACGCCCAGTTCGTTGACGATGTAAGCGTACCGATAGGTAAGAGCCTTGGTCTTTCCCGATCCGGCTCCGGCCACGACCCGCACCCGTCCTTCCGTAGAGGTCACCGCCTCTCTCTGCTGTCTGTTAAGTGTTCCTAAATCCATAAGTACAAATGTACATAAAACTGTGCTAAGTAATCGTTAAAACTAAAATCTTTACCGAATTATTATTGGCGTTTATTAAAAAACTCAGCTTTTATGTACATTTGTATTGGCAAGTGAGTGGGTGATATTAAATCCGTGAAATGTAATGTGGTGATATTCGGTTGATTGAGGCTTCTCCTTTGGGCAGTTTACCCTAAAGGTAGGAGTACTTTCCATTGATAGTGAATAGGTTATCATTCACCTGCTGATAATCAACGAGTGGTGTGCAAGTGCCTGATTTACTTTGAATAAAAGAGCTCCCTTTAGCTGGATTATACCGAAGGTGAAGACGCATTGTGTTGGTTGTGAGTACGTTACGTGTCGCTGGCTGATAATCAACTGGTGCTACATAGCGGATTGAAGGACTTTGAATTGGCACGTTCTCTTTAGTTGGATTCGACTAAGGAAAATTGTCTAAAATATTAAAAAATAAAGATATACACTTTATGGACACGATAGATCTTTTGAAGAATATGATCCGGATTCCTTCCTTCAGCAGGGAGGAAGGAGCTGTGGCCGACTTCCTGGAACGTTGGATGTTGACCGAAGGCTTCGCGGTCAAGAGATCAGGGAACAATCTGTGGGTGGAGTCCAGTCCGGCGGACGGTAGGCCGACCATATTGCTTAACGCCCACATCGACACAGTGAAACCGGCCTCAGGCTATACCCGTGACCCGTTTACGCCCAATATCGAGGACGGATGTCTGTACGGTCTTGGCAGCAACGATGACGGCGGATCCCTGATCGCGCTTCTGGAGACATATTTAAGACTCATTCAGAAGGAGCAGCCGTACAGGCTGATCTTTTCCGCCACCGCTGAGGAAGAGGTGAGCGGGAAAGGTGGCCTTGACTTGATCCTGCCGGAACTTGGCCGTATTGATTTCGGGGTGATGGGCGAACCGACCGGGATGAGGATGGCCGTAGCCGAGAGGGGATTGATGGTGCTGGACTGCGCGGCCTACGGTAAGAGCGGCCACGCTGCCAGAAATGAGGGTGTCAATGCGATATACAAGGCCATCGAGGATATTCAGTGGTTCAAAAACCATAGTTTCGACCGAGTGTCTGACTTCCTTGGCGCCGTCAAGATGTCTGTCACGCAGATCAATGCCGGAACCCAGCACAATGTCGTTCCGGACAGATGCACGTTCGTGGTGGACGTGCGCCCGAACGGAATGTACACCAATCCGGAACTTCTGGAGATGATCAAGTCCTCCGTCTCGTGCGAGGTCAAGGAACGTTCCACCAGAATCGGCAGCTCGCATCTTCCGTTGGATCACCCCGCCGTGGTCCGAGGTCTCTCCTTAGGCCTTGAGCCGTTCGGCTCCCCGACCACCAGCAACCAGGCCCTCTGCCATTTCCCGACCCTCAAGATCGGCCCCGGCGACTCCGCCCGATCCCATTCCGCCAATGAATATATCCGCTTGGACGAAATCGCTGACGGAATTGAAACCTACGTTGCTCTTCTTGATGGACTGGAACTGTGAGATGTTGAGGCTGTTTTGTGCTACCGATTGAGTTTTAGATGATTATGAATCGCTGCTAGTCCATAATGACCGGAGGCGTTTTGTAATAAGTTGAAAACGTGTTATTTACTGATTACGTCATTCTGATGCTCCCGTGGGCTCATATTGAGCATCCCGGCGTAAGATTAGGACTAAACCTTATCAGTGATAATAAATCAGTAGATAAGAAGGACTTGCATTGTAGTGTCGGTCTGAATTGTATGTGCTTTCGCGGAAAATCCAGAGAGCCTCTATTCTGAATTTTTGTAACGTGAAAAATTCAGGTTAGAGGCTCTCTGGATTCCCACCCCAACGAATTGTTATAGAGACTAATCAGCCGAAGTAAGCGCAGAAACCGCCGCGTGAACCTTCCCGAACCCGAATCCCGCGATGATCCTGGACATCTTGGCGGCGATGCGGTCTGTACAGAGATTCCCGATAGACCCCTCGTGGGTGTGATGGAGCGAACCGTGATATTCAAAAGTTCCTTGCCTGATGGAATCAGCGACCTGACGGTAGGCATCCCTGAACGGCACCCCGTTTTCCACCAAGTGGTTGACCTCCTCCACGCTGAACGCCAGCCGGTACTTCGGATCTTCCATCGCATCGGTGACGACCTCCATCCCGCGGACTGCATATTCAACAATGTCGAGGCAGTCGTTCATTTCTTTGAATATAGGGAAGAAGACTTCCTTGAGGATCTGCATATCCCGGAAATATCCGCTCGGCAGGTTGCCGGTGATGAGGCGGATTGTGTTAGGTACGCCCTGAAGCTTGTTGCAGTGCGCCCGCACGAGCTCGAACACGTCCGGATTTTTCTTGTGCGGCATAATACTGGAGCCGGTGGTCAGAGCGTCCGGCAGATGGATGAACCCGAAGTTCTGACTGGAGAACAGGCAACCGTCCATAGCGAGCCGCCCCACGGTCTCAGCGACTGATGAATATGCGAACGCAACGGCCCGTTCCATCTTTCCCCGGGTCATCTGCGCATATACCGAATTGTAGTCCAGGTCCTCGAAACCAAGCAGTTCCGTTGTCATAGTCCTGTTGAGCGGTGCTGATGATCCATAGCCGGCGGCGGATCCCAACGGATTGAGGTTCACCACATCCCAGGCCGCTTTCATTATACTGAGGTCATCGCAAAGGCTCTCGGCGTAGGCCCCGAACCAAAGCCCGAACGAGGACGGCATAGCCACCTGCAGGTGGGTGTAGCCGGGAATCAGTACGTCCTTGTACTTCTCGCTTGCCTCTTGAAGCGTCCTGAAAAGCGACTCGACCTTATGCACGGTCTTCTCGATCTCCGCTCTGGCGTAGAGTTTCAAGTCCACCAGCACCTGATCATTGCGGGAACGCCCTGTGTGGACTTTCTTCCCGACATCCCCCAACTTGCGCGTCAGCATAAGCTCGATCTGCGAGTGGATGTCCTCCACATCGTCCTCCACGTAGAGCTCTCCCTTGCTGGCTGATGAATATAGCTCCTTCAGCACAGGCAGAAGCTTGTCCAGATCCTCTTTGGAGAGAAGTCCTACACTCTCCAGCATCGTGATGTGGGCCATAGTGCCCATTATGTCATAAGGGGCGAGTTCGTGATCCAGTTCACGGTCGTTTCCCACCGTGAACGCGTCGATCCTCTCGTCCTCCTTGAATCCTTTGTCCCAAAGTTTGTTCGCCATACTATACAATTTAATATGATACAAAGATAACCAATAATGATGTTGATTTTCCAATATGCGAAGAAAACTTCGGAAGTTCTGACTTTATTAATATATTTGTAAGAGGTACCTTGACACCATTGGTGACGGGGTTCTTGGAAAAAAATATCAGACGATGAACCACAGAATCTTAAAGTCAATCCTGACAGTTATCACGGCGGGTACCATCGCTGCCGCCAACTTGGAGGCCAAGGTGTGGCTTCCTCAGATCCTCAGTGACCATCTGGTCCTCCAACAGAATTCCGACGCCAATCTTTGGGGCAAGGCGGCCCCGTCTTCAAAGGTTTCGGTGAAAGTCTCCTGGGCCACGGAGGAATATTCAGTGAAGGCTGACAGGCAGGGAAACTGGAAACTCGCCGTCAAGACTCCCACTGCGGGTTATACCCCATATTCAATAACCGTCGCGGACAAGGATGGCGGCGTCACCCTTTCTGATGTGTTGGTGGGTGAGGTCTGGCTGTGCGGTGGGCAATCGAATATGGAGATGCCGCTGGACGGTTTCGGTTCCTGCCCGGTCGAGGGAGCGCTTGAAGAAGTGGCTTTGTCAGGACAGTATAGGGATAAGATCCGTCTTGTGAAAATCCCTAAGACAGGCGCGGAGACTCCTCAGGACACCGTACAGGGAACCTGGCAGGTGAGCACTCCGGAGACGGCCGGATGGTTCACCGCTGTCGGCTGGCATTTCGCAAAGATGCTGAACTCGGTCCTGGATGTGCCTGTGGGGCTTGTGTCCTGCAACTGGGGCGGATCGGCGGTGGAAAGCTGGCTGCCGAAAGAGGTGGTATATTCATACCCAGAGAACACTTTGCCGTCAGGGCAGTACGCCTCCAAGAGGGAACCGGGAGGATGGTACCACTACCATAGCCCGATTATTATGTACAACGGAATGCTGTACCCGATCCGCAACTACACATTGAAAGGATTCATTTGGTATCAGGGGGAGACGAACGCCGGATTCCCGCAATACTATGCCGAAAGGCTTGCGGCTATGGTGAAGGTTTGGAGAGATCTCTGGGGACAGGGTGAGCTTCCGTTCTACGAGGTAGAGCTGGCGCCTTATGTCTATGGCGGCGACGGCACTTCCGGCGCACGGATCCGCGAGGCGCAGCACAAGGCGGTGGAGCTGATCCCGAACAGCGGAATAGTCACCACGAATGACCTTGCCTATCCTTATGAATATGACCAGATCCATCCCTGCAAGAAGAAAGAGGTGGGACAGCGCCTGTCGTATCTGGCTCTGAATCAGACTTATGGTATGAGTTATATTCCATTCGAGGGGTCACGTTACAAGGATTATGTTATAAGAGGAAATGAAATAGAGATCTCGTTTTACAACGATGAGAACGGGTTCAGTCCTTGGAGGGAGATTGTAGGATTCGAGGTCGCGGGAGAAGACCGTGTGTTCTATCCGGCGGAGGTCCGCAAGGGATCCGGCTGGAAGAATCTTGTGGTGAAGAGTGACAAGGTTCCGGCTCCAGTGGCCGTGCGCTACTGCTTCCGGGATTTCCAGATCGGCAACCTTACTGGTCGCCGTGGACTGCCGGTCATTCCGTTCAGGACGGATAATTGGTAATCAAAAAAATCCTGTAATTTTTCGGTTTTCCGTTGAAAATCTGTAATTTTGCAAGATTTTTTTACGGTATATGCAAGATATTAGGAACATCGCGCTCATAGCGCACGTCGATCACGGCAAGACGACCCTTGTGGACAGGATGATCTACCAGGCAAATCTGGTGCGTCAGCCAGAGAATCTGGGCCAGCTGATCCTCGACAACAATGACATCGAGAGAGAGAGAGGTATCACAATCCTCGCGAAAAACGTGTCTGTCACCTATAAGGGTGTCAAGATCAACATTATAGACACTCCGGGCCATAGCGATTTCGGAGGTGAGGTTGAAAGGGTTCTGAATATGGCGGACGGCGTGCTTCTGTTGGTGGACGCTTTCGAGGGCTGTATGCCTCAGACCCGTTTCGTGCTTCAGAAGGCCCTTGAACTTGGCAAGAAGCCTATCGTGGTCGTCAACAAGGTGGACAAGCCGAACTGCCGTCCGGACGAGGTTCAGGAAGAGGTTTTCGATCTGATGTGCTCTTTGAACGCCACCGATGAGCAGCTTGATTTCAAAACGATCTTCGGCAGCGCCAAGCAGGGCTGGATGTCGGATGACTGGAAGAACCCGACATCGGACATAACCCCTCTTCTGGATGCCATCCTCGCCGAGATTCCGGCTCCAAAGATCGTTGAGGGTACACCACAGCTTCAGGTGACCTCACTTGAATATTCCCCATACGTCGGACGTATCGCTGTCGGCAAGCTTACACGTGGTGAGCTTAAGACCGGGCAGCAGGTCAGCCTCTGCAAGAGGTATGACGTTGTGGAGAAGCATAAGATCAAGCAGCTGATGGTCTTCGATGGCCTTGGAAAGGCCAATGTGGACACTGTCCAGTGCGGAGACATCTGCGCTGTCGTGGGCATTGACGGCTTCGAGATCGGGGACACGATCGCGGACAGCGAGAATCCGGAGGCTCTTCCTCCGATCTCCATCGATGAGCCTACGATGAGTATGCTCTTTACCATCAACAACTCCCCGTTCTTCGGGAAGGATGGTAAGTTCGTGACCTCCAGGCACATCAAGGAACGCCTTGACAAGGAACTTGAGAAGAATCTGGCCCTCAAGGTAAAGCCGGGACTGAACGCTGATTCGTTCGTGGTCTATGGACGTGGTGTGCTCCACTTGTCCGTGCTCATCGAGGAAATGCGCCGTGAGGGATTCGAACTTCAGGTAGGCCAGCCTAAGGTGCTGGACAAGACCATCAACGGACAGCGCTGCGAGCCTATCGAGGATCTCTCCATTGAGGTCCCGGAGCAGTTCGTCGGCGCGGCCATCGAACTTGCCACCCGCAGGAAGGGCGCTCTTCTGCATATGGAGCCGAGGGGTGACAGGACGCTTCTGAACTTTGATATTCCTACACGTGGACTTATGGGACTCAGGAGCAATCTCTTGACCGCATCCCAGGGCGAGGCCATTATGGCGCACAGGTTCAAGGAGTATCAACCTTACAAGGGTGAGATCGAGAACCGTACCAATGGCTCGCTCGTTTCCCTTGAGACGGGAACCGCGATCGCATATTCAATGAACAAGCTTCTGGACAGGGGCAAGTTCTTCATCGATCCGGGTGACGACATCTATTGTGGCGAGGTTGTTGGCGAGCACACAAGGGAGAGAGATCTCAACATCAACATCTGCAAGACGAAGAAGCTCACCAATGTGCGCGCCGCCGGCTCAGATGATAAGGTCGTGCTGCCGCCGCCTGTGAAGATGTCTTTGGAGGAAATGCTTGAATATATTCGTGAAGACGAGCTTGTGGAGGTGACTCCGCACCATCTGAGGATGCGCAAGATCCTGCTTGATCCTATGGACAGGAAGCGTTCCGGCAACTCCGGAGATGATGAATAGACAAACTATTTGCGAAAAGATTTTATATTCGGAAAATTTTTTATACCTTTGCAACCCTTAAATCTGTTTACTGGATCGATGGAAGATAATTTGACTGTTCCTATAAATGGATTGCCCCAAGGACGGAAGGAATTCCGCTGGAGGGTAGGGAAGACGTTCTTTGAACATTTTGAGAATTCAGAGATATTGGCTGCGGATCTGGATGTTGAGGTTTCCGCTGAGAAGTCAGGTCATTTCATCGGGATTGACTGTGATGTCATAGGTGATCTGGTTGTGGCTTGCGACAGATGCCTTGAGGATCTGAGACTTCCGGTCGAGACAGGGTTCCGCCTGAGTGTAAAGTTCGGTCAGGAACCGGCTGACAGCAGCGATGCGGAAGAAGGTGAGAGGGAGATTGTTTGGCTTCCGGAATCTGATGCGGATCTGGATCTTGGGCAGATAGTTTATGACTATGTGTGCCTGTCGCTTCCAGTGCAAAGGGTTCATCCGGAAGGAGAATGTAACCCTGATGCCGTGAGATATCTGAGTTCTGAAGATGAGCAAGGGGTGGATTCACAAGGTAAGGATGCTTCGTTGCCGTTCGCGTCACTGAAGGATCTGATGGATAAAGTGAAATAATAAATTAAAGAATAATTAACTATGGCACATCCGAAACACAAAGTCTCTAAACAGAGAAGAGACAAGAGAAGGACCCACGATTTCGCTCCGGTTCCGACTCTCGCTACCTGCCCTAACTGTGGCGCAACAGTGATGTATCATCACATTTGCCCTGAGTGCGGTTACTACAGGGGTCGTCAGATCATCGAGAAGAGCGCGGAGTAGTCTCTTCGGTAGAAAACTAATGGCCTCATAGTTCAACGGATAGAACGGAGGTTTCCTAAACCTTAAATATAGGTTCGATTCCTATTGGGGCTACAAAGGAGACTCGCCAAGACGGCGGGTCTCTTTTGCGTTATTTGGAGATGTGGAATATTCTGACTATTTTAGTGTATTAATTCATCTATTGTTATGAGATTGTCTTTTAGCCGGATTCTTTTTGTGGCGGCGGCGTGCTGCCTGTTGCCGTGCGGATGTACATCCGTCAAGCTTATGACCTACAATGTCGGTGTGTTTTCCAAGTACACTGACGACAGCGCTCCTGAAGTGGCCGCGATGATCAGGGAGAAAGGCGCGCAGGCTGTGGCCATAAACGAGCAGGACAGCTGCAACCGCAGACACAATGTGTATCAGACCAAGCATCTGGCGGAGTGTTTGGGGGATGAATGGCATTATGCCTACCGTGGGGCGATGCCATATGTGGGCGGCTCATACGGGGAGGGGCTTGTGACCAAGGACGAAGTGATTGATGAATATGCCATCAATATGCCGATCGGGGTCGGCGCGGAGCCTCGTGTCTGCGTGGTGGTTGAGACAAAACGCTATGTCTTCGCATCGACTCATCTTGACCACGTCTCCGATGCGGCTCGTACGGATCAGGCCCGTCAGATAAGCGAGACCCTGAAGGCGAAATATTCAGAAAGCGGCAAGCCTGTGTTCCTGTGCGGGGATTTGAATTCGGATCCGGACAGCAATCCGCTCAAGGTTCTGCTTAAGGATTGGACAATCCTTTCAAAGCTGGAGCCTACCTTCCCGTCTGACAAACCGGTCGCCTGCATAGACTATATTATGCTTCTTAACAATGGCGCCAAGGTCAAAGTCCTGAAATCAGAGGTCTGCACGGAATTCAGGAACGGTGATGTTACCCACGCTTCGGACCATCTTCCGCTGTTCGTTGAAGTCAGACTTAAGAAGCTGTTATGATTTGTTTAAAATGTTCTTTGAGGTGAAAAACCTTCAAATAAACCAATCAAAGCAACTTCTAAATTGTACTGAATATGCCTCATCAGATGCTTCCGTCGCTTCTGCTCTATATTCTGGCCCTGGGCTACACGCCGGGGCCGTCCAACTTGTGTGCGTTCCATTCCGGAATCCACTTCGGAAGGCGGAACGCTATGAGGATCTGGTGGGGATTCCTCGGAGGATTCGCCGTGATCGACACGGCGATCCTTCTGATCACGCATTATCTTGGCGATTTTCTTGGACGGTACGCCAAGTGGCTTGCCTACGCCGGGGCTCTCTATATGGTTTGCCTTGCGGTGATGATCATCATTCGTTCCGGCAAGCCAAAGGATGAGATGGCCAAGTCCTGTACATTCTGGACGGGTTTTGTCATAGAGCTTACCAACGCCAAGGTCTGGATGTTCTGCTTTACAGCCCTCAGTACGTTTGTGCTGCCATATTCAATTTCTCTTGTGGAACTTGCCAAGGTGGCTGTGATGCTGGTTCTGGCTGGACCGGTGGCGAATCTTGTCTGGCTTGTGGCCGGTTCGTGGCTGAACAGCCTGACCGAAAAATATGGCCGTCTCATAGACATTATTCTGGCCTGCGCATTGATCCTTTGCGCATTGCTTCTTATCTTTTGATGCAGATTACGTTGATGACGCTGACATATTCATTGACCAGCCCGTTGTGGATCAACATCCCCTAATTCCTCGGGAAGCGGACAGTGAAGCAGGCCCCCTTGAGAGCGAATGACTTGGAGTAGAAGATCTCGCCGTTGCATTTCTCAAGGATATTCCTGCAGATTGACAGTCCGAGACCGGTGCCATTGCTCTTTGTCGTGAAGTTTGGCGTGAACAGCTTGGCCCGGTTCTCATCGGTGACCCCTGGCCCGTTGTCCTCGAACACGATGTCGTAGTAACCGTCCTTGCTGGAAAGCCTGAGAGAGACCACAATCCTGCCGAGTGGCGGCTCCTCTCCTTTCTCGCGAGCCTCCGTCTGCGCGTTCTCAATGGCTTGAACAGCGTTGTTGATGAGATTGACGAACACTCGTGTAAGCTGAGGTTTCGGCCCACTCACGGTGGCGTTGTCAAGCCCCATATACGAGAACTTGATGTTGTCCCTGCTGTCGAACAGATCGATCTCCTCTTTCAACAGCCTATCCAGATCAATCTCGACAGGCTCCTCGGTGTAGAGCTTGGCGAATGTGGAGAACTCGTTGGCGGTGTCGGCCAGCAGGTCGATCTGCCTGAGCACCTCCTCGGAGATCTCGTCGAACCTGTCGGCCCAGACTGGATTCCCGTTCTTCTTCAAGCGTATAAGCCTTTGGATCTGAAGCTTGATAGGGGTGAGCGGATTCTTGATCTCGTGCGCTACCTGACGGGCCATCGTCGCCCACGCCTTGTCCCTCTCGGCCTGTGTCAGTTTCTTTGTGGAGTTGTACAGGTCGTGAACCATCAGGTTGTAGGCTCGGACAAGACGCGCGACCTCATCGTCCCTCTCATATACGATATATTCAAGATTGTTGATGCTGGCCTCGTTCATCTTGCGTCCCATCTCCGAGAGCGGCTTGAACATCTTGTCCACGGCCGTGGCCGTGATGAACCTGGCGAGCAGCAGCAGGATCATAAATACCGTGATCACGGTGAGCGAGTGCAGCACGGCCTCTGACTTGAAGTCGAAACTCTCATCGGTGAACGGGGAACACATAATAGCGATCATCCTGCCTTGTGCGTTGAACACAGGCGCATACAGGAAATATGTCTGCTTGGAGCCGATGTCCTCCCGTCCGATATAATACCTCTTGTTCTTGTAGATGATGCTTTCGAAGGCTTTCTGGTTCATTCTTGTCCCGAGAAGCATCATATCGAACACCTCCGGAGTGGTGGACCTGAATTCCTTCCCGTTTGTGGTGTAGAGGGTGATGTCGGATTTCATCGTGTTGCTGATGTCCTCGATCAGGTTGGCCGCCTCCTGGGTGTTCAGGTCCGTGTAATCCTGGGCGAAACGGCATCTTGCCTGAAGCAGGGTCTGAAGCGTGTTGATCTTGTCCGCCATAGAGGACTTCAGATTGGCGTTGTTCCTTCTGTACACGAACAGCACGCTGACGGTCGCAAGGGCGATCAGAGTCATTATCAGGGCGAGCATCATCGCCGAGTTGATCCTGGACTTGTAGTAGTTCCTTTCCCTTTTTCTCGGATGTATGCGGGTGAGAGTGAGAAGGGTAAGGCAGAAATAGAAGATCAGTGTCAGGAAAAGGAATGCGACGAAGTAATTGAAATTCTCAGTGGTCGGTCTGGAGACGATGATAAGGTCGTTGTCGGAGACCCTGTTTACGAAGTGGGTATATTCATTGAGCCTTACAACTCCGTCCTCCGCGTTGTTGATCTCCTCCTCAAGTTCTGCGTCCACAATCGTAGGGTAGGAATAGTTTCCCTTGTAGGAGGAAAGCGTCTTGTTGGAATACTTGGCGTATGAATATCTTGCCGGAATGAGCACGTCCCCGGGCGCTGAATATCCCAGAATCCGGGCGTAGCCCTTGTTCTCGCGGTTGGACTTCGGCGAGACACGCAGAAGCATCATCGTGACCCCGCTACCATAATTATAATAGGCGAAGCTGCCGGTGTACAGGCTGTGGCCATTGGCGTCTCGCATATACCGGAATCTGGATCCTTCGGAAATCGGAGTTCCGCTGGAAATCATTTTCGTGAAAAACGCGAACGCCTTCTGGTCTTTCTCGCTTTCCGGGAAAAGATCCACCATCACGTCGTAGTCTTGCGCGACCCTGAACAGGTAGCTTTCGATTATCCTGTTCAGAATGATGCTGTTGCTGTTCTTTAGAACCGACAGACCGGCGATCAGCTGGTCGGTCGCGATCTTGTCCTCGACACGCTTCAGATCCAACTCCAGACTGATGTCCCTTTCTATGGAGAGCCTGTTCGCCCAGACGTTCACCCTGTCTTTTTCCTTGCGGAAACCGAGAGTTCCGGCGACAGTCACCAGGTAGGCGGCGAATATTATAGCCGTGACAGCCCGGCCACCGGCCGAGAACATATCGTGCCTTATGCCCGTCAGCTTCTTCAGCGCCGGCATAAGCATCTGGGTGAGCAGAGGAATGGTCAGCAGCAGCCCCGTGAGCATCAGATAGACAATCAGGCTGAATATATTCAGATCATTAAGTCTGTACAGCTCAAGGGATATGTTGGAGTTGAGTATGATGCTGCGGAAAATAATGTGGACATAGACAAACACACCGGCCATCAGCAGGAAAATCAGGATCGCATATGTCCACAGTGTGCCCTTGCTGTGCCGTGACCGGAGGATTCTTCTGTAGATGTCGTTTCTGGTCACGAATATGCAGCATACGCACAGCACGATGAGCATCGACGCGATCAGCACGACACCCAAGGAGTTGAACAGCTGGCCGTCGGCATAGACGGTAGGGGAGAACAGTCTGGAGCTGTTCTTGATGTTCTCGCCCCAGAAATAGGCTGCCGTGATCACCGCCAGAAGACCGGCCAGGACAAGCAGCAGCCGCTTGAGGCTCCGTTTTCCGGACAGATGCAGCAGGGACGCTATGACAAAGCACACGATGGCGAACCAGATCATAGTTGAGTGTGCCGTGACAGACCGCCCCGCCATTGAGTTCGCGACGATCTTGAACACCGGCCTGCCGTCGAGGGTCACGGCCGAGCCGCTGCTTTCCGACAGAGGTACGATGGCATAGTTCCTGCCGAGCCCAAGCCTTTTGTTGACTCCGTTCGGACTCTTGTCCGACATCGAATCCACGATCTCAAGTCCAGCTATCACCTTTCTGGCTCCAAGGTCCTCGGCCTTGACGAGATACCATTTCTGCCCGTAATTGACGAACGAGACCTCGCGCGTCACCTCGGCGAGAGGGGAGTAGAGGCTTTCTCTTGGTTTTGAGAGCCTTGGGAACACGATTCTGGAGCCGATGTCGTCGTTCCTCACCGGGAACTGGTTGCTCCAGGACTGGAGGGTGTCGTCTATGTAGCGGTAGATGACCATATCCTCCGGCACATCATCCTGTCCAGCCCATATCCTCCGGTCCGCCGACAGGGCCGAACCGATATATTCATCAAGGATGTGCATCCTTTTGCTGACTGTCCTGCTGATTTCGGCGGCGGCCCTTTCGGTGTTGCCGGGAAGTTTGTTTACGGACAATGAGAAGGCAAGGAGGATGACGGCGAACGCCAGAAATCCCCAGATGATGCAGTCCCGTATGCCAAACCTTCTTTTGCTCATTCGTGATGGTAAGGTTCCCCTTTTATGATTGTGAATGCCCTGTAGAGCTGTTCCGTGAATATGGTCCTGACCATCTGGTGCGAGAATGTCATCCTTGAGAGGGACATCTTCCCGTCGCTTCTGGCACAGACCGCGTCGGAAAACCCGTAGGCTCCGCCGATGATGAATACAATATCTTTGCCACCACCGGCCATCATCCGCTCGATTTCACCGGCGAACTCGACAGATCTGTACTCCTTGCCCCGCTCGTCCAGAAGAATCACCCTGTCGGACGGCTTGACACTCTTAAGAATCAACTCGCCCTCCTTTTCTTTGATCTGTGCCTTGCTGAGGGCGGAGACGTTTTTCAGTTCCGGAATCTCGATGACACTGAACGGCACATAGTGGGAGAGTCTGGATGAATATGTCCCCAAACCTTCCCGTACCCAAGCGATGTCGGTCCTGCCGACTGTAAGCAAGCTGATTTTCATAGGTGCAAAAATAAGAAAGTGGCTCGGTATTTGCAACTAAACGCGCTTCGTTATGAGGACTTTCGCAAGGATATTCATAGCGGTTTCCGCTTTGCTTTTCGGAGTCGGCGCCAATGCCGCCTCCGACAGTTATGATGTCTTTGTCCCGATCGCTAAATATCTTGGGCAGGGTGACGCGGAAAGACTGTCCGCCTGGTTCGCGGACAATCTGGAGATCACGATAATGTCCACAACCAACGATTCGAGCAAGAATCAGGCGAAGCAAATCCTGAAGGCCTTCTTTGACAACCACACTCCCCGTTCGTTCGAGATCAGCCACACGGCTTCCAGATCCAATTCCAAGTACGCCTTGGGGTATCTTAACGCCGGAGGAGAAGTTTTTGAAGTCACGATCTTTGTCAGCAACTGCGGTGACCGGTACAAAATCCAGCAGCTGAAGATTGACAGGATCCGATGATTGGACAATTGACTGAAAATGACATCAGGCTTAAGACATATTCTACGAATCCTATCTGTGACCATTCTGCTGACGACCCTTTTCCTGACTGACGCTTCCGCTCAGGCTACAAAGGTGAAAGGGCGGGTGTTGGACGCGTCCACGGGAGAAGGTGTGCCTTTCGCTGGAATATATTTCCGCAACTCCACGGTCGGAGTCTCGGCCGACCTTGACGGCAATTTCTTTCTGGAGACGAGAGTCGATTCCCTCACGGAACTTTCCGCTTCAATCCTTGGGTACGAGGAACAGATCAAGAAGGTTACACCTCACAGCTTCAACGAGGTTGTGTTTATCCTGAAGCCTATCGTGGATGAGCTTAGCGCTGCGGTAGTGAAGCCTGACGACAGCTACATCCGCTCGATTCTGAGGAAGATAGACGAGGCCAAGGTTCGCAACAATCCGGAACGAAGGCCGAGATACAGCTGCGACGTGTACACCAAGATGGAGCTGGACCTGACCAATCCGGAGAACCGGATGATCAAGAAGATGCTCCCGAAGAGCTTCAAGTTCGTCTATGACTATATGGACACCTCGGTGGTCTCCGGACAGCCTTACCTGCCGGTGCTGATTTCCGAGTCCACCTCGAAGTACTATCACCGCAAGGATCCTCCGTCCAACAGGGAGATCATAAAGGCCACAAGAATCTCCGGAGTGGAGAACGACCCGGTGCTGGCACAGTTCACCGGCAATATGTACGTGAAGACAAACTTCTACGACAACTACATCAACATATTCCAGATCGAGATCCCGTCCCCGCTGTCGTCTTCCGGTACGACATATTACAACTACTATCTTGTTGACAGCCTTCAGGTTGAGGGGCGCAAGACCTACAAGGTGAGGTTTCATCCTTCGAAGTGGGTCTCCTCTCCGACATTCGACGGGGAGATGTCCATCGATGCCGAGGAATATGCCCTGCGTGACATACACGTGAGGCTTAAGAAAGGCTCCAACGTCAACTGGGTGAGGGATATGACGATAGATGTGGAGAACCGCCGGCTTCCTGATTCCACCTGGTTCTACAAGCAGGACAGGATGTACGTTGACTTCTCAGTGACGATGCGGGATTCCTCCAAACTGGTCTCCTTCCTGGGCAACAGGCAGATAGACTATTCCAACCCGGACTTCGTCACGACCCTCAAGGAGGACAAGGATGACATCAACTCGCAGGTTCAGGCCGGTAAGGATGTGATGAACAATGATGAGTCATATTGGCAGAGCGCACGGCCGTTCCCTTTGAGCGATAAGGAACAGGGTATCTACAATATGGTGGACTCTATCAAGAACGTTCCTCTTTACAAGGATGTCTATGCCTTGGCCGAGATGCTTGTCAACGGTTTCCTTAATCTAAAATATGTCGGGCTCGGACCATATTCTTCATTGTACAGCTTCAATGAGCTGGAGGGGGACAGGGTGCAGCTCGGTCTGCGCACCACGAACAAGCTCAGCCGGAAGTTCCGTCTGATGGGGTATGCGGCCTACGGCTTCAAGGACCATACCCTCAAGGGTGGAGGCACCTTTGAATATATGTTCAACACCCAGCCGACAAGCAAGCTGGCATTGTCATACAAGCACGACGCTATGCAGTTGGGCAAAGGGCCGTCGGTCTATGGTAACGGAAGCCTTATGACATCCGTGCTGGCCAAGGCCAATAGCCAGAAAATGAGTATGGTGAATGACTACTCACTGTCTTGGCAGCAGGAATGGTCGCAGGGATTCAACACGATATTCTCGCTGGAAAGCCGCAGGATCTTCTCCAATGTGTTCGTGCCGATGGTCTCGCCGGGAGGGTACCGCTTCAATTCGGTCGGGTACAACCAGGCGCATCTGCAACTGCGTTTCTCGAAGGATGAGATCGTGACGAGGGCGACCTTCGACAAACATTACCTATATTCTAAATACCCGGTGGTGACAATGGATCTGATCGCCTCGATGAAAGGAATAGGGAAGAATGAATATACTTATTTCCGCCCCGAGGTGTCGGTTCACTACGTGCTGCCGATCCCTCCTGTCGGACTCTCTAAATTCGACCTTAACGCCGGAACGATTGTGGGAAGGGTGCCGTACCCTATGCTGAAGATCCACGAGGGGAACGGAACGTACACATTCTCAAGATATTCCTTCAACTGTATGGACTATTATGAGTTCGCGTCCGACCTTTGGGTCACGCTCTTCTGGGAACATAATTTCAAGGGTTTCTTCCTTGGAAAGATCCCGCTTCTGAAGAGACTTCAATGGAGGGAGGTCGCTTCGTTGAGGGCGGCGTACGGCACGGTCAGAAAGGAGAACAACGGGATAATCGTGGGCGGGAATTCCGGTTCGGTGATGCTTTTCCCTGAGAAGATGGGCAAACTGAACAGGCCGTATGTGGAGATGGGGGCCGGAATCACGAACATATTCAGAGTCCTGAGAATCGACGCGTTCTGGCGAATGACCCATCGCTATGAGATTAAGGACGGGGTGAAGGTTCCGCACGACAACCGCTTTGTTGTCACCTGCGGACTGGAATTCAAGTTCTAAATTCACGCTCGTCTGGTTTCAAAATCGGATCGGATTCCATATCTTTGCGGATTATGTCCAGAAAACTGACAATATTTCTGCTGATTGTACTTTCGTCAGCGTTGCTTAGCGTTCCGTTCCTGGTTCCGGGGACAGGTTGGTTGTCGTTGATCGCCTTTGTGCCGCTTCTTTGGGCCGAGGACATCGCCACGGGAGACGAGATGAAAGGGTTCTGCTGGTGGCACTACCTGTGTTTCGTCCTGTGGAACGCCGCCACGACCTTCTGGGTCTGCAACGCGACTGTGGGCGGAGGAATATTCGCCATCCTTGCCAACGCCTTCCAGATGTCGCTCATCTTCGGACTGTTCCGTTGGAGCGAAAAATGGCTCAGCGGGGCGCTTCCTTACATATTCCTCGCTTTTGCCTGGATCGCGTGGGAACGGTGGTACCTCACCAGCGCGCAGATCAGCTGGCCTTGGCTCGTGCTTGGCAACGCTTTCGCGCGCACGACAGGGTGGATCCAGTGGTATGAATATACAGGGACGCTTGGCGGCTCGCTTCTCGTCTGGGCTGCTAATCTCAGCGTGTTCGGCATTCTGGAATCATTGGCGAACGGTCGTTGGATGACTTTTAATATCAAGGCTAAGTCCGCGGCCTTGCTGGGAACTTTGGCGTTGTTCATCGCCCCTCCGGTCGTGTCTTCGTTCCTGAAGCCGGAACCTTGTGACGAGACCCTTGACGTAGTCATCGCGCAACCGAACATTGATCCGTACAACAAGTTCGGCGGAATGACACAGGAGGAACAGAATGAGTTGCTGATCAGCCAGTTTGAGAATATTCCGGACAGTGTTCCAGTGCTGTTGGTCGCTCCGGAGACATTTACTGGCGATGTGGTGACGAACTCGCTTTCCTCCAGTGCTACCGTGCAGAGATTCACCTCGTTCCTTGCCGGACATCCGAACGCCAACCTGCTTGTGGGAGCGTCTTCGAGGACATATATGAAAAGGGCTCTCAGGCCATCCTACACTGCCCGCCGCGCCGGCAACGGGGTCTGGATGGAGTCGCACAACTCCGCCTTGATGCTGGATGCGTTCAGTTTTCCGGAGATATTCCATAAAAGCAAGCTCGTCGTGGCGGTGGAGATGACACCTTATCCGGCGTTCTTCTGCAAGATAGACGATTGGCTCGGCGGAGTGATGGGGCGTTGCGTCGGCCAGAAAGAGACCGGTCCCCTGCATTTCAATGAATATTCCTACGCTACCGATTCAATAGGCTCATCGGCCATTGACGGAGAGACCCTTCCTGAAAATGTTACTGTCTCGGAGACCATTCCTGTAGGCTGCGCCATCTGCTACGAGTCTGTCTATGGAGAATATTGCACCCGCTATGTCCGTAACGGAGCCCGTCTTCTGACCGTGATCACCAACGATGCCTGGTGGGGAGACACCCCCGGCTACAGGCAGCACCTTTCATATTCATCTCTCCGTGCCATTGAGACCCGACGCTGGATAGCCCGCAGCGCCAACACCGGCATCTCCGCAATCATCGATCCGTCAGGGAAAATCGTCTCCAGTACGTCCTGGTGGCGGCCTGAGACATTGAGCGGCAAGGTCGGGCTTAGTGACGAAAAGACTTTCTTTGTCATCCACGGCGACTTCATAGGACGTCTCTCAACCTTGATGGCCGTCCTCATTCTCCTCGCCACTCTTGTCCGCCGCTTCGCGCGGTGACGGACCGGGGAATGAACCGTTGCGGAACTCAAGTGTGGACGATTATCCGTAAATTGGGGAATTAGTGTCAAAATAGGGATTCAATTATAGGAAAATAATCCTAACTTTGCGCCCGGTTTTTGGTATAACACTAAAATGAACGAAAAAATTCAAAAAGTAGCAGGGCTGGTGGCCACCGGAAAATTCTGGAAGGAAGTGGTGGTGATGACCCTTGGTATGTTGGTCGCCGCCGCGGCTGTCTATTATTTCCTTGTGCCGAGCAAATTGATCATCGGAACCATTTCGGGTCTGTCCATCGTCCTTTCAGGAATATGCGAGACTTTTTTCGGCATCCAGATCAAAGTGTCTCTCTTTGTGGTCATAATCAATGCCATCCTGCTGGTTCTGGCGTGGCTTCTGATCGGTGAGGAATTCGGGGCCAAGACGGTCTATACGGCTATGATTCTTGGCCCGCTGATGGATTTCTGGGCGTGGGTTATGCCTTACGAGTCTCTAATGGAGCCCGGCACCACATCCGTGATGGGAGACATCTGGTTCGACCTCTGCTGTTTCGTTCTCCTGCTCAGCCTTTCGCAGGCTATCCTGTTCAACATCAATGCTTCCACGGGAGGACTTGACATCCTCGCGAAGATCGTCAACAAGTACCTGCACTTCGACATAGGCGCATCCGTTTCGGTCGCCGGGGCGGTGATCTGCTGCACGGCCTTCGCCATCAATCCCTTCAAGATGGTGATCATCGGCCTCATCGGCACTTGGATCAATGGACTTGTCGTTGATTACTTCACCGCGAGCCTGAACAAGCGCAAGAGGGTCTGCGTGATTTCGAATGAATATGACAAGATCCGCCGTTTCATCATAGACCAGTTGGGGCGAGGATGCAGCCTTTATGAGGTCATCGGCGGCTACACCGGTGAGAAAAGCATTGAGATCCAGTCACTTCTCACTCAGGAGGAGTTCTCCAACCTTATGGAATATCTCAAACGGGAGAACATCAAGTCATTCGTCACAGCCGGCAATGTCAGCGAGGTCTATGGCCTGTGGCTGAAGCACAAGAAATTCCATTTCTAGACGGAATATTCCGGCTTTTCCGGGTAAAAAAGAGTGTGACCAAAAAGAGGCTTTTGGGTCACACTCTTTCTTGTGATGATTTTTTTGCCTATATTTGTTACTCAGTTTAAAAATCGTAAGATATGGCGGAGACCGACCAAGTCTATCCTCTCGATCCCGAGAAGGTTTATTTTTCAATGGATGAATTGACCCTTGACACAGACGAGGGCCCCAAGACATTGAGGGTCGGTTCGTGGCTGAACTACGATCCGGTCAGGATCCACCGGATGATCGTCCGCGAGAAGACGATGCAGGTGGACACGTTCGAGGTCTATAACCCGTTGATGAGCAAGCTGCGAAGGGCTGACCAGCAGTATTACAAGCAGTTCATGGGGCTTGGCCTGACGATCGACTTCCCGGGCTACACATCGGAGATCCTGGCGAGAATCCCGTTCGAGAACGACCCTATCGGCTTCTACAAATGGTGGCGCAAGGGAAAGCACGAGGACAAGGTCTATCTTTCCAAGGCCAACCAGTTCAAACTGTTCCAGAAAGTCGCCTTGATGGAGCCTAAGATAATGCTCAAAAAAGATCTCGAGTTCCTGAAATCTTTCTGACATAATATTTTCTGAATATGCAAGACTGGCTACAGGCTCTCAGACTTGACACGTCGGCCACCGAAAAGGACCGCGGGTGTGATGTCTGGGACAATGACAATTGTTGCAATTACTCAGCTGACGGCACAAAGCTGCTGGACGCTGAGAACTATCCGAGCGAGGTTCACGTCAAGGATGGCACGAAAGTCATCTGTGACGGAGTTTTCGCGTTTCAACCCTATATGGCCGAGGACAGGAAGATCGGCGAGGATATTCCCGAAGAGGAGAGGGCTTCGTTCCTTGACAAGATATTCCTTCCTTCGACAGTCACACACATCGGGCGGGAGGCTTTCCGCGAATGCGGCTGGCTGAAAAGCATCCGTTTGCCCAAGGACTTGATATTCATTGGAGACGGGGCTTTTTTCGGATGCTGGGAACTTCGTTCTGTAAGTTGTCCTGCCGGATTGGTCGCCATCGGGGACGGCGCTTTCGAGGAGTGCTTCTCGCTGAACAAGGTGAAATTCAACAAGGGGTTGAAGGCGATCGGTGCCGGTGCTTTTCTGGCCTGCGAGTCATTGGAGGAAATTGTTCTTCCGGCCGGTCTTGAGTTCATCGGTGACGATGCGTTCTACGGGGCGTCGTTGAAAAAGATTTTTGTCCCGAAAAGTGCCAGAGGCCATCTGACTGAGCTTCTGCCTGAAAACCTGCACAGGAAAATCCGTGACATTCGTTGACAGTGTTTTCAAATTGAAAGTTTTTGATTACATTTGAAATTGTGATTTTTAAGAATATTGCGTAAAATGAATAAAATTTTAAACATTACCGCCGTTTTGGCCGCCGCTCTGTCGGTTTCGGCCTGCAAGACAACGGTACAGAAGCCAGTGAAAGTGGACTACCAGATGGAATATACCGTCGGGGATGTCACGTTCGATATGGTCAAGATTCCGGCCGGGCACTACACGATGGGCCTTTCCGCAGACAACCGCAGGAAGGTCACGAACGGGATTCCTCACGAGGTAGCCCTTGGCGGATTCGTCATCAGCTCCAAGCCGGTCTCACAGGCTCTGTGGACGGCGGTTATGGGCAGCAACCCGAGTTCCGTGCAGAATCCGGACGCTCCGGTCGATATGGTGTCCTGGATCGATGTCGTGAAGTTCCTGGGCAAGCTGAACAAAGCCACCGGCAAGATATTCATCATTCCGACCGAGGCGCAGTGGGAATATGCCCAGAGGGTTCAGAACGGCAAGGACTTCACCTCTGTCGCCGAATGGTGTCTTGACAGCTACGACGCTGTGCCTGAGGGAGCCACGAGTGATGAATATTTCAAGCCTATGGAACTGGCCGTCGATCCGGAAGGACCTGCCGATAAGGATGGCAAGGTTGTCCGCACCGTCTTGGAAAGGATGGAGGTGGATTGCCACACCAAGAAGGCAAAGGTCGGTTTCAGGCTTGCGCAGCTGACGGAAGATGTGTTGACGGATGCCATTTTGGGACCGATTGAAGGAACGGAGATAGACCGTGAGAAAATTGATGCTTCGGATGCCAAGCCGGAAGTATTTACAGTCGGAGATGTGACATTCAAGATGATAAAAGTCCAAGGCGGCACGTTCTCGATGGGGTACAGCGCTTCTGATTCGCCATACAATAATTTCTCGGCTCCGGAGAACGAGGTTCCGGCACATCCAGTCACTCTTGATGATTTCGAGATAGGTGAGACCGAGGTGACCGTAGCCCTTTGGAATGTTGTGATGGGTTCTGTTCCGTACCTCAATGATCTGGATGAGCCTCAGAAGCCTGTCGGGAATGTCTCTTGGTACAACTGTCAGACATTCATCAGCAAGCTTAACGCAATGACTGGACGCAAGTTCCGTCTCCCTACCGAGGCCGAGTGGGAATATGCCGCCAGAGGTGGCCGGAAATCCCGTCACTATGGCTTCAGCGGCTCCAACGCCTACGATGCTATGTGGTTCCTTGACAATGCGAAGTCGAAAGCTCAGGATGTCAAGACCTGCAAGGCCAATGAGTTGGGAATATATGATATGAGTGGGAACGTATGGGAGTGGTGCTATGACCGCGCGGCTGAATATTCAAAAGACGCCCAGGTCAATCCAGTAGGTGCTTCCGAAGGCGGAACGAGGATTCTTCGTGGCGGAAGCTGCGCCAGCCGCTGGGATGCCTGCCGCATCTCCAACAGGTCGTATATGCCAGCCAAGAACATCAAAGGCACATTCGGGCTCAGGCTCGCGCTTTAATTTTCGGAATATTATACTAAACACTGATAATTGATTATGGAGGAGCAACTCAAAGTTACCTGTCTGCACGACAGCCACGTGGCTCTTGGAGCCAAGATGAGTCCTTTCGCTGGATTCGATATGCCGATTCAGTACTCTTCAATCACTGAGGAGCATCTGGCGGTCCGCAACAATGTGGGTATGTTCGATGTGTCTCACATGGGTGAGATCTTCGTCAGCGGCCCGGATGCGGAAAAGTTCGTCAACCACATATTCACCAATGACATCCGCCCTATGGCTCCTGGTCAGGTGCTGTACGGAATGATGCTTTACCCTGACGGGGGCACCGTGGATGATCTTCTGGTTTACAAGGAGTTTACCGCCGACCACTATCTTCTCGTGGTGAACGCCGCCAATATCGAGAAGGATTTCCTCTGGATAAAGGATCACGCCGAGGGGTACGATGTAAAACTCGTGAACGATTCCGACAACTGGGGACAGATCGCGCTCCAGGGCCCTAAGGCCGAGGATACACTCGTGAAGGTTCTCGGTTACGCCGCCGATGCCGCCAATCTGACGTTCTACACATTCAAGGATTTCGAGGATGCCGGGACGAGGGTCATCATCAGCCGTACCGGTTACACAGGAGAGGATGGATTCGAGATCTACGCCGCTCCGGGCCTCATCGTGAAGTACTGGGATGCTTTCCTGAAGGCTGGTGTGGTGCCTTGCGGACTCGGCTGCCGTGACACCCTGCGTTTCGAGGCCGGTCTGCCACTGTACGGTGACGAGCTTACTCCTGAGATCTCTCCTGTTGTCGCCGGTTTCAGTATGTTCTGCAAACTGGACAAGGACGAGTTCATAGGCAAGGAGGCCATCGCTGACCAGAAGGCCAACGGCACCAAGATGAAGCTCGTGGGCATTGAGCTTCAGGACAAGGCCATTCCTCGCGCCGGCTATCCGGTCGAGCTTGAGGACGGTACAGAGGTCGGAGTCGTGACCACCGGCTATCACAGCATCTCCCTCGGCAAGAGCATCTGCTTCGCCCTCGTGAAGAGAGAGTGTGGTGCCCTTGACGCTCCGCTTTCCGTGCGCATCCGCAAGAAGGTGTTCCCAGGAAAGGTCGTCAAGAAGAGGTTCTATCAGACAAATTACAAGAAGTAATAATATTCATAAAATAATAAATTCATTATGAGCAAAGTAGTAGAAGGCCTTCGTTACAGCGAGGACCACGAGTGGGTAAAGGTTGAGGGCAACATCGCCGTCATCGGTATTTCTGATTTCGCCCAGAAGGAACTTGGCGACATCACCTACGCTGACCTTCCAGAGGTTGACGACGAGGTTGAGGCCGGCGAGGAATTCGGCGCTCTTGAGAGCGTGAAGGCTTCCAGCGAGCTTCTCTCTCCTGTTTCCGGAAAGGTTGTCGAGGTCAATCCTGACCTTGAGGACGCTCCTGAGAAGATCAACGAGGACGCTTACGAGGCTTGGATCATCAAGGTCGAGATGAGCGACCCTTCACAGGTTGACGCGCTTATGGACGCTGAGGCTTACAAGGCACAGACCGAGAAGTAATATGTCAGCGTTCCCTTATTTCCCTCACACTGAAGATGATGTCCGCGTGATGTTGGACCGCATAGGGGTGAAGTCTTTGGACGACCTCTATTCCGATGTCCCGAAGGATGTCATCTTCAAGGGTGAATATGACCTGCCGGAGGCAATGTCCGAGCAGGAGGTCCGGGACTTCTTTGAGTCGCTGGACAAGAAGGACGAGAAGTTGAAGGTGTTCGTCGGTCAGGGTGCCTACGACCACTACACACCGTCTGTCGTGCCGTACATCACCTCCCGTTCGGAGTTCCTGACGGCTTACACTCCTTATCAGGCTGAGATCTCGCAGGGAACCCTCAGGTACATATTCGAGTACCAGAGTATGATCTGCGCGCTGACAGGGCTTGACATCAGCAACGCTTCGATGTACGACGGCCCGACCGCCGCCGCCGAGGCCGTGAAGATGGCTCCGACCTGCACTAAGCGCAAGTCAAGGGTGCTGGTCTCATCATCCCTGCTTCCTAACGTCATCAAGACCATCCAGACCTACGCCGGCTACCACGGCATCGAACTCTCTTTCATCCCTTGCAAGGACGGGCAGACTTGCCCGGACTGTATGAAGGCCGAGCTTGCCAAGAACGATGTCGCCGGAGTCATCGTCCCTTCGATCAACCGCTACGGCATCGTAGAGGACTTGACCGGCTTCGCCGAGGCCATCCACGAGGAAGGCGGAATATTCATTGAATATTGCGACCCTTCCGCTCTCGCGGTGCTGAAGACTCCTGCCGAGTGGGGTGCTGACATCGCTGTGGGCGATGGCCAGAGCCTTGGGATTCCGATGAGCTTTGGCGGTCCTTATGTGGGCTTTATGGCCTGCAGGAAGGAATATGTCCGCAAGCTCCCTGGAAGAATCGTCGGAGAGACCCGTGACACGGAAGGCCGCCGCTGCTTCTGCCTGACCCTTCAGGCCCGCGAGCAGCACATCCGCCGTGAGAAGGCCACGTCCAACATCTGCTCGAACGAAAGTTTGATGGCTCTCTATGTGACTGTCTATATGTCGCTTATGGGACCGAAAGGCCTCAAGGAGGTCAACGACCGCTCCTACGCCGCCGCCCACTATCTCCACGATGAGCTTCTCAAGACCGGCAAGTTCGCCGAGGTCTTCGACAAACCGTTCCTCAAGGAGTTCGTGCTCAAGCCGTTGATGCCTGTCGAGAGACTGCACATCAAGCTGCACGACGGTGGATTCTTCGCTGCCCTTGAGACAGAGGAAGGTTATGTAAGTTTCTGTGCTACTGAAAGAAGGACGAAAGCTGAGATTGACGCTCTCGTCGCGTTGGTGAAGGAGGCCTAAGGAGTATGAAATATTACGATAAGCTTATTTTCGAACTCTCCAAAGAGGGGAGAATCGGCTATTCGCTCGGAAAGAACGAGTGGACTTCCACCACTGACGAGATTCCGGCTGGACTCAGAAGGTCTGAGGCAGTGGGACTTCCTCAGGTGAGCGAGATTGATGTCGTGCGCCACTACACGAATCTTTCCCAGATGAACTTCGGTGTGGACACCGGATTCTATCCTCTGGGAAGCTGCACGATGAAGTACAACCCGAAGATCAATGAGGAGATCGCTGGTATGAAGGGCTTCCTTGGACTGCACCCGTTGCAGCCTGCGTCCACGGTTCAGGGCGCTCTGGAGGTTTACTATAATATGGACAAGGCTTTGGCCGCGATCACGGGAATGGCCCACTTCACGTTCAACCCTTGCGCAGGAGCGCACGGTGAGCTGACCGGTCTGATGATAATGCGCCAGTACCACATCCTGAACGGTGATCTGAAGAGAACCAAGGTGATCGTGCCGGACAGCGCCCACGGAACGAATCCTGCAAGCGCCGCTGTCTGCGGTCTGGAGGTGGTTGTTGTGAAGTCCAAGGCTGACGGTCTCGTGGACGTGAACGATCTCAAGCCGCTGCTTGGCGACGACATCGCCGGCATTATGATGACGAACCCTAACACCCTCGGACTCTTCGAGAAGGACATCGAGGAGATCGCAGCCCTCATCCACGGATGCGGAGGCCTTCTCTACTACGACGGTGCGAATATGAACCCGCTCATCGGCGTCGCACGTCCAGGTGATATGGGATTCGACATCCTTCACCTGAACTTGCACAAATCCTTCTCCACCCCTCACGGTGGCGGCGGTCCGGGCTCAGGCCCTGTCGGTGTCTGCGAGAAACTGGTACCTTACCTGCCTGTTCCTAAGGTTGTCAAGGATGAATATAGCCAGTTCAAGGTTCGTGGACGCGCCGGTGTGGGCAAGAGTGACAGCGAGAAGAATGCGCGTGGCTGCGGAAAGACCGCCGGTGAGGTGTCCGGATTCCTGGGCAACTTCGGCGTGATCCTGAGGGCCTACGCCTACATCCTTTCGCTCGGTCGTGAGAACGTCAAGTTGGTCGGCAAGTACGCCACACTCGGGGCAAACTACATCAAGGAGAGCCTCAAGGAGTACTACAAGCTTCCGATCCCGACCGTCTGCAAGCACGAGTTCGTCTATGACGGTCTTGTGAACGACGGCTCAAGGAAGGCCGCTGACGGAACCGTAGAGAGAGAAGGCGCCACGACACTGGATGTCGCCAAGAGGCTTCTCGACTTCGGTTTCCACGCTCCGACGATCTATTTCCCTCTGCTCTTCCACCAGGCCATCATGATCGAACCTACGGAGACCGAGTCGATCGAGACTCTGGATGCGTTCATCGAGGTGATGAAGAAGATCGCCCTTGAGGCCGCGGAGGATCCGGCGATGCTTAAGAGCGCCCCTCACAACGCTCCGATCACCCGTCCGGACGAGACCACGGCCGCACGCCAGCCGATCCTCAAGTTTCAGGACGAGCGATAACCGCCTTTGAATATGAACGAGGGCTGGCCGTTGGATTTCGGCCAGCCCTCGTTCCGATTTTCCGGATTGCTACAGAGAGTCCGGATAATTGATCTCCATGTTGAACTTAGGCACGTCCGGATTGGCCTCCCGATGGCTTTCCTTGACCGCCTTCCACATCTCTTTCACGATCTCCGGATGCTCCGAAGCCACATCCTTTGACTCGCGAGGATCCTCCTTCAGATTGTAAAGCTCCATCTCCGTGTTGCCCTTGAGAACCTTGCGTACGATTCCTTTCCACTCGCCCATGCGCACGGCCACCCAGCCTTTCGCCCCCGGGAACTCCCAGTAGAGATATTCATGCTCCTTCTGCTCTCCGGCCTTTATGCCGCTCGCGTGGCTGTACTGTTGTCCGCCTGCGGTTTGGGAAAGGACAGTGGGTGCGAATGACACTCCGTCATTCTCAGGAGCCTCGACACCGACGATCTCGGCAAGAGTAGGCATGATGTCCGCGAAACTGGAGATGTGCTGTATCTTCTCGCACTGCTTTCCTTCACCCCAGCGCAGTACAAACGGCATCCTGATGCCACCTTCGTGCAGCGAGGACTTGCCCCAGCCCTTTCCGCATTTGAACGGACCACCGCTGCGGAAATATTCCATCGGCGAGTTGCCGTTGCTTGCCGGGCCGTTGTCGGAAGTGACAATGAATATCGTGTTCTCCCATATTCCCAGATCCTTCAGTTTTTGCACAAGGTCTCCCACCTGCTTGTCGATGTGGGTGACCATCGCTGCGTAGGTGGCGTGCGGGTACCTGTTCGGCAGGTACATCCCGGGATCCGTGCACGGCTCCTCGTCCCCGAGTTTGTCCACATAGTGCATCACCTCGTCCAGTGGGGCCTGCACGGCGCTGTGCGGCACGGTTGTGGTCCACATCACGAAGAACGGCGAGGAAGCGTTGTCCTCCACGAACTTGACCATTTTGTCGTACATCAGGTCGCAGCTGTAATGTTCCCCTCCGTATTGGGCATAGTTGTTCACGTCGTATTTGTCCAGATTGTCCGGGAACTTGCAGCCTTGGACCACGAGCTCGTTGCCGGTCTCGACTTCTACACCATTCTCCCACAGTTTGACAGGGTAGTAGGAGTGGGCGAGTGCCTGACAGTTGAACCCGTAGAAATAGTCGAACCCCATAGTGTTCGGAAGCGATGCGCTTTTCGGGAATCCGAGTCCCCATTTTCCGACCATGGCCGTTTTGTAGCCGGCTGACTGCATCATCGTCGCTATGGTCTTCGTGCCTTCCTCCAGCGGGAACTGTCCCTGCTCCTCAGGATTCAGGAACACGCCGTTCCATCCAAGGCTGTCGGTCGGTACATAATGCTCCTCGTTGTTGCGTATCTGGCTGTGTCCCATGTGCTTGCCGGTAAGAAGACAGCATCTTGACGGTGACGACAAGGGAGCCGCCGTGTACATGTCCGTGAAAAGCAGCCCCTGCGATGCCAGAGCGTCAATGTTCGGGGTCTCGATCTTTTCCTGGCCGTAGCATCCCAGGTCTCCGTAACCGAGGTCATCGAACAGCAGGAACACCACGTTTGGTTTCTGGACATCATTCTTGGCGCACCCGCACACCGACATCGCGGCCGCCGCCAAGGTCATCAGTTTCTTTCCGTTATCCATCTATATTCATGAATTTAGTGATCTTTTGAACAGCGTGGTTGTGGTTAACCACACAGCAATCTGACAAAAATAATAAATCTTATGAATATTTAGTAATCCTTAAAAAATAACTTGGTAATCTTTGATTGTCTTTTCGGTCTATATGTCTTTTCTCATCAGTCATGTGCCACCGGCACACTCCTTCTTCCAAAAGACATCTATCCTCGAAAATACCGCCAAATCTTTACCTATTTATTTTTTTAAGCTTATTTAGATGTTCAGTAGCCGCTAATATTTGCTTTGCGATTGCCGGATTTGTACCGATGTGAAAAAAATATTCACCAATCGCGATGAAAAATTTGCGGATTGAAAGATTTTGTCTATCTTTGCAATCCCAATGGGGTATTAGCTCAGTTGGTAGAGCGTTTGAATGGCATTCAAAAGGTCAGGAGTTCGATTCTCCTATGCTCCACTTCCCGTTGAACAAAGTATATTCAAGCATCTTCTTTCGTTATGAAACAGAAGCGTAACGTCATATTCAAGGCTCTTGAAAGTTTTCCAAGAGTCGAGTTGGAGGACATCCGCCAGTATTTCGGTGCCGATGTTCCGACAAAGGTCCGTAAGAATGAGTTTGTGGACCGGCTTGGTGCGTACATAATCGAAAGGCCGGCCGAATGGCTCGGAAGGATGCTTGAGAGGGATCTGAGGCTTCTCAAGCGTTTGATCGAGGCAGGTCCCGGAGTCCCGCTCTACTTGGACTATCCGGATTTCCCCTCCGTGCTTGAGACCATAAAGCTGCTCGGCTCCGACACCACCGACGAGAATTTCAGGGAGGTGTGGATCCCCAAGGAATTCTATGACGTGGTCGCTCCCCACATCGACAATGTTCTGAAGGAAGGCGCGGAAAGCGGCCTTTTCGAGACGGAGCAGGCCGCGCTGGGCTATCTATGCCTCTACGGCATAATGACGGTCGATGAGTTTTTCGACAAGATGCTGGACTACTGGGAATGGTCCGGCAGGCACAGCATCGAATATTTCACGAATATGGTGTACGAGAGCCCGGTTATGAAGCTCTGTAGGGTTGATTCCGACGGCGAACGGTATATGTGCGCTCCGAATATATTCGATCCTGATGACATCCTTAACCGCAGAAAGGAATATGCCGGGATTGAATCATTGCGTCAGTTTACTCCTGAGGATGCATTGAAAGCCGGTGCCGGTTCTCCGTACTTTGTCTATGGCCTGGATTCAAAGGAAGGCCGGAGGTTGGTCGAGATGCTTGGCAATTTGGGATATTCCGGAGATGACTTGGTCCGTGAGGAGCACGACATTTGGATGAACGCCCAGATGATAGGGAAGAACGACACGACCGAGGCCATATTCGCAAGCGTATCCCGCAAGCAGGAGGACATCGAGACCTTCGAGGACTACGACGAATGTATGGAGATCGTCGCCGCCTATGCCAACACCCTCCCGAAGTGGCTGCTGAAAGGCTACTCTTCCAACGAGAAGAACTGCCTGAAAGTCGTCCTTCAGACCGAGGATGACCCGATCCAGGCTATGATCAAGAAGAACCCGATCCTTGGCCTCTTCGTCCCTCCGACCCCGCCGGACGCCCCCTGCCCCTGCGGCAGCCACCTCTCCTACCGCAACTGCCACGGCAAGAATCTGAGTTAGAAGAGTTCTCTAAGTTATTCGGATAAACCAGAAAATTGGATGTCAATGTTTTGTGATAACGTGACAGCGGAGCTTGACGCTCTTCATTCGGAGGAGAAACGGGTGATGCTGCCACGTTTTTTCAAGTGCGGTCCCGGCGAATATGGTGAGGGGGACCGCTTTCTTGGGGTTGTGGTCCCTGATGTCAGGGGCGTCGCCAGAAAGCATCTGGATGCGTCTTTGCCTGAGATCCGTGAGTTGTTGGAGTCCCGGTGGCACGAGGTCCGGCTTTGCGGGCTGCTGATTCTCGTGCTCCAATGCCGGAAATCCGTGCCGAAGGAAGTGCTTGATTTCTATCTTTCCAACACAGCCGCGATCAATAATTGGGACCTTGTGGACCTGTCCGCCCCGGCGATTGTCGGCGGCTACCTTCTTAGGAATATTTCCGAGCGGAAACTGCTGTATTCATTGGCCGGGAGCGACTTGCTTTGGGATCAGAGGATAGCTGTCGTCTCGACTATGACGCTTATAAGGGCGGGGGAACAGGATGACACCTACGCCCTGGCGGTCAAACTGATGCGCCACCCTCACGACCTGATGCACAAGGCGATAGGCTGGATGCTGCGTGAGGCGGGCAAGCGGGATCAACGCCGTTTGGAGCTCTTCCTTGATGAATATGCCGCCTCTATGCCTCGCACGATGCTCCGTTACTCCATCGAGAAGTTTCCAGAGCCTCTGCGCAAGCATTATCTTCTGAAAAAAGGATGAGCTGAACCTTCTTCCTGACTTTGCCAATTCCGTGTCTTTATAGGAACTGGTCCGGTGTCCTCGTCGGAACGGCGTTATCCGACCGACACGCTCTCAATCCTGATCTGAAAAGTCCCGGACGGAGCCTGGACATCCACGATCTCACCCGCTTTCCGCCCCATCAAGGCCGCACCAATCGGGGACTTGCAGGAGATCTTGCCTTCCTCAAGGTTCATCTCGTGCGGGCTCACGATGGTATATGTCATTCTGGCGTTGGAGGCCAGGTTAGTGAACTCCACCTTGCTGAGCAATGAAATCTGATCTTTCGGCAATGCGGATGTGTCGATGATCCTTGAATATTGCAGGACCTTCTGCAGGAAACGTATCCTGCTGATGGCCTTGGCCTGCGCCCTTCTCGCCGAGCGATATTCAGCGTTCTCGCTTAGATCTCCCTGCGCGCGTGCGTCCGACAGATCTTCCTTGATCCGGGGATATTCAACATCAATAAGATGATTAAGTTCCGCGACAATCTGGTCGTAGCGTTCCTTAGACAGATATTCCATATACCATTGTTTGATAAGTCAGGGCAAATGTACGAAAAACTATCCTTTTTAGCTCTCCGCGCAACTTTTTTGTTTGTCCGGCGGAGCACCCTTCCCGCCGGATAAATGGAGTCCGCCCAGTGTTTTGTCCGGTGGAAAGCCCTTTTCACCGGACAAACGGACTCCATCTGGTGCTTTCTCCGGCGAAAAGCCCTTTCTGCCGGAGAAACAGACTCCATCCCATACTTCCTCCGGGGAAAGGCCATTCCACCGGACAAAACATAAGAGAGGGTGAGGCATATTACGGGGCATATTAAAAAATGAAGATTTTGGTTGCGAAAACCGAAGAATGGGCGTATATTGAGTGGAGCGTTTGGCTCGGGTCTGTTTTATGAATAGTACAATGACTTGCTTATGAGAATTATACACACAAGTGACTGGCATCTGGGACATATTCTGTACGGGTACGACAGGAGTCGGGAGCAGAGGGATATGCTTGGACAGATCGAGGAGATTGTCGGGAAGGAGAAACCTGACGCGTTGGTGGTCAGCGGGGATGTTTACCACACGGGACAGCCATCGGCGGCGGTGCAGAAGATGTTCACGGAGGCGGTGATGAGGCTGCACGAGGCCTGTCCGGGAATGGAGATCGTCATCACCGCGGGGAACCACGACAGCGCGTCAAAGCACGAGGTCTCACGAATATTATGGGAGACCCAGAAAGTGAATATGATCGGTTCCGTGGACAAGGACAATCCGGACAAGCTGATCGTTGAGGTGGCGGGGAAAGGATTCATAGTCGCCATACCGTACGTGAACGAGAGAAGTATGCCGGAAGGATTCTGTAAGAGCCTGTTGGACGAGGTGGCCGAAAGGAACACTGAAAACCTTCCTGTTGTCATTTCGGCCCACACGACAGTGGCCGGATGCAACTACACCGGACACGAGGATATTCGTGAATTATCTGTGGGAGGGATTGACTCCATCGGGCTGGAGGAGTTCGGCGAAGGGTACGACTACATCGCGCTCGGACATATTCATAAGCCGCAGACAATCGCTGGTTCCGGGGGAAAGGCGCGCTATTGCGGCACGCCGCTGCCGGTAAGTTTCGACGAGTCTTACGGGCATAGTGTGTCGGTCGTGGAGATCGCCTCGCACGGGGCGGCCCCGCAGATCCGGGAGGTGTCGATAAAGACCAATTGTCCGCTGGTGAATATTCCTTCCTCAGGTTTCGGGAAATGGGATGAGGTTAAGAAACTGCTGGAAGATTTTCCTAAGGACAATCCGGCGTACATCAGGTTGAATGTCGAGGTCGAGGATAGCCTTCCGCCTGATGCGGTGGTCGAGGCCAGGAATATTCTGAGTGGCGGCCTGGGACTTTTCTGCACGATAAACGCTCGCCGGGCAGCCTCTGGAAAGTCGGATCGTAAAACCCTTTCAGTGTCGGAATTCCGGGCTATGGAACCGCTTGAGGTCGCGCGGCTGTACGCCGAGGACACCGGAATAACGTTCACGGACGAACTGGCGGAACTGTTCCGTGAGGCGGAGAAGGAAATCAGGAATGATGTAAATGAATAATTTAGACTGACTTATGAAAATACGAAAACTTACGATTCACAACATCGCGTCCATAGAAGACGCTGTGATTGATTTTGACAGCAAGCCGCTGTCTGACTGTGATGTGTTCCTTATCACCGGCAAGACCGGGGCTGGGAAGAGCACGATTCTGGACGCGGTCTGCCTGGCGTTGTACGGGGACACGCCAAGGCTGGCCAATACGCAGATGGAGGGCAGCTCCGCTGATCAGGGGGATGATGTCAAGGTTGACAGTCCGTCCAGACTTCTTAGGCAAGGGGCAGGAAAAGGTTATGTAAGACTTGAGTTCAAAGGAACCAATGGGGTTGATTATGAGGCTGAATGGTCGGTAGCCCGAGCAAGGGAAAAAGTGAATGGCCGGATACAGAAAAAAGAATGGATCCTCCGAAACTTGGATTCCGGGATGATTTACAAAAAGGATAAGGAGGTGAGCGCGGAGATCGCCTCTGCCGTCGGCCTGAGTTTCAGCCAGTTCTGCCGCACCACGATGCTGGCTCAGGGAGAGTTTACCAGATTCCTGAACAGCAAGGACAACGAGAAGGCCGAGATTCTGGAGAAGATCACCGGTGCGGACATCTACACGAAGATCGGAGCCAAGGTCTTTGAGATCACAAGGCGGAAGGAAAAGGCTTCGGCCGATGCCGAGGAAAGAATCCGGGATATCAGGATCCTTTCTGATGAGGAAAAAGACCAGAAACTCAAAGAGAAGGAGGACAAACTGGCCGAGGCGGAATCCGCCCGCGCGGCAAGGGACGAGTGCGGTAAGAAAGTGGACTGGCTGAAGCAGGAGACAAGATTGAAGGTTACGATTGAATCTGATTCCAAAGCTGTCGCGGACAAGGAGGCGTTTGTAAGTACTGATGAATATGTCGCCGAGGAGAACCTTGCCGCCTCGTTCAGGACTACGGAGGCGGTGCGTGGAAATCTTGAAAACCAAAGGAGAGAAGAGGCGGCAGCAGCGGAAGCCAGGACAAGAATCTCCGGATTGTCGGAGAGATACCGGTCGGTAAAAGGTGGATTGGCCTTCCTGAGTGACGAGGAGAAGAGGCTTGCCGGGGAAAAAGCCTCCGTTGACGCGGAGTTGGAAAAGGACGCTCCTTTGCGGCCTGTTCTGGAGAAGGAGCAGACCATCGCGGGGAACATCGGTGTCATCGAGAGCGGTCGGGAATATATTCGTGAATCAGAAGCCAAACTTTCGGTTCTGCGGTCGGACTTGACGGAAAGGTCGCTGGCGTTGGAGAAGGCGAAAGAAGCGGAGAATGCCGCAGGAAACGGGCGGAGACTTGCCGAGGAGGCGCAGAAGAAGGCCGAGGATGCTTTGGCCGAGTCGAACGCCGTGATGGTCCGTAAGGAGATCGGAGACCTGAAGGAAAAATCGGTGGACATCAAACTGGCGCAGGATCGGTTGTCGCTTTTGGAGCAACAGATCGTAAAGCGTAATGAGGAAGCGCAGGACATCGCTGAGAAAGAGAAGGCGCTTGATGCCAAGATCGCGGAACGGGACTCTTTGGCCAAGGTCGTGGAGTCAGAGCGCATTAAGTCGGAGTTCGCTGATGAGGTCTATAGGATGCAGAGCAGTACGGTTGAAGACACTGTCAAGGCTATCCGCAACAACCTTCAGGTAGGGGACCTCTGTCCTGTCTGTATGCGGGAGATCGAATCGGCGCTGCCGACAGACCTGGATCTTCAGAGACGGCTGGCTCCGCTTGAGAGAGCCCGCGAGGAAGCCAGAATCATATACCGTAATGACAAGGATCGTTACGATCGTCTTGTGGCTGAAATTGTTGCGGAGTCAGAGCAGTTGCGCAGACAGAAATCCGCCTTTGAGAATGACCGTAGTGTGGACCAGATGACGGAATCCGTGAGAATGGCTGCCCAGAAGTGTGGTTTGACGGCCGTTGATGATGGCACACGGGCGGCGCTTGAGGCGAGGTACCAAGAAATGGGCCTGCGTTTGTCAGAACTTGCTGAAAAAGAGAAGGTTTGCGCCGGCCTTGAAAAGAATGCCGATGATGCTCGCAGAGCAAGTCTCGCCGCCAGGGATGCCGTGGATAAGGCTGTTGCAGCCCGTGTCAAAGCGGAAAGCGAAGTCCAGTCCAAGAAATCCGAAATCGAGAGGGTAGAGGCCCTTGTCTCGGACAGAATCAAAGCCGTTTCATCGGCAGAGCAGGCGGTCGGAGACATTCTCGCCGGCTCGCCTTGGGAAGAAAAATGGAGCGCGGACACCGGAATATTCAAAAATGAGCTTTCTGAGGCGGTTCGTTCGCATCGGAATCGTGTTGAGCGCGCGGAAAGCCTGATCAAGTCGGCCGATGAGTTGAAGGCGAGGATGGGCGTGGTGCAAGGAATGGTGGCGGCCATAGAAGAGATGATGCCGTCGTGGAAAGAACTTCCGGTGGCGGAGGCTGCGAATATACCAGGTTTGTCTGATGAGGCGGATTCGGTCAAGAGCGCCCTGATTCTGGAAAGGCACAAACTCGCGCGGGCCGAGGAAAACGCGAAGGCGGAATCCTCCGAGGTCGAGGCGTTCCTTTCGGAGCATTCTGAATATGACCAGGCGGCGCTGAAGGCTCTTTCTGAATATTCAGTCGCGGTGATTTCCGAGATTGAGCGTAGGCACAGGGTGGCCTCTGAAGAGTTGGCCGCGGCGAAGGTGGCTTTGGAAACGGATCGGCGGAATGAGTCTGAGCATCAGTTGAATAAGCCGTCCATTGCGGCGGAGGACACTGTAGAGAGCTTGGAGGTTCTGTACAAGGGCAACGATGAGGCTATGTCAGGCGCCACGAGTGAGGCGGCTCTTTTGGCTGAGGCTCTGAGGCAGGATGAGGAGAACCGTGAGAAAGCCGGTAAGTTGAGGGAGGCGGCCGACAGGCTCCGGGAGGAATATGTGAAGTGGAACACTCTGAATAACTTGATAGGTGACAGCGCTGGCAAGAATTTCCGCAAGATAGCCCAGAGTTATGTGCTTGACAGCCTTGTGAAGGCAGCGAACATCTACATGAAAGACCTGACTGACAGGTATGTCCTCAAGGTCGTGCCGGGAACGTTCGTCATCGAGGTGGAGGATGCCTATCAAGGCTACGTTTCCCGCCCGGCCAGCACGATATCCGGCGGAGAGAGTTTCCTTGTGTCCCTTTCTCTGGCCTTGGCGCTGTCCGACATCGGAGATGGCCTTTCTGTCGGTACCCTGTTCATCGACGAGGGCTTCGGCACCCTTTCCGGCGAACCTCTCCAGAATGCCGTGAACACGTTGAAGACCCTCCGTATGAAGTCCGGCAGACAGGTGGGCATAATCAGCCACATCGAGGAGCTTCAGGAGAAGATTCCGGTCCGCATAGAAGTCAACCAGAACGAGCGCACGGCCACGAGCACCGTGAATGTGGTTTCATGACAATTTTAGATAGTTATTTATAGGAATATGCCACTGAACAAAAATGCCATGGCAAGGTATCACCGCCTGGACGCTTGCCTGAAAGACAGAAACAGACGGTATTACATTGAAGACCTGATCAGAGAATGCAGCGATGCGATCCGGACTTCGGGCGATACTGAAGCGAAAGTCAGCAGAAGCCAGGTCTTCGCAGACATAAAGCACCTGATGGATGAATATCCCGGTGCGATCGCCAGAAAGAGAGGGGAGCGGGGACGTGTATATTATCGGTATACGGACCCTGGTTTCTCGATAAACAATCGGCCTCTGTCTATAGATGAGGCCAAGATGATCCGTGACACGATCAAGATGCTCGGCCGTTTCAAAGGTCTGCCGCATTTCGATGTGTTGGAAGATGCTGCCAAGCGCTTTGAAGAGTTTGGCTTGACATCAGGGAGTTTGGATTGTGTGGGATTTGAAAGCAACGAGGAACTCGTAGGGTTGGACAATTTTTGGGGCCTCTTCAAGGCTATAGAGGGCAGACAAGTGCTGAATATAAGATATTCACCTGCTTTTGATAAGGAGGAGGATAGAATATTCCATCCGTATTATCTGAAACAATACAACTGCCGTTGGTACCTGCTCGGCTTCGATGTGAAGGTGCAGGCCATCAGGAACTTCGCATTGGACAGGATAAGAGGATTTTCTGTCGCGGATGGCATTGAATATATTCCTTATAATGGTAGCTTTGAGGAATATTTCAAAGATGTGGTGGGCGTGACCATCATGGAGAATGAGCCGGTTCAGGACATCGAGTTTCTGGTCTATGATGTGAAGACCTTCAATTATCTGACAACGAATTCATTTCACCCAAGCTTGACGATCCTGAAAGGATTCTCTGAGGATGGACCGGCCAGAATGAAAGTCTCAGTCCGTCCGAACTGGGAACTTGACGCCGTCCTGCTAAAGTACGCCGACAACATCCGCGTCGTCTCCCCGGAACCATTCCGCCAACATTTCCTCGCCCGCATCAGAAAGAGCCTTGAACGGAATGAGTGAGGAATATTCTTGATTGTCAAAAAGTAAGCATCTTGCATCTGTAGATGTAGGATGTTTTGTAGGCTGTCTCTATTCCATAGGCCTGCGAAGCGATTTGCATTGTCACGTGCTCATTGGCATTGCAATAATCCTTGTTTATGATGTGGTAACCGGTCGGACGTGGTTTCAGTATAAATGTTCCCTGCTCATTCTCATTGCTGTACCGTAGTCTGCCATCATCACCTGCCACTACAGAAAACTTCGACTGGACTCCGGAAAGTGAGATACGTCCGGCGTTCTTGATTGCTTTGTCTCCTTCTCCGGACTCGTCCTCAGGACTAACGCCCGCGAATATATGTGAGATCTTCCTTCCATCGAAAAGGGATCTTATCGCCGACGGCGAATAGGTGTCATATCCCTCTTCGAGCGTTGACGGGCAGAGGTTTAATCTGTTCATGCTTCGATAGTTTTGACTGTGATGGCTCCTATTGTGTCAAATGCGCAGGTCGCCAGCATTATCCCGAAGTCATCCTCCGGGTCTATTCTGAGAAGCTGTGACTGAATTTGCCTGTTCTCTCCTTCGGAAAGCATATTCGCAAAAGCCGGAAAGAGATATTTTGAGTGATATGGCTCATTCCTGAGCGGTAAGGTAAGGCTCACCGGCTCGGCATTTTCTCCAAGTAGATACGCTCTGTCGTAAGTGAATGAATATTCTTTATTGTCATCCTCCTGAAGTGTCCCGCATTTGATTCCGTGCAGGAATATCTCGCAAAGTCTCATAATTGCGAGTTTTTCAATGATGAGAATGTCGAATTATCAGATAAAGGCTTGATTGACTGGGCTACTAACACATCGTTATTTATTCAGAGTACGATAGAAAACTGTCATTATCACATACTCTAACTTGAAGTTTAGCTTTGACTTCGGTTTTGTGAAGTACTGCTCCATCAAGGAATATAATTCCCCAGATGTCAAGTTTAACCTTGAATTGGCAATCGAGTTTGTCCGGCGAAAACCTTTTCCCACGGACAAACCGGTGGCACCGCACGTTTTCTCCGGTGGAATGCCGTTTCAGTGGACATTCTCATATAGTTGGATTCGTTTCTGAGCCGGGATTCTTAGAAGCTGTTTTGATTTGTTTGTTTGAAGATTTGAGAGTGAAAAACTTCAGGTTCGACCGCTTCTTCCAAGGAAGATAGTGGTACTATCTGACTGAAGAAGCGGGAAGAAGATGAAGATTCTTTCACCTCAAAGAACATTTCAAACAAATCAAAACAGCTTCTTAATCTTTTTATTTGGAAAATTATCAAACACCATCCCGCCTTCGATTGGTACGCTAGAGACCTCATTTTGCGAGATAATTTCGGAACCAAGCAATAATCTTTGGCGTTCTAAGAATAGGCAACGCTCAATCTACGCAAAAATCACAACACGCTGCGATTTCTTTTGCATTTCTCACAAATAAACACTAACATTGTCCAATAATACCAACACATTGCGAAAATGAAAAGGATAGGTTCTCAAATAAAAGAACGGCGGAAGGCTCTTGACATAACACAAACGGAGCTTGCGGATCTCGCAGGAATCAGCATAAACACTGTCGTGGCGGTGGAAAGAGGGCAAGGAGACCCTAAGATCTCCACTTACCTGTCAATCTGCGAGGTGTTGGGACTTGAAATGGCAACGAAATTAAAGGGCTGAGATTATGACGTGAGTTTAACATTAAATTGTATAATTAATCCGCAATACTTGTAGTAATAGATTTGGGAACAATTGAATAAACCACAAGAGCGCCCTTGCATATTCAAATTATTATTTATACATTTGTATAAGTAATACAATGGATATGGCAAGACACACAAAAGCGGACAGCGTCTACCGGATGTCGCTTCACAAGAACGGAGGTTACATGTACGCGACGACTCATCCGTATACCGTGACCGGGGACGGCAAGAGGAAGTACTCCTGCCTGCATTGGGGCACTGTGACGGATGGTCTCAAGTTTATCCCGGGCAAGCAGTACCTGTACGCCTCTCCGGAGGAACGGGCCAGGCTGATCTTTCCCGAAGGGTGGGACCTCAGCGAAATAGATAAGCTTCAGAGCAATCGCAGGCAAGGCCGTCCTGCATACGAGGGTGCGGACGTCAATCGTTTCTATGGCGACGTCTGGCTCATGGAGCAGGTCGCGGACAAGGCGGGGCTCCGGACGGACCTGATGGCGACGTTCCATGAGAACGCGGAAATCGTGAATGATGTCCTCACCCTTGCCTATTACTCATTCGCGACCGGAAACAGCTGGAGCAGAGCGGCCAGATGGCAGAAGCTGGAGAAGGCTCCGTCCTCAAGGGAGCTTACCCCGATGACGATAACCCGCCTTACGCAGTCCATCTCCGAGACCGAAAGGATGAACCTGTTCAAGTACAGGGCAGACAGGCTGAACCGGGATGAGCTGTGCGCCGTCGATTCCACGACCAGATCCGCATACGGCAGTTCGCTCGCCGACATCAAATGGGGCCGGAACAAGGAGCGCGTCCCTCTGCCGCAGACTTCCGAAGTCGTCGTCTATTCGCTCGGCAGCCATATGCCCGTGTATTACAGGACCTTTCCGGGCAACATCCCTGACTCCAGAAGCGTGGAGACCATCCTCACCGACATCAGCCACGCCGGTTTCCCGAGGGTTATCCTGGTGACGGACAGGGGCTACGAATCGGTTCAGAACCTCGAGAAGTACATCCTCCGCGGCCAGCCGATGATAATGTGCGTCAAGATGCGCCAGAAGATTGTCCTTGACAGGATTGCCGAGTTCGGGACCATCGGGGGAAAGCCGGGGGACATGCTTTTCGACACGGAGAGCAGGCTGTACTACAAGCAGTATGACCTGGAATACGACGTGAGGGGCAACGGCGACGCCGTCCACAAGGCCGACCGCATGAAACTTGACCTGTTCTTCGACCCCTTCCGCAGGGCCGCGGAACAGACCGAGCTCGAGGTCGCGGTCGAGATGCAGCGCAGAAGCCTCCAGTCGATACTCGATGCGGGCGGAAGTGTTGACGATGATGAAAGTGTAAAGAAGAACTACAACTGGTACGAGGTCTCATATGACAAGAAGGACCGCAAGCTGCTCTCCTTCAGTCTCGATGAGAAGAAGGTGGAGAATGTCAAGAAGACATCCGGCTTCTTCGGATACATCACCCTCGGCCTTGACTATACCGCCCTGCAGACCCTTGATGCGTATGGCCTCAGGGATGAACAGGAGAAGTACTTCTGTCAGATGAAGACCCAGATGGGCTTCGACCGTCAGCGCAACTGGTCGGAGGAAGGCAAGACGGGCAGGCTCCTCATCCTCTTCGTCGGCCTGATAATAAGCTCATACGTGCGCCATATCTGGAAGACGACAGGGCTCAAGAAACAGTTCGCTTCAACCCAGGATATCCTTGACGAAATGCGGTCGATCCGCTGCATAGAGCATAATGGCCGGGCCAAGTTCATCACTCCGTTCGTCGGTGCCCAGAAAGATATCTGCAAGGCCTTCGGCTTTGACATCCCTGAAGGTTGCGGAACTGAATACAGATCCAGAAAGGTCTCCCCGAAACGACGCGGACGCCCTGCAAAGGCAAAGACCGTCAAACTTGAGAGTTAATTATACAAAAAGGTGTTAAACTCACGTAACTATGTCAAGGTTGAGAATAATGTATATGCCCGTTCTCAGGCTCGCCGCCTGGACAAGTACCTCTATCGTAAGACTCGTCAGGCGGCGGCAAGAATAGGCATCGCCGATCCCAAGAAGGCCGCGCGGGAGCGGGTGACATATCTTGATCGGGTGACAGGAAAGGTGGGTGACAACAATGCCGATGTGTAGTTCCCTTTCCGTGGATTTATGCTAAATGATTTATTATTACCCAGTGGCCGTCTTTACGTCCTCCAACGCGTTCGAGAATTTTATAATCATCCCGCAGTATTTTTAGTTCTCGAGAAATCTTACTTTCGGACATATCAACTTTTTTTGCCAATTCCGGTATTGTTATCTTGCTGTTTTCTGATATTGATGATATGATAATGCTCTGTATGTCAGAAAGTTCTTTCTTGTCATCTTTCTTGTCATCTTTCTTGTCACCTGTCATGGCAGGAATCCCAAAACATTCAGGGTTACATGGAAGATCAATCAAGAAATATGTCCGTTCTTCATCCGTTTCAATAATAGCACGCGGAGATCCATTTTCCTGCAATTTTTGCTGAATGGTAGGAATGCCGGTAGCCCGACCCTCTGTCAAATCCAATTCTTTCAAGAACTCTCCTAAACGACGGTTTGTGTATCGGCGGGAACGAAGCATACGAGCCTCACGGATAGCCTGCATGGATATGGTATGGTTGGGGCCTCCAAAGTTGAGAATACTAATCTTATCAGGCTCGATAGTAATCTCAACAGGTTCACGTTCAATATAGCTGCGGTGATAAAGGCTATTAACAACAGCCTCTTCCAAAGCTTGATAAGGATAATTGTATGTCACAATAGAACGCTCTGTATCCTCCGGTTTATGGATTATCTTTTGAATAATATTTGTCTTGAGGTAATTCATGGTGTCACGAATCATCTTGGGTACATAACCTCTTATCGGGGCTATCTCTATGATGTTGTCAGGATCTTGTAATCTGCCCTTAGGAAATATCACAATCTCTACCTGGGTCATTTTGAAAAACTTCTCGGGATGCTCACAGAACATCATAGCAGCAACATTCTTGACCTTAAATCCTTCAGGTGTCGTTTCCAATAAATCCATTTGGTCGAGAACCATTTTCAAGTTGTCGCCGGAAAGGTCTTGGTCAGCCAAGTCACTACCTACTTCAACAAGAAAGTCTCTTAGCAAAGTTGTTGAAACATCTCTTAGACTTATTTGGTCATTGCCACGGTCATCAAACGGAGTACGATTAGCCAAGTTTATCAATTCACGCTCATATTCATCTTTCGGCACGATGCTGCTACTATTATAGCGAATATAATAGTTGAAGTCTTTTTGTTTAGCCGTTATACGGTCTGGCACCTTATATGGACGGCGTTCTCCTGCCGTGACTTTGATTACAAGAATAGTCTTGCCATCAACCTCTTCTATGAAAAGACGAGGCTGATAGTAGGGACGGATAAGATTGTTACAGCCAACCATATCCTTCTCTATCTGTTCGATAGAATCAGGATTGACACCTATGACTGGACGAACTGCATGACCATGTTCTTCCTTTACTCCCACAATAATGTAACCACCACCTGTATCCTCAAAATCATTGGCAAAGGCACATATGCTACGATATATTGTATCAGGATTCCAACCTTCCTTGTATTCCAACTGGTTGCTTTCCACTGCACTTCCGTTTAGAAGGCTTTCTATATTTATTGGTAATGCCATAATAATATTTAGCAACTTTAGCAACACACAGTTAAGTGTGAAAACGTGTAAATTTATGAAAAATCTTCTGTATTCATTTATTTTCGAGATTTTTTATTTTGGGGGGTGCGGAAAGCTATGCATTCGTGTATCCAATTAATATTAAAGAATAGTATTATGGCAACAGTCGAGCAGAGGGTAAAGGATATTCAATCTTCTTGGGAGCGTGAGAGAAGGGGAGAGGTGTTTGTGGAGGGTGGACTTTTCGGGATGTGGGACATTGACGGGACGGTCATTCATCGGGCGGAGTTCGCTTTCATCGGAAAGAGTCGGGATGACATCTTGTTTATTCGCCAGGATGGGACTTATTGCAAGAAGAGTCCCGGGTGCATCGAGAATGGCTATATGTCCAAGGAACTAATGCCTCTCGCCGACTTCATCGTGAATTTACGAAACGCTTTCAGCCCAAATCTTGATCGATGCATCTATGGGGCACATTGACGTGAAAATCTCATACTATGAGCTTCGGATTTTTCAGCCATATCTGACCTCTGTGGGTAAAGGAATGTTATGTGGCTGAAAGCATTTCGTATAATCTTGACTGTATGCAAGTGGCTTTCAGCGGACAATGCTGATTCCGTACATTCCCTGTCCTATAAAACAATTGGATACCGTTCTCCCAGGTATGAAAAACTATGCGCACCTGAATCGGCATACTCTTGATTGCTAACGAGTTGTTATTCCAGGTGCGAACATATTCACACACCTGAGAGTTGAAGGTATCGGTACAGAGCTTTCTATCGGTGCTCCGGACTTCCAGGTGCGAAAAATCACACGCACCTGAAATACCATCGGATTGACAGCCAGTGAATTGCTCTTCAATGTGTGAATATTTTCGCACACCTGGGCGTAACGGATGTATTATGGAATTGTATATGCCATCAGAATCCGATCTTCTTGATGCTCCCGGCGCGCTGGAGGGTTTCGGTGCGGCAATATTCAGACAGCACGTTGTAGTCAAGGGATTCGTTGCCGGTGAGGACGGCGTCAACGGCTTTCATCCGGGAGATATTCTCGATCTGGCCGCCGCTGAAATCGAATTCGGAGGCGAGCCTTGTGGCGACCTCGTCGGTGAGGCCGGGGATCAGGGACTCCCAGATTTTGGCCCTTACGCTGATCTCCGGCCTTTTGAACTCAATCTTGTAGAGGAAACGCCGCTCGAAGGCCTTGTCGATGTTGTCGGTGAGGTTGGTGGTGGCGATGAGGATCCCTTCCATCGACTCCATCTCCTGAAGGATGATGTTCTGGATGGCGTTCTCCATCTTGTCCACGGCGCTTTCGGCACCCTCACGGCGTATTCCGAAAATGGCGTCAGCCTCGTTGAACAGCATTATAGGCTGGATTTTCTTTTTGGAGCACATCTCCTTGTAGGCCTCGAAGGCAGCCTTGATGTTCTTCTCGCTCTGGCCAACCCACATACTCTTGATCTGGTCCACATTGACCGGGAATATGTCCCTTCCGGTGGCGCGCGCCAACTGATAGACAGTCTCTGTCTTGCCGGTGCCGGGACTGCCGTAGAACAGGCAGGCGAATCCTTTCCTCATCCCGTGCTTTTCAAGATTGGCGGTGATATTCCTGAAATTCTGTGGTTGGAGAAGATCGGCGAGCCTTTCCACCTGGGCGTTCACGTCCGCGTTGAAGAACAGTTTTTTCTCCGTCACCTTCTTGTGGGAAATGAGGCTGTTGTTGATCTCATTCGCCTCATTTCTGCTTTTCATCTTGTGCTCCGGCAGGAATTTCTTCAGCCCTTTTTTCGTGAACCTGTAGGACCCCCTGTCAAAGAATGATTCGGCCGAGTCAAAGACAAGAAGCCCGTCTGTGATCAGCTGGTTCTCACCTCTTTCCAATGACCTCAGCATCGACCGGAAAGATTTCGGGGACTGAAGGGCGTCGCGGATGTCGGACTGGTCGAACTTCTCCTTGCATTCGCTCACATACAGCGCGCACAGATAGACAAGAACCGTCTTCAGGTCTTGGTTCTTCGTGTAGCCGGAAAGCGCTTTGACAAACGGAAGCTCCTGATTGGCCTTCAACACTGAGTTGATTTCAAGGAACAGCGACTCGTCGTCAAGGTCATTGCGGGAGTTCCTTTCATAGAGGTCCATAATGGTGTCAAACAATTCCTCCTCTGTCATCTTTGAATATTCCGGAGCGATGAACGGCTTGTTAGCGGCCAGGCACTTCAGCACACCCATCGGTACATTGTAGCCTGAAGAGTCGATCCCGCTGTTCCGTTTGAGCAGTCTTTTGGAGACAAGGTCCTCAATCTCATCCAGATGCATCAGCAGCGATGTACGGTGACATTGAAGGAGCGAGCTCAGGTTCTCAAGGGTGACCGAGGACCAGCTGGACTGCTCTATGAACAGGGAAAGCAGCACGGCTTGGGTTTCCGAGATCTTCAGCCTCTCGGCAAGGTAGGCGGAGAAAGGTTTGACCATATTCATAAACTCATCCGTCAGGCCCGAGTCGCTGGATCTGGAGACAATGCCGTCCACAGCCTTGAGCAGGGTCAGGTTCGCAAGTTCCTTTGGTGTCGGAGCCTGCGCAGTCTCAAAGTCATCTTCCAAGTTGAAAAAGTCATTTTTCCTTCTTATCATAGTCTTTTCATTTTTATGGTTAATACTATCTTCTTTGTCGTTTCTCAACCAAAATTTGACAAATGTCGCGGCCATTGTTCTGTATGGCGGGCGGACGTATGCCGTGAAGATATGCTCTTCTCGTGGTTGAGGCCGTGCGGCGGTTGATAACAATAAAAACAGTGCCATAGTTCAAAGATTGTCCAGCCTATCTGGACACGGTTGCGAAATGACATAGTTCGCACTTTTTATGGTTTTTGGTTGCGGAAAGAGTGCTTCCCGTGTATTCATTATAAATAATAATGATGCTATGATTTGGAAATTTTTGTTACTGGCTTTCATCCTGATCTTTGTGGTGATCACGGTGCTGGATATTCGTAAATTCTATGGATTTTTTGAGGATACATTCAGTGCTGACGATGAGTCTATTAAACAGGAGTTCAGGGGCCTTTTGTCAAGAAAAGATTTTTATGTGATGAGCCTGGGCAACTTGGTGATGACGGTCTTGTGCCTGGTCAACTTGGTGATGCTGTGTTGCATCCCGCTTTACGGTGAGCCTATGTGGCTGACTTGGAAGTGGATTGCCGGAGACGTGGTTGTCAGTGCCGTGTCAGGAGTGGCAACGTTCTTTATCAACAAAAATGTGTCCGGAATAGTGGCTCCCTTTGTGATCAAAGCCAAGCGTTGCACAGATTTTTCGATCGGAGAGCGGGTCTGTTATTCGTTGATCCGGGAAAGTGACGCGACACTGATCTTTCTTGGTGTGGCCGTCACCGCGCTAACGATTATCGGACTCTTTTGATTAGTGGATTAGAATTTTTCTATTAAATTTGCATTTGGAGAACTGCCCGTGAAAGTCCTTTTGCTTAAAAGGAAAGACAACTTGATTCAGATTATAATATTAGATTTTATTCTCCGCTTTTTCACGGGCTTGGTGAAAAGCTGAAAGAAACCCTGCTTGCTTGGGATTGTAAGATTCCAGGCCATCGATTAAGAACGTGAGTGTGGCAGTTCTCCTTTTTTATTATGAAAAAAAACATCATTTGAAAGCTTGGCCGATTTTGCGATCGATGATCAAATATTCCGTCTCATCGCTAAGGAGAGAGGAAAGTATGCTGCCAAAATACCAGATAAGGCAAAGAACCCTTTCGTCTCTGACCCTCTTTTTAACGAACTTAAGGCGATAACACCCCCGCACAGACTTTGGGGCAATCCTGGGCGTGGAAAATTGCCTCCGATTGTTGAGTCGGGACCTGCATCCTGGACGTGCTATAAGAAGCGGGCGACGGTCCGTGTGTATCAGGCGATCAAGAAAAAACGCGGTTTGTATCCGGAAGCGCCGTGGGTGCGTAACATGAATGATTTTGTCTTATCAGTTCGGAATAGCCTTTCCGGGATTGAGCCGCTCGTCTTGGAGTCTCCGCGGATCCTTGCGAAATTCAAGGAGAAAGATGCAGGGAGTGGGGACTTCATATATCGTCCTATCTGTAAATATTCTGACCTGAAGACCAAGATCATCCTGGCGCTTGCCTATCAGTACATCCTTGCGAAGTTTGACAAGTATTTCCATAGGAATATGCTCTTTATGCGCGCCGCGAGACGTGTTGAGGGAAAGCGATATGAAATGCCTAAGTACACGGATGCCATCGACCTTGTGTCGGATTTCAGGAGACGGAACAACCGGAGGTCAATTTATGTCGGGGAGTGTGACATCCAGAAGTTCTACGACATATTCAATCACAATGTGATAGTAGAGTGTTTTGAGGATCTTTTTGCTGAGGTGAAGTTGAGGGATGGAGCCTCGGACGGTGATTTCGATTCCTTGCGTCGCGTGATAAAAGCTTATCTGGATTCGTTTGATTATCCTGAAAACGTGATGAGTAAGAATGATGACCCGGATTATTGGAAGAATGAAGTCCGAAGGCATCGAAGCGATGAGTGTCCGGAACCGGTATGCAGGTTCAAGTGGGTGAGCGACGACGCTTTTGTCTCTTCCGGTTGCTACACGACAAAAGACGAATTCTATGCCGCAAGGAACGGGAGAAAATTAGGCATCCCGCAAGGTGGCGCCTTGTCCGGCATAATTGTCAATGTGGTTATGAGGGTCGTGGACAAGCCGATCGTGGAGTCGGATTCTCCGGACAAACTTTTCATCCGCTATTGCGATGACATTCTTTTAATGCACACTGATGAAAAGGCTTGTGAGGACTATCTGGAGTCCTACTACAGCAGACTGATAGCCTGCAAACTGGTTCCGCATCAAAGAAAGGATGTGGCTGATTGCAAGTCGGGCCGGAAAACGAATGCGGAATTCTGGAAAGCCAAGTCAAAGAATGTATATCGGTGGGGACCCGGTGACGGAGCGGCTTCCGATTGGGTGGCGTTTGTCGGATATGAGATGCGCCGTACCGGAGAGATACGTATCCGCAAGGATAAGATCGATGCGGAGTTCAAGAAGATCGCCCACCAATACTATAACATAATATATTCAAAGAAAGAGACTTCCGGAGACCAGGCGACGGAGAAAGAACCGTGCGAATTGATTAAAAAAAATGGACGGCCTTTCCAAGCATATTCAAAACTTTGTGAAAGCGGAGAATAATGTATATACCCGTTCGCAGGCTCGCCGTCTTGACAAGTATCTCTACAGGAAAACCCGTCAGGCCGCTTCCAGAATCGGCATCGCCGATCCAAAAAAGGCGGCCAGGGAACGGGTGACTTATCTGGAGAAGATAGAAGGACTTTCCTGAACCCTCTCGGTCGCTTCGCTTTCGATCGCCAGCTTTATCCGGCGAGCCCCCAAGCCCGGTTGAGGCGTTTGTCTGTCTTGCGGAGTTTACAGAAGAGTTTCTTGCGGCTCTTGGAGACGGCCTGGTGGCTTATCCCGAGGCGCTCTGCGATCATCTCGTCGGTAGGGGAGATGCCGGCCTTAGTCAACCGGATCATTACATCAAGCACACGTCGCTCGCACGGTGTTATGTCTGTATATTCCAACAAGTGCCTAAGGTGGACGGCGGCGTTCTCGCGGTCTTCCATTCTGGAGGAGGAATATTCAGAGTCATGTTCAATGACGTCATATCTTGCTTCGTTGCTGTCCTCGTTGTCCCAGCCTTCATCAATGGAAACGAAGCGCTTTTGCTCGTTGGCCATCGTGATGAACTTCTTGTGTATGGCAGATCTGACGTATGCCGTGAACTGAGTGCCTTTTTCAGGATCGAACCCGCTCAGGCACTTAAAAGTGACCCACATTCCTATGCGCGTCAGTTCTTCTGCTGAATATGTGTTCAGGGATCGGCCGAAGCTTTTGATCAGCCCTGCCGTCAGGCCTGTGCAGTCCCGGATTACATTTTCTTGTGCTTTGCGGTCACCGTGTTGGGCGGCGAGGATTGTAGAGTCAGAGATGTTGACTGGCTTAAAGGAGAGTAGTTTTCCCATAAAGTTAATATTTAAGTAAATGTTAAAAAATAACCTGCTTCATTTTGGGGGCTCTCTTATGCGG
>ERZ1026898.122-NODE-122-length-51098-cov-7.395706_pt1 | contig 51098 bp, 21 predicted proteins | sample MGYA00380178_ERZ1026898 | MGnify/ENA primary metagenome ERZ1026898 (study PRJEB33269, sample SAMEA4719814) | human gut metagenome | biome: human-associated habitat; feature: organic feature; material: feces | place: Cameroon | collected 2013-10 ...
AAAAAGGAGCTGTGAAGAAATGAATCCTCATTTCTTCACAGCCCCTTTTTACTTTACTTCGATTTGGTTCAAGGTTCAAGGTTCAGGGCTCTCGTGGCGGCTTCGCCGACTTTTTTAGAAGATGGTATTCTTGTATCGCAGCATTGCCCGAAGGGGCGGATAGGGCACAGGCGGCATGAAAAAGGTACGGCGCATAAAATGAGGAAGCGCCGCGGAGCTTCCTGTATGATGGACAAACTATTTCATATAATGGGGGCGCTATATGAGTGGTGCGCCCCTAATCCCTAGCCACCAGTCACTAGTCCCTAGTCACTAGCTGACCCTAATCCCTAGCCACTAGTTACTTCTTCCTCTTTTTCGTCTCGAAGAGGAGCTCGATGACGCGGCTGGGGCGCCCGCTTTTCCCTGTGAAGGAGCGGCTGACGTCCTGAGCAAGGTGGTGGTCGATGAGCTTGGCGAGGATGCGGTTCACCGTGCGCGGGGTGACGCCCAGAAAGTCGGCCAACTCGGATGAGGTGAAGCGCTGCTTCCCAAGGTTCCGGCAGGCATGGTAAAGGAGCGTGATGATACGCAGGCTCACGCCGGATTTCCGGGACAGGTACAGGAACTGCTCATCGATGGGACGATCACCCGCGATCTGTGCATCAAGGCTGCTTTTGGACATGGGGACGGGGGTCGTGAGATTCTGACTGATGAGATAGGCCTGATTGCCGCCTGCACGGCTCGCATGGCGCATGGCGATCTCCGCTTTGTAGCGGGCATCATCTGCCATGGCACTGTAGCCGATGCCGACCGAAATGGTGAATGCGGTGGAGGAGGAGATGGTCTCTAGCAGCGGGAAGTGCTGGTACTCATTGGTTGCCGCTTCGAGCAGGCGGCTGGAGAGGAAAAGCACATAGTCGTAGGGCGGTCGCTCGATGCAGGCAGCGTGAAGGGTGTGGGCGAAGCACTGGATCTCGTGGGTGATGCGTGCCTGTTCCATGGAGAGCTGGAATTCATTCTGCGCGGAGATGGTCTCCTGCGGTAGGTCGATGTGGATCGCCATAGCGGCCATCTGGCTGTCTTCCCTGCTGTTCAGCTCATGCGTAAGGATGCTGCGCTGCAGTCCATTCCGAATGTCATCGTAGGAGGGCTGAAGAATGTAGACAGGGACTCCCCGCTCTTTCAGTATATCGCGGACTTTGTAAAAGATAGTGATGCAGAAGGCGACCTTCTTCTCGCGGTAGAGCTTTTCCATTTTATTGGCATCCTTGACGAGAAGTCCTTCATTGTAGGGGAAAAAGGGGATGACCTCGACATGCGTATCCTCTGCTGCATAGCCGATCTCATGAAAAGCGAGCTGGAAATAGTCCACATGATCCATGTCAGTCGCGACTTTCATCGGATAGCCGGCGACCTCTGCGCGGAAGAGAAGGCGAAGCAGCGCAGAGGTGGAGCGGGGGATAGTGACCCATTCCGTATTGTGAGGGATGGCTTTTTCCGCATAGTGGCGGGCCGTATTTCCAAGGAAGAGGAAAGTATCTACCTGACTCTGTCTCCCTGCGATGAGCTCCGGGATATCGACGATGGAATGATAGGGGAAGGGGACAGGGGCAATGTCAGAGAATTCCTTCGAAATGAAGGAAAGAATGTCAGGCATGATTTCGGAGGGGACGACGATGCCAATGCGCAGCATGGGGGACTCCTTTCTGTGTACTGAGGCGTAAAGTGTGTGATTTATTAAAAATCGCTGAATTACGGTCATGATAAGGGTCTATTAAGGACACTTGTATTTCCTTATGATAAACGTAAGCCAAGTAAAAGTAAATAGCGGATCTGTGAGAGTTCCGCGGGGCGAGGGAGTCTCTATGAATGAACGGATAATGCCGTCTTTTTCATGGAGCTTTTTTATTACCCAAGAGGGTAGGGGGAGGTTTTCTATGGGCTTTCTGAAAAAGCTGCAAAGCGAAAACAGGTATGTGGTATTTTTCTTTCTGTATATAGGATTCTGTATATCCTATATCGACCGCAGTGCGATCGGGCTCGCACTGCCATCTGTTTCTAAGGATTTCAATCTGGCACCGACGGAAATGGGTGTCGTCATTTCGGCCTTCTTCATCGGCTACTCGATCATGCAGATCCCGGGGGGCTGGCTGTCAGACCATTTCGGATCGAAAACGGTCATCCTTGTCGCGCTGACGCTGTGGTCCATCTTCACCTTCACGACAGGGCATGCATCGACTCTGGCGGGACTGCTTTTCCTCCGGTTCGTCTTCGGCCTTTGCGAAGGACCGTATGCCGGATCCTGCTACCGCGCGATCGCCGAATACTTCCCGCGTGAGCTGCGTCCTGCCTTTACCACGGGGATCCTTTCTTCGAACTATATCGGCTCTGCACTGGCACCGGTCGTCATCGTGCCGCTGATTCTCTGGTTTGGATGGAGAGGCATGTTCCAGATCCTTGGTATCGTCGGTCTTGTCTATGTATTCTTCTATGCGCTCTTTGTCAAGCAGACCAAGCCGCAGGAAGAAACCAAAGAGGATAAGAGCAAGAAGAATAAATACTTCCTGCACCTCCTGAAGTTCTCCCTGATCTGGAAACTCATCCTTTGCGCATTCTGTATTTCCTGCATCAATAAAGGCCTCGATGCCTGGATGCCGACCTACCTCATCGCAGAACGCGGCATCAACCTCAAAGCAGTCGGCTATCTCACACCGATCCCCTTCATTGCTTCCTTCCTGTCCACCGCCGTCTGCGGCTGGGTCATGAACAAGTACTTTGATAAGAAGGAAAACTGGATGATCGTCATCTGTGCTGCGATGACGGCGATCTTCCTGTACTTCATGTACAATGCAGAAACGATCCTATGGGTCGTTATCTTCCAGTGCGGTGTGTACTTCTTCAAAGCCTGCATTCTGGGGACGGCTGTCGCTATCGTCCTCAAGATCGTCACCGGCTCCATTGCCGGCAGTGCTTCGACACTGATCAACATGGGTGGTCAGGTAGCCGGCTTCATCTCGCCGATCATCATGGGCTATCTGGTCTATGCCTTCAATGGCTCCTTCAATGCTGTATTCTACTATCTGATGGGTGTCGCTGCACTCTGTGCCATCAGCGCGCTTCTCATCCCGACCCGTAAGGAAGATATGCTGGATCTGGAGAAATAGTGGCTGGGGATTAGGGATTAGGAGTGACTGGTGACTAGTGACTGGTGACTGGGATTCTCCGGTCTCGTCATCCCGAGCGTAGCCGAGGGATCTCTACTGCACTGCGGGAATCAGCGTGTATGCGCCGAGGGGAAACGATGTCTTGGTGCTGTCTCATATCAGGTAATGAGCGTACTGCCATAGAGATTTCTCGGCTACGCTCGAAATGACGACGGCGCGTAGCGCTATCAAAACTCTGCGGCGCTTCTGATTTTTATGCGCCGCACCATCCCCGTTGAACCCTCTGAACCTGTTGAACCCGCTGAACCTCTTTCGCACGCAATCAAGGGGCAGCACGTCTCAGGGGCTAACCTTGGAAATTCTTTACGAGTGAAGATAAAAAGGAGAATATGATGAAAATTACCAAAGCCGTCGTAAGACGTATGAGCCTGGACTTCAAAGTGGGTTTCCGCACCAGCTTTGGCCTGTCCACGACGAAAGATTTCTCTATCGTAGAACTGCATGACGATGATGGCAACGTGGGCTATGGTGCCTGCTCCGCCTTCATGCGTCCCTGGTACAACGAAGAAACCACCATGGGTGCGCTCTTTGTCATCAAAGAATACCTGATTCCTTCCCTCTTCGAAGCGGGAGACTTCAAAGATCCGGAATGGTTCTTCGACCATACCAGCTGGATCCGCAGAAACCGCATGGCGCGTGCGTCCGTCGACTGTGCGCTGTGGGAGCTTTACTCCAAAGAGCTCGGCATTCCGGAATACAAAGCGCTGGGTGGTGTTAGAGATGAGATCGAGGCTGGTGTATCGCTTGGCATCGAAGATACGCCTGACAAGCTGCTTCACACCATCGAGAAATACATGGCACAGGGCTATCGCCGTGTGAAGTGCAAGATCAAACCGGGCTATGATATCAATTACCTCCGCGCTGTCCGCAAGGAATATGGCGACATCATGCTGATGGTCGATGCGAACTCTGCCTATACCTTGGATGATATCGATCTCTTCAAGGAAATGGATGAGCTGGGGCTTCTCATGATCGAGCAGCCGCTTGCATCGGATGACATCGTCGATCACCGCCATCTGCAGCAGGCGATCCAGACACCGGTCTGCCTCGATGAAAGTATCGACAGTGTTGATGATGCCAGACGCGCTATCGAACTTGGCAGCTGCAAGATCATCAATATCAAAGTCGCACGCGTCGGTGGCTTGACCGAAGCGCGCCGCATTCAGAAATTTGCCGGCGAACGCGGTGTATTCTCCTGGTGCGGCGGTATGGTGGATGATGGTGTCGCAAGAGGTCACAACATGGCGGTCGCGACTCTTCCGTACTACAAATATCCGAATGATATCCCGGGAAGCGATCGCTACTATGCCGATGACATCGTGACACCATCCACTTATATTGATTCTCACGCAAAGATCCAGCTGCTGGATCTTCCGGGGACTGGTTTTGAACTGAATCAGGACGTCGTCGAACGACATACCCTTGAAAAGTGGGAATTGGGGAAATAAAGTGACTGGTGACTAGGGACTAGTGGCTAGGGATTAGTGACTAGTGGCTAGGAATCAGCGTTTTCCTGAATCTCAAACTTATACATACAAAGGAAGTCATACACATGGATACAAAAGAAAAAGCATTTGCATGGGTGGATGCCCACCGGGATGAGATGGTCGATCTGTGGAGAGAGATGGTCTCCATCGACTCTGGCATCGGTGTCAAAGAAGGGGGCATGGAGATCGGAAATCTCTGTGCATCGCGTCTGGAAAAGATGGGGTTTTCCATTCGGCGCTATTCGTTTGAAAAATGTGGGGACACCATCATTGGTGAAAGGGGAGACCTATCGAAGCCGTATGTCATTCTGATGGGACACATGGATACCGTTTTCTACCAAGGGGAAGTAGAGAAGCGTCCATTCACGATCAAAGACGGCAAGGCCTATGGACCAGGCGTCCTTGACATGAAGGGCGGGGATACCATTGCGATCTCCTCTCTGGAGGCGCTGTATGATGCAGGCTACGATTTCCCGTGCAAAGTCATCCTGGTAGCCGATGAAGAACCGGCGCACTGCTTCTCGAACAATCCGGAAGTGATCAAGAAGGAAGCCAAAGGGGCCAAGTGTGCCTTCAACTTTGAGACTGGCTTCGTCGATCATGACATCACGGTACAGAGAAGAGGCTGCTGGCGATTCATCATAGAAACCTTCGGCCGTGGCTGTCACGTAGGGAATGACCCGCAGAATGGCAGAAGTGCGATCCTGGAAATGTCACACAAGATCATCGAGATCGAAGCCCTGTCGGATCTGTCCAAGGGCTACAATGTCAATGTCGGTACCATCACCGGCGGCACGGTCGCCAATGCGGCACCGGCGTATTGCAAAGTGGAGTGCGACTTCCGCTATGTGAGCCATGATGACCTGCCGAAGCTGAAGAAAATGGTTTACGCCATCGCAGAAAAGAACTTCGTGCCGGATGTGACGACGAAGATCACCGACACCTTCGGTTTCGATGAAATGGAACGCACAGAAGCCACGATGCAGCTTCTGGAAGTCGCTAAAGAGGCGGCGAAAGAAAGCGGTCTTCCGGTCCCGGGACCCAAGCTCTGCGGCGGCGGCTCTGATGCGGCGTATACCGTACAGGCCGGTGTAGCGACACTCTGCTCCATCGGCGTCGAAGGCGCACGTAACCATACCGTCGAAGAATGGGCGGATGTCGAGAGTCTTTTCACACGGACCAAGCTGATGATCGCCATCCTTTTGAAGGTGACGAGGTAAGAGATAGAAGAATAAAAACAAAAATTCTAAAGGCTTCTATAGGGGAGAAGTCTTTAGAATTTTTGCTATTAGTAAGAAAAATCATCATATCGGAGGAAGCAAGATGCATTCTATGAATGAATTATTCACCAAGGTGGATGAAAATAAAAAAGCCATGCTCGAGACATGGCGCATGCTGGTCGATCGTGACTGCGGCTCTGCCAATAAGGCAGGAGTCGATGCAGTAGGGAAGGATATTCAGCATTTCCTTGAAGCACTTGGCTTTGCCGTGCGTTTTCATACCTACGAGAAGGCGGGAAATATGCTTGTCGCAGAGTACGGCGATATGAGTAAGCCCTTCGTCATACTGACCGGCCATATGGATACCGTCTTTGCGGATGGGACAGCGGCGGCTCGTCCCTTTACCATCAAAGACGGCAAGGTCAAGGGTCCTGGTGTCTTGGATATGAAGGGCGGCGTCACCATTCTTCTCTATGCAGTGAAATTTCTGCTCGAAAGCGGCTATGATCGCTATCCGATCAAGATCATTCTGGCGGGTGATGAAGAAGTGGGGCATCAGAAATCGGAGGGCGTATCGGACTACAAGCAGGAAGCGCGGGGGGCGCTCATGGCTTTCAATCTGGAAACGTCTTTCCCGGATGGAAGCATCGTCATAGAGAGAAAAGGCTGCGCGCAGTACCTTTTCGAAGTGACAGGTGTCGGCGCACATGCAGGAAACAACCCGCAGGATGGCAGAAGCGCGGTCGAGGAGCTCGCCCATAAGATCCTGGATATCCAGCAAGAGACGGACTATGAGGAAGGGACGACGGTCAATGTCGGCGTCATCGGCGGCGGTACAGTGACCAATGCCGTGCCGGAGCATGCATGGTGCAAGGTCGATGTCCGCTTTGCGAAAAGCGAGGGGATCTGCCGTATAGATCGTGATTTCAAAGACATCGCTGCCCGTCAGTATGTGAGTGATACGAAGACAGTCGTGAAGCCGCTGATCGTATTCCCCGCCATGGAAAAACTTTCTGCATCGGAAGCGCTCTTCGCCAGAGCCGAAGCCGTCGCGAAGGCATATAGCTTTCCGAAGATGAAAGCGATCGCTGTCGGCGGCGGCAGTGACTCGGCGAATCTCACCGCTGTCGGCATCCCGACACTCTGTGCGCTGGGCGTTAAGGGCGAATTCAATCACACCGAGCGTGAATGGGTGGACGAAGCGTCTCTCTATGAACGCACCAAGCTCCTGATGGCATTCTTATGTGAGCTGTAAAAGGTTGGTGACTAGTGGCTGGTGACTGGTGGCTAGTGACTGGTGACTGGTGACTGGTAGCTAGGGATTAGTGGCTAGGGATTAGGTTTGCGATACGAGAAAACCGACAGTTTCAAACCTCCGCGGCGCCTCCATATTTTTATGCGCCGCACCAGCACTCCTAACTCCTAACTCCTAACTCCTAACTGGCGAGCAAAGCTTTCATCCACAATCAGTGGACGAGCCGCCCCACGGGCTAACCCTGAACCTTGAACCTTGAACCCTGAACCTTGAACCTCTCACAGTTTGTACTGCTCGAGCGTAGCGATCAGGGCTTTGGCGTGCGCCGGCTTGGGGAGGCAGGCATTCATGCCGGCAGCGCGGACTTCGTCTTCTACATCCTGGTACGTATTCGCCGTGACGGCAATGATCGGGACGGTGAGGGCGTCGACGCGGGAAAGGGCGCGGATGGCCTTCGTGGTCTCGAAGCCGTCCATACCGGGCATGACGAGATCCATCAGGATGGCGTCGAAGGTGTTGAGATCCGATTTCTCAAAAGCACGGATGGCTGCCTTGCCGCTGCTCACTGCGGAGGCCGTGGCACCGGCGTCTTCCAGCGTGGCGATGAGGATTTCCTGGCTCAAAGCATTGTCATCGACCACCAGCACATGGAAGCCGCGGATGCCGTCTGCTCCGGTGTGTGCGATGCGCGGAGACAGCGCGGGTTCTTGCTGGGAAAAATGATCTTCGACGAGAGACTTCAGCTTATTCTGGTAGGCGAGAAGTGCATCGATATAGGCGGACTGCCTTCTGGCATTCTTGCGATAGAGGTACATGACGAGCGCAAAAACGAGAAAGGCGAGTGTGTAGCCGATATAGAAGACCTCGTAGCGATGGTACACAGCAGGAAGGGAGCGGTCCATGGCATAGTCCTCCATCCACTTCGTCTGCAGCTTCTCGAGGGTGCCATCGTGGGACATCTGACGGAGATAGTTATTGATCTCATCGCGAAGGCTGACATTGTCTTCACGGATGCCGAAGGCGGGATAGCTGCCGAGGAGCATGAGCCCGGGCTTGAGATCGAAATGATTCTTCTGGATGATGTCCTGCGCGACAGCCCCATGACAGATGCCGTAGTCCACGTCACCGCCTTCGACGGCAGAAAGGATGGCCGTATTTGTGGGATATTCGACGTAGGTGCAGTTGAAATCATAGGCGGTCATCAGGACGGAATTGGTCATGATAGCGACCCGCTTTCCAGAGAGCTGGCTCACATGGCCGACCGGCTTTTTGCCAAAGATCTGCATGCTGTCGGCGCTGGTCGGGAGGGTCTTGACGACGCCCTGCATATTCGAGTAGATTTCCAACCCTGCGAGCACATCGACCTCACCATTTGAGAGCATTTTCCGGCAGGTCGGCCAGTTTCCTGTGATGAGCTCCGGCTTGCGCTGCATGCGATTTGCCAGATCATAGAGGATCTCTACATCCATGCCCGAAAGCTGGCCTTCTTTGTCAAGGAAGGAATGCGGCGCGAAATCACTCGCGACAGCCACGCGAAGCGGACGGCTGTTCGAACGCACCAGGGGCGCTGCATCCACAGCGATCGGCTTTCGGAAGAGCCCCATCTGCCACCCGGTGAAGAGGAGGGGGATCAGGATGCCGAGGAAGAGGACTACATAAAAAATCAGGTCGAATCGATTGAGATTTTTCTTTGGCTGCTGCATGAGGAAATCCTTTCGAAAATCGCGAGGCAAAAAGAGTCTTTCTTTGATATTACTATATAGAGCGGATTTTGAAAAGAGAAATCAGCGTTTTCCTCTTGACGCGGGCACCCTCGTTTAGTAGTATGGATTTGTTTTCTGATTTATAAAAAGAAACGGGAAGCAAGAAAGGCAGGATGGAAATGAAAGCACCGATAGAAGAAATCAATGCATTTGTCGATCGAAACAAAGAGGAAATGATCCTTTTCTGGGAACAGCTCGTGAACCGACAGGCGGGCTCGAAAGAAGTGGACCGCGTGAACCGCATCATGCATTTCCTGAAGGAACATTTTGAACGAGAGGGCATTGACTGCCGCCTGGTAGACAGCAAGGGGAGCGCGGATGTGCTGGTGGCAGAGCTGAATGCGGATGTCCCCGGCGCGCCGCTTCTCCTTTCAGGGCATTGTGACACCGTATTTCCTTCCGGAAGCTATCCGGACGATCCCTTCCATATCGAGGATGGCTTTGCGAGGGGCCCCGGCGTGCTGGATATGAAATGCGGCGTCGCGCAGATTTTCTACCTTCTGGTTGCGCTGAAGCACTTCGGATACCGTGACCGTCCCGTCAAAGCTGTCTTGGTCGGAGATGAAGAGACGAGCCACTACGGCGGCATCGCAGACCAGATCCTGAAAGACGAAGCGAAGGGCGCGCTGTGCTGCTTCAATATGGAAAGCGGACGCCTCGATCACTGCATGACCGTAGGCCGCAAGGGCTGTCTTGACTGCCACATCACGGTGCGCGGTGTCGCGGCGCATGCGGGGAACGACTACCTCAAGGGCAAGAACGCCATCGTCGAAATGGCGAAGAAGCTTCCGCTCCTTCAGGCACTTGCCATCTATGACGAAGGCCTCACCGTCAGCGTCGGCACCATCAAAGGCGGCACCGTCTCGAATGCGGTCCCTGACTACTGCTACGCCGAGCTCGATGTGCGCTACAAGAAACAGAAGCATATGGACTATGTGAAGGAAAAGATGCAGGAGATCTGCGATAAAACCTTCATCGAAGGCACTACAACAAAGATCGAATTTGTCGCGCCCATGCCTCCTTTCGAAGAAACGAAAGCCAATCATCAGCTGCTCTCTCATATCAATCGCGTCGCGAAAGACTGCGGCTATGAGCCCTTTGGCGCGATCTACGTCGGTGGCGGTTCGGATGCCTCCTATATCTCCAGTATGGGTGTGCCCACCGTCTGCTCCATGAGTGCAGAAGGCAGCGGCGCACATACCATGGAAGAAAAAGCCTCCGTCGAGAGCTTCTATTCCCGCTGGATCATTGCCCTCGCATCCATCATGGAGATCGATCAGTATGCGGGGAGTAAGTGACTAGTGGCTAGGGACTAGTGACTGGGGATGAGGGTCTAGGCTCCCCTCTCAGCTGCGTAATGCTATTAAGTTAAGGAAATTGTTAGCGCCGTAATGACTTGCTTCCCCCTTCGGGGGAAGTGCCGAAGGCAATAGGGGCATGCCAGCGGCCATCGAACAATGTTGGATATACCGTAGTGCTGCCCCCTCATCTCACTTCGCTCGAAATGGCGTCTCACTGGATTTTCGCGTCGCTTCACTCCTAAAAATCCAGTTCGCTTGCACAAGCCCTCCGGGCAGCTCCCCCGATGGGGAGCCAAGAACGTTCTGCTGCTTAACTTAATAACATTACTCAGCTACGTAGGCCCTTGGAGAAGGGCCGCGCCAAAGGCGCAGGATAGAGTGTCCCAAAGGGGCACCTCTCAATGAAGCGGAACGAAAGTACATGTGTGATAAAGCTACACCCGTATCGGCATCCCGAGCGGAGCCGAGGGATCTTTATTGCACTGCGAGAATCAGCGTGTATGCGCCGACGGAAAACGATGTCCTGGTGCTGCCTCACATCAGGCGATGAACGTTCTGCAATAAAGATTTCTCGGCTACGCTCGAAATGACGATGACGCGAAGCGCTATCAAAACTCCGCGGCGCTTCCATATTTTTATGCGCCGCACCTTCCCCGCTGAACCCGCTGAACCCGCTGAACCCGCTGAACCCGCTGAACCCGCTGAACCTACAGAACCCTCAGAACCCATTTACCCCCCGCCAAACCAAACCAACAGGAGAAATATATCCAATGAAAGATCAAGTGAAAGCATTCAAAGCACCCAGTCCGATCATCATACTGGTGTGCGTCATTGTATTCTGCGCCATCGCGAGCTACATCATCCCCGCAGGCGTCTATGACCGCGTGAAAGACGTCCAGACCGGCAAAATGGTCGTCGACCCGTCCACCTTCCACTATGTAGCGCAGAAACCGACAGGATTTCTCGATTTCTTCACGTCTATCAATAAAGGATTCAAAGGTGGCATCAGCATCATCGCCTTCCTCTTCATGGTGGGCGGCTCTCTCAATATCCTCGCCAAGACCGGCGCCATCGTGGCAGGGCTCAGTGCTCTCGTCGAAAAGCTGAAGGATCGGAGCGTCCTCCTGATCCCTGTCCTCATGACCACACTCGCCACCTTCTCGACACTCGCCGGATGCAACGAGGAATACCTCGCCTTCACGCCTCTTGTCGTGAGCGTCGCACTCGCACTCGGCTTCGACTCCTTGACCGCGCTTGGCATGCTCTTCTGCTCGGTAGCTGCCGGTTATGGCGCCGGATGCACCCAGCCATTCTCCGTCGGCGTCGCGCAGGGCATCGCCGGTGTCCCGATCTTCTCCGGCCTGCCATACCGTATGGGCATCTTCGTCGTGCTTCTCGTGCTGAATATCTCCTATGTCATGTACCATGCCCGTAAAGTGAAGAAGGATCCGAAGAGCAGTCCCGTCTATGAGATCGACCTCCAGAAACGGGATACGATCGATCTTTCCGCTGCGGAAAAACTCTCCACCCGGCAGGCCATCTGCATTGGCCTCCTTGGTCTGAACTTCGTCGGCATCATCGTCGGCGTGCTGAAATTTGATTTCTATATGAATGAAATCTCTGCGATGTTCCTCATCATGGGCATCCTCTCCGGCATCATCTGCCGCCTCTCCCCGAATGACATCTGTGATGCCTTCCTCGAAGGCTGCAAGGGCATGATGCTTCCCTGCCTCGCTGTCGCTATGTGTAAGGCAGCCACCATCCTTCTGGACAATGCCAAGGTCATGGATACCATCATCTACTACCTTGCCGGCATGCTCGACATCTTCCCATCCTCCATTATCGCCTTCGGTATGTTCATCATCCAAGACTGCTTTAATCTTCTCGTCCCCTCCAGCTCCGGGCAGGCGGCCATCTCCATGCCGATCATGGCGCCGCTCGCTGACATCGTCGGCCTCACCAGACAGACCGCTGTCTTCGCCTTCACCTTCGGCGATGCCTTCACGAACTGTATCACCCCGGCGTCTGGTGCCACCATGTCCTACCTCGCCATGGCAAACGTCCCCTACAAGAAATGGGCGCGCTTCATCCTCCCGCTCATCGGCATGTGGTGGATCGTCGCCTTCTGCTTCCTCACCTACGCGACCGCCATTCACCTGGGACCGGTGTAAAAGCATGAGTGAAATCATGTCCGCTTTCAGCGCACTCTTGACAGAAAGTGAGGAGTGGGGAGTGGTGGAAGGGGCGCAAGATTCATATAGCGTCCCCTGATTGCTCTCTATAAAAATCCAAGAATGAAATCTGACAATGATTGAACCATCATAAAAACCCTCTATAGAAACAGCTCTATAGAGGGTTTTTATGATGATTACATATCGAGTTATTTCAATTTCGGGGGGGGTAAATCTTTGACCTTTACACTGAGCGAATTGATGTACTCATCCGGATCCTTCGTCGCCCAATAGCTGATGATGGGGAAGAGGAAGACATCACCGTCTGGCGCAAGACGATTGATTTCCATGAAAGCAGACAGCTTCTCATACGCCTCCTCCGCGTGAAGGAAATACGCGCCCTTCGTCAAGATCGAAAGATACAGCCCGGAAGGACGGATATAGTTGCAGGCAAGGCGCGAACCTTCCTCACCGGACTGCGTCACGATGGCAGAGGAGTGCTTGAAATCCTTCGAGAAAAAATCCTCCTCACTGATGACCCAGCCCGTCGGCTGGTCCTTGCAGAAGGAATGCGCGAAAGCTTCATGCACATGTTTCGCGCGTATCGCGATAGCGTCAAAGCCCCCCCGATGCACCTTCGGGATTGGCGTCATATACATGCGGCTCTCCGGATAGCACTGCAGCAGTACCCGATCGAGTGGCATATGCTGGCTGCATTCGAGGGTTTTCCGATAGGAAGAAATCGCCGCGAGAAGCTCCGTCGTTTCCGCGAGCGTTTTCCGGCACAGCACTTCCCGCTCCTTGAGGATGTTCAGGATTTCATCACGGGAACGATGTTCCAGAAACTCCTTGATATGAGGGACAGAGATATCCAGCTTTCTCAGAAATAATATGATTTCCAGCGTCAGATACTGTGGCATCGCATAGTAACGATATCCGTTCTCTGCCACGAATTCTGGCGTAAGCAGCCCCATCTTATCGTAGTAAAACATCGTCTGCTTCGGGATACCGAAGAGTTTGGCCAGCTCGCCTGCTGTATAATAATCTTTCTTATCGGTCATATATGCACCTTTTAAATTCCATTACCGTATGACTTTCATATACTTAATGATAACACAATAGTCGATGATATGAAAATAAAGATTTATTCCCCTGACATGAGAGGGGAATGGGTGAATTTTAAAAATGGGCTTGCTATTTGCATCCTTTCGTGCTACAATGACGGCATCAAGAGGTGAAAGCCCTTGAACCAACTGAAGAGGGAAGCAGAGCCTACGGGCTATTGCGCTGAATTCGGTGAGAATCCGAAACTGAGACCCAGCCGTGAAGGAAATTCATTTCCAAGTCGGATGCCGCCTGTTTCCAACATCCAAGAGCAAATCTGCGGGAGTCGTGTCTACTTTCGTAGACTGGGTGCTGGTCACAGTCTCAGTCTACGCAGAAGTAGAAATCAATCCGCAGTTTTTTATTGCAGAAATTGAATGGATTTTCAAAGGCCTTGATCTATTTCTGATTTCTACAGCCTTCCTCTTTGTGAAAAGGAGAGTCAATGATGAAAAAAATTAAGGATGAAATCGCACGTATCGAAGGCGCGAAAGGAAACGTCGTCCTCGTGAATAAGAAATCCTATCTCTCTCTCCTGAAAGAGCTTTCCGTCCTGCGATTCAAAGTACACAGGGCGGAGAACTGGGAAACCCCCGCGGCAGTCGTTTCCGTCGTAAGACGTGGTTACATGTATCAATACTGGTATCCGGAGAACAAACCGGCACAAAACAAAGGAGAACATAAAATGGCAGAACAGAAAAAAACAGAAGCAGTCGAAGTCAAAGTCGCAGCAGAAAAAGTAGCCGCTTTCCAGAAATACCTCGAAGAAAACAAGATCAGCGGATTCGGTCTGCAGGACTTCCAGAATGACGTCCATGCACAGGCATTCCGCAGCAACCTGCAGGTCGAAGGCACAAACCTGCCCTTCATGATCCTCTTAGACGACAGCGTATACACCATGCTTCAGGTCCAGGTCGCAGCTGGCCTTGCACAGGGCGACAAGAGAGAAAAGATCTGCTCCTTCCTGAATGACCTGAACGAACAGTACCGCATGCTGAAATTCAGCGCTGACGCTGCTGGCAACGTCCTCCTCACCTGCTGCATCCCGGCTGGTGTACCGCACTTCGAACCAGCCCTCGTCATCGCCATCCTGAACCAGATCCAGGGTCTCCTCACCGCGACCTATCCGGAAATCATGAAACATCTCTGGGAAAAATAATAAGGGGTAAGGTTTGCGCATCAGCCGGGCAGCTCCTTACGTGGGAAGTAGGCCATCAGGTTTAATGAGCCGCGAAGTAAAAAATGTTCATTCCGTATCGCAAAACCCCTTCCCTTCGGGAAGGGGTCGCCCGCAGGGCGGGGGATAGGGAGATGAGTGGAGAGACCGCTACTTGGCAAGGACGGGGCTGACTACGACATGCATAGAATGGAAAGCGTGATTACACAAACGTAGTCAGCCTCAAATGAGCTGACTGGCTGCTCTCTAACTTGTCTCCCTATCCCACTGCCCATTTCTCTACTGCCCATTTCCGTAGGAAGAGGGGCGATACGAGAAAAACGCTGGTGCATCCTACTCCTTGCTCCAAAACCTTAAACCCTAAATCAGCAGCAAACAACCATATTTTCAACATAGAAAGAAGGTCATTCTTATGAATATGAAAAAACTCGTCGTCACGGGCGCGATGCTTCTCGCCGGTACCTTCGGTGCCATGGGCATGGCTGATGCAGCCACCGGCATCGTCAATGTGAATGCTGTCCTCTCCGGCAATGCTGCTTTCCAGAAAGCAGGAAAGACCGTAGCGGCAGAACAGCAGAAGCTGCAGAAGGAATACAACGAAAAATCCAAAGACATGAACGATGCCGATAAGAAAGCGCTGGAACAGAAACTGAACCAGCAGCTGGCTCAGAAAGAAAACGAAGTCATGAAACCGATCCAGGATAAATTCAAAGCCGCTGTAGAAAAAGCAGCCAAAGCCAAGAAGATCGACACCGTCGTCGTACCAGGCGGCATCATCTACGGCACCATCTCCGCCGACCTCACCGAAGATGTGAAAGCGAATATGAAATAAAGCGGAAACAGCGCAGGTCATATCGAGCTTGAGGTATGACTTCACAGGGGGGGCAGCCGGATCTGAAGGCTCAATGGGTTCCATGATGGTGACGCGCTCAAGCTGTTTTCCCTCCTTCCTCTGGAAGGAGGTGGCGCGAAGCGCCGGAGGTTGGCTCTGCAATACGTAAGCTTAAAAGCAAGAATGGATGACTGATGAGTGAAATGCCAGCTCATGGCTTCGCCACCATCTATACTCTACGGCGCTTTTCTATTTTATGCGCTGCACCACTCCCGTTGAACCTTCTGAACCCATAGAACCTGCTGAACCTTTTTCGCACGCAATCAAAGAGCGGCACGTCCCGTGAGCTTACCCCTTAAAACCGTTTAACGCTTACGCAGTTTTCGGGACGAGGCAGGGAGAGTACTTGTGACTTTCCCCTCCCAAGTGCTTCCTGCCTCGTCCCCTATGTAGAGCTTTCCCCTCTACATATCACTCCTTTTTCTCCTCTCTCTTTTTTCTTAAAAAGCACCATACCGATGTCATTTTGGCATCGGTATGGTGCTTTTTAATGAATTTATAAAATTCCAAAAATATTTCTTGACTGTATGACTATCATACAGAGTACCATGCATGTAAATCATAAAAGGAAACGAATGGGGAATACTGGTGAGAATCCAGAGCTGTCCTGCAACCGTATGGGGAAAAGAAGCAGTATTACGTCTCTCACAAAGAGCTGCGTCTTTGAGGAACTCAGTCGGAGTGCCATGAAATTTCTTATATCCTATAAAAGTAAGCGGTAGATCTTACTTTTATGTCAAAGACCTGCGAGGTATGGGTTGGATATCTTTTGCCGCTTTTTAGTGTGTCAAAAGAATGGTCCAATTCGTACTTGGCAGTTTTTTATTTTCTTGAGATGCGGAATATAGAGATCATTGGATGTCAGGATCACATCGATTCGGATAATGACCGCGAAGCGTGTCTCGGCCAGAAAGGAGAAAGGAAAATGCAAAGAAAGTGGGTAAAACGGATGGTATTGGCGACCCTGTTTTTGGGAGGGGGCGCATTATTTCCTGCCGGGCAGCAGGCGCTGGCACAGGACGAGGCGGCTACTACAGGCCGTTCCTATGCGGTCCTGATGGGAGACGAAGATGTGACGCTGAGTGGCTATAATACATCCAATGTCTATCTTTGGAAGCATGAGAAGGAGGCTCCGGATCAGTTGATCGGCGGGTCTGTGACGGTATCCAGTGCTGGCTTACAGAATTCAGGTGATAAGGCAAGGATCACGCTGGTCACTGATAGTGATGGGTTAAATCTGTCCAATGATGCCCAGGTGAAACAGGTGCTGGGTGCTCTGGCGGATAAATTGACATACACCGCATATACCAAGGGCGAAAAGAATCTGGAAGGCACCGCAGAAATTTATGAAGGCTTGACCTTTGCTTCTGCTTCCAAGAAATTGTCTGCTCTGGGTTTTGATGAAACTACGGGCAAGGCACAGCTGGCTGGAGAGGTGAAGACCCCGTATTCTAGTGTCTTAGGTGTCGATGATGAATATGAAAAACGAGGCATCAAACAGGCTGATGGGACATATCGCTTCCAGGAAGATGCGGTGATTCACCCGGGTTTCAACATCACGAAGGATGATAATTACCTGAGAGATTTTGCCTCTGTGATGATTGGTAAAGATACGACGATTGATATGACAGGTCATGCTCTGGATGTCATCATGCATGGCACGATTTATAATGGCGGCGGTTTTACCAATCGTGCGGCAGCTTTGTATGTACCGGGAAATGCAACCTTAACCATTAACAATCCGGGACAGATCCGCCTGGATACGGACTCTGACTATTATTACTATGCCGATATTGGTGCCATGAAGGAAGACAGCCATGTGGTCATTCATAATGATGATGATCCAGCTCATGCGGTAGTGATGCGTGTCACGACCCCACTTAAAGGATATGAAATGAATGTGACTGCGCTGAAAACATTTGCAGGAACGATTGATATTGACGGTTTGGTCGATATTTACACCAATGGTGGTTGGGCTACCAATGCAGCCGGTGGACGGATTTCTATTGGTGGCGGTTCTATTGTGACGCAGGCCTATAGTAGTGTCACCGCTCGAAGCGGGGGCGTGATGAACGTCAATGTATCGGGGTCTGTAGAAAAGGGACTGACGCCAGGAAATCATAAGGTCAATATCACGGCGAAAGGAGCCTCTTCTAATGTTAAAATAAGTTATGCTGCCTTGGCTTCTATGGGAGCCTGGGTGGGTGCAGACACCAATGCTACAGTGAATGCTGCATTGACGACGTCGGATTCTACTTTGTACGGGACGATAGAAGAAGCGGCTGGTACTCGTGATGAAGATACAAATGGTGTTCGTCTTTTCCTGCAGAATGGAGCCCAGTGGACCAATACAGGTTCTTCTTCGATGCGCCATCTATACGGGGGTAAAGATGCGAGCCATGTCGGGTATATCGATATGTCAAAGCCAGCAAACTCCAATGTAAATTCTGATTTGACGATTGCCAATTACACCGGAAATACAGTGATTTATTATAGCCAGAAAAGAGGAAAAATCCAGGGAGGAAATATTCATATCGGTCATGCCGAGAAGACAGATGGAGAGAAGGCTTCCATTACCATTCGCACCGATAGTAATGGGATTAAAGCAGCCAATTTAGCCAATGAAAGTTACATGAGGAATATGCTCAATACATTGGCCAATAAATTGTACTATGCAGCCTATGTCAATGGAGAAGACAACTTGAAAGGGACGGTACAAATTGCAGAAGGTTTGACCAGCCAGAGTGTTTCAAGGGAAGAAGACATTCACTTTACCAAAGGCGGCAGTGGCTATGTGGAAGGCTTTAATCAGAAACAGACCGATTTTACCACGGCTTTGACTGGGGACATGGCTAAAGATACCGCTTATGTAGGTGCCAATGTACTCAAAGAAGAGAATAAGGCCACATTTGCAGAGGATTCGACTATTACTGTAAATAACCAAGCTGCCATTGGGGCGATGGATAATCGTACATTGGCAGTGACTTCTAAATTGACCAATTTGCAATTAATCGCAGATGGAGATCATGGCAAAGGTTTAGCGGCCATTGGAGCGACATTAAATATAACAAATCCTGGAAATATAGATATTCAAGCAAAGACAGGTATCGAAGCATCGTATGAAGGAGACAAAAAAGGCTATATCAATTTAAATGGGAAAACATCCAATATTACGATTCAACAGGCTAAAACAGGAATTTTGTCATCTGGTTCAGCAGAAACTGGGAAAGGATCTACTATCTATATTCTAAATGCTGACGGAGCAGTTACAATTAATAATGCAAATGCAGAAGATGCTGATTTTATAGGACTGAAAACAGATAATAATAGTACGATTACGATAGCGGGACGGATAAATATTGATGCGGGTAATGGAACTGCTATTCAGGGACGTGTTACTGCTAATGGAGCTACTATTAAGACAAATGGCAGTACAGCTATTATTGTGGCTGATGGTACAGATAAAGACTATGGAGGACGACTTTCTATTAGCTCCTATAATGGGGGATCAACTTCTCACAGTGCGGATATTTCTATTGACGCTGGAAATGGTTATGCTATTGATGCTACCCATGGCGTATGGACTATTGGTCAACAAAGTGGTAGATATGATGCTGCCAATGGTATAGTTCACGTACAAGGTCATATTAAACTGGGGACAGGAAATGGTAGTCTGTATTTGACCAAAGGGGGATCGAGCTGGACTGGTACGGCTGTGGATGGAACAGAAGATGGTAGTGGGGTATTGACTCTCGGAATGGAATCTGATGCGGTTTGGAATCATGTGGATAAAGAAGGCGATACGGGGAATGAAGTAAAGGTAGAGTTAGAAGGTACAAGGTATAATAATGAATCTTCGGATGATCAGATTACCATTTTGCAAAATTCTAAAAAAGATATTCATTTCAAAACGATTAATCAAGTAGATGACACGCTCAGATTCGTATTTGCTCATGAGGCAGATTCTCCGACTTCTATCAAAGGCGGTAATGTCACTATTGATACAGTAAGTACCCGGTATGTAGGTGGTACCGCTAAAGTTTTGGCTGTAACCGATAGTGATGGCATCAATATGTCTGACGATACCATGGTGGGAAATGTATTAAAGGCGTTAGCCAAGAAGATCACCTATACCAATCCGGCGGAAGCTAAATTGGTCGGTAAAGTAGGGATAGCCGATGGCTTGACCGCCAAGAGTGCTATGCTGACGGAAGGATTTATTCGCTTTGATCCGGATACGGGGATAGGCAGTTATACGCCACAAATGGTGGATACGTTTACCCTCTCCATGACGGGTGACGAGTCCTATGATCAGATTTATACGGATCAGGGGGTTCGCCAGAGCCAGTTCCTGTATTCCCTTGGGGAAGACACCACCATCACAGCCGATAAGGCCATGGATTGGAAAGTCAACAGTAATAGAGACGTTGTGCAGATTGTAGGACAGGGACATACGCTGCATCTGGATGCTGAAACCGCAGGTATTTATATCGGGAATGAAGAGAAAGATACTTCGAAACGTACACAACTGAGATTTACAGAAATGCCAGATCTGAATATAACCGCTGGTACAAATGGCAATGGGATCCTGGTGAAAAACAGTAGTGCGGGCATCGGGCTTGAAGATGGCAGAATGCATATAGCAAGTAAAGATGGCGCGAAAGGTTTTGTCGGGATCAAAGTCGTAGAAGATCGTGATGTGGGAGATACAAAGGCAGGAGATACCAGTTTAAGTGTAGGTGGCACTCTGGATATAGAAACGCCGGAAGAAATCGCTCTTTGGCTGGATGGAGGAGAAAGATTAAGTCTTCTTAGCTCAGATAATGTGATCCGCGCAGATGGCGGTACGCTGCTCAAAGTGACTAAGAGTCAGGATAAGAGTGCAGTTTCTATTAGCGGTAAAGAGTTAGTCGGTGATCTAGACCTTTCGGGAGCTACTGGTGGTACCTATCAGATGGCATTAAATAATGGGGCTACCTATGCAGGGGGTATTGTTAACGACGCAGCGAAATCTGGCAAAATTACACTTCGGCTTTGGAATGATGATTATGGGTTCACACCTACCTTATGGACCTATCAGTGGGAACAAAAGGATAAAGCACAGGATAGCTATATTCACGAGGTCGAAGGATGGAATCCTGGTATCGGTGAAAGTGCTATCTACATGAAAGCAGATACCGATCTGACGATTGGTATGCTGAAGCGGGGGATCCGAATCCTCTACGATCATGATGCTTCCAATCCAACGCAAATCCTTGGCGGAAATGTGACCATTGAAGAAGCAGAGAAAAACACTCCGCAGAATACACTTTATGTGCGGACGGACAGTGATGGGATCAACATGGCAGATGAAACGCAGGTCTCTGGTGTACTAAATGCCTTGGCCCAGAAAATCTACTACAAAGGAACGCCAGAAAACCTGGATAGCTATGCGGAAATCGCAGAAGGACTGACTTCTGCTTCTGTGCTGAAAACAGGGAAATTTACCTATGATGAAGCAACTCATCAGGGTCATTTCTCTGGAGCAATCGAGACGCCCGGTCAGGATGGTACGTTATTTGTTACGCCTTTGTATGCCCCCAAAAGGTTTGGGAAGGATAACGATAATACGGCCTATGCCAATGCAGGTGTCCAGCAGGATGGCAAGTACTTCATTTTCCGTAAGGATTCCAGACTTCAGATTTCGCAGAGCGGGGAAATGCCTTACACCAGTGCTATCGATGCTTCCATTGATACCTATGGATATGTAGACATCAAGATGGATCTGACAGATCATCAGCTGGATGTACATATCGACGGTGGAGAAGAGGGGCTCGATGAAGCCGTAGCAGGGATCAAAGGCGTGGGTAACGGTGTGTCGGCCCAGAATGGTACCCTTCATATAGAGGCAGCCAATGCCAAGGGGGATGCCATCGGTGTACAGACGGCAGGTAAGTCGGAAACAGCTAGCACAATCCATTTGAAGACGTTGACTCATATCGATGCGAAGACGGGATTCGATGTGAAGGGCGGTACTGTCCGTGTCAATGCAGGGACTATCCATGCGGATACTTTGGGCAGAGTCGGTGCGAATGGCATCCTGTCCATCGGTAATACGGGAGATGCGCCTGCCGTATGGACGGGTAATATGTCTCAAAGTGATGGACAGCTGGACATGAACCTGGATGGAGAAGATTCCATCTGGACAGGCGCTATGGATTGGACTGGCGGCTCGAACAGCCTGATGCTTACGAATGGAGCGACCTGGAAAAATACCGGGGATTCTCATGTGGGACAGCTCGTCAGCGGCATTACGAGAAGCGTCGGCGGCGTGATCGACATGACCGGAGATTCTGGAAATATCCAGATCGATAAGTTCCGCGGAAATGCTTCTATCCTGTACAAGCATGATGCCAATGATCTGACGAAGGTGTCTGGCGGCGATGTGACTGTCACCAGTGCAGAGGCCGGCTCTCGGATCACATTGATCACGGATCGGGATGGTATCAGCGATGATGGACTTCGCGAAAAGGAAACGGTAAGCTCCCTTTTCCAGTCAATGGCAAACAAGCTGTACTACACCAATTACCAGACAGAGGGAAATCTCACCGGCATTCTCCAGATTTCGGAAGGGCTGACGGCGAGAGCGGCTTCCAAGGTCACCGGGGCTATGGAATTTACCGGAGCCAATGGACAGGGGCAGTATAAAGCGGATAGCGCTACCCCGTCGATTTATCCGAAAGACCAGCAGAAGGAAACCTTTACGACGGTCATGACAGGTAATGAGAGCGCGGATAGCGAGTACCTCGATGGCGGTGTCATGAAGGTCGGGAATCCTTCGGATATCCGTTATGAATTCACCAAGGATAAGACCGCTGTAGAATTGGCTACGGCTTCTGATACGGCGATCCAGGCGAAAGATACGGATTATTCCATCGATATGAAGGGTCATGATCTGACCATCAAAAACGAAGGGAATGCAGGTATCACCGTAGATAGCAAAGCCTTGACCTTCCGCAACGGAAGCACCACGGAGCTTACGGCGGACAAGGTCGGCATCGAAGCTAAGAATGGCGGCAAGTTCAGTACCGCTTCCGGCGGCGTGTGGAATATCAGTGCCGATACAGCAGCGAAGGCTGATGGGGCAGGCAGTTCTATTTCCTTAGGCGCTGGCAAGATCCAGAGCACCACGCTGGCAGAAGCTTCGAACGGCGGTACCATCAGCTTCTTTGCTCCGAATGACACGGCAGTGACGGAATATGTGGGGGATGTGAAGGTCAATGACGCGGACAGCAAGGTAAGATTAGGCATTGCTACCGAAGGCTCTACCTGGACAGGCGGTCTTACCAATCATGGCGGCACCTTTGAAATGGGGCTGCAGAATGGCGGTGTATGGAACAACACGGGAAAGGAAGAAGCCAATATTTCCTTGCTGGATGCAACGGATACCGGAAATGGCGTGATCTTCCAGAACAAGGACAGCGGCGGTATTACGGTAGACCGGTTCCGCGGTCATGCATTGGTGCTCTATAGCCATAGTGCAGCAGACCCGACCGATATTCTGGGCGGCGATGTGACGGTCAAGAAGGCCGATGCCAATAGCTTCCTGACCCTGCGCACCGATCGTAGCGGTATCAATATGGGCGATTATCACGGCGTAGAGAATGTGCTCGATGCTCTGGCGAAAAAGCTCACCTATACGGATGCGGTCAATGGCGTGACCAACCTGAATGGCCGGGTAGAAATCGCAGAGGGCCTCACGGCTGCAAGTGCTGCCAAGCAGTATGGTACGATTGATTTCAATAAGACCACGGGACAGGGCAGCTATAAAAAGGACAGCATGACACCAGGCGACAAAGATCCGGACATCATCTGGGGCAGTTCAGAAACCATGATGATGCGTGGTGCGAAGAATGCCATGAATACGTCTATGTTGTCCTGGAGAAGCAATGTTTCCGATATGACGACTCGTATGGGGGATCTCCACTATGGCGCGGATGATGGGATCTGGGCAAGAACCTTCGGCGGGAAGATCAAGTACGATAAGGGAACCTCTTCCTTCAGCAATAGTTTCTGGGGCGCTCAGGTCGGTGCGGATAAGCTCTTCAAGAATGGCTGGCACTTTGGCGGTGCTTTCGATTATAACAAAGGCAGCGCCAAGTATGAAATGGGCGGCGAAGGGGATCCGAAACTCTACACCTTCTCGCTCTATGGCACGAAGCTTTTCGAGGATGGCCAGTATGTAGATATCGCTGTCAAGGCAGGTCACACGACAAACAGCTATACCGTATACAATGATATGGGACATAAGCTGGATGGGGACTACAGTGCTAATGGCTTCGGCATTTCCGCTGAATACGGAAAACGGTTTGGCAAAGCCGATGGCTTTGTGGAACCACAGCTGCAGCTGACTCTTTCTCGCCTCGGCAGTGCAGACTATGATGGGATCAGCGACTATACCGGCGGAAAGAAAATGCATGTCAGCCAGGACGGCATGACCAGCTTCATCGGCCGTCTGGGTGTAGCCGCAGGAAAAACAACGGAACGCGGTAATTTCTATCTGAAGGCAGGCTTGCTCCATGAATTCAGCGGAAAAACAAGCACGACCTTCAGTGCAGAAAATGAACCGACGTCTACCGTGGATCAGGACTTTGGGGATACCTGGGCAGAATTGACACTGGGCGGTACCTATAGACTGTCTCCTTCCAGCATGCTTTATGGTGATATTACCAAGAGCTTTGGTGGAGATTACAAGGTACAGTGGAAGGCCAATGTAGGTGTCCGTTTCACTTTCTGATATTGATTTCTTAATTTGATTGAATTTGAAAGAGGGATTTTGCGGCTCAAAGGCTGCAAAATCCCTCTTTTATAATTTTATAGGAATTTTCAAATGTTTCTTGACTGTATGATTATCATACAGAGTATCATGCATGTAAATCATAAAAGGAAACAAATGGGGAATACTGGTGGGAATCCAGAGCTGTCCTGCAACCGTATGGGGAAAAGAAGCAGTGTTACGTCTCTCACAAAGAGCTGCGTCTTTGAGGAACTAAGTCGGAGTGCCATGAATTTCTTAGGAAACACTGATTAAATCGTTGCTCGATTTTACTCTTGCGTTTTTATGCAATGTAAGGAAGCATCTGATGCGAATAACGCGTTGTTTAAAGAGGGTTATGACAAAGCGTTGTATAAAAATGCTAGTGAAATCGAATGCTGTCGTTTGACCAGCGTGTTCATATATCCGATGAAAGTAAGTGATACATCTTACTTTTACGTCAAAGACCTGCAAGGTATAGGTTGGATATCTGTTGTTGCTTTTTGGTGTGCAAAACTGATTATCTGATTTTACCTTGCAGTTTTTTATTTTTGAGATACGAAGAAGCACGGAGAGGATTTTGCGAAAGCATCATCTTCAAAGTGAGTCTTGCCCTTGAAAGGAGGTGATTGAAAGAAGAAATAAGTTTTGAATGAGAATAAATGCATCTTATTTCGTGGGAACCTCGGCTTTGTCATAGAATCCATGTTACCCACGTAAAGGAAAGAGGGAAATTTTATGAATTACAAATCTTTGAAAGCAAAAATCGGGCTGATGATGGTGATGGGGATGGTTGCCTCTCCGCTGGGTGCCATGGCTGCAGATATGACAGACACTGGCGTTGTGACCAGTATGGGAAAGGATTCGCAAAACATCACTTATGAAAATTATAATGCCCATAACAACTGGTATATCTATGGTCATGACAGTAAGAATCCGACGACTATCCAAGGCGGTACGATTACTGTCAACCATGCCGGGAGATGGGGATATAATAATGGATATGGCTCAGATATTATGCTGGTGACGGACTCTGATGGCATCGAAGTCACAGATTCGGCACAGGTCCATCAGGTGCTGAATAATCTGGCAGGAAAACTGACTTATACCGCTTATACAGAAGGTGAAAGAAATTTAAACGCAAGCGCCATGATTGCGGAGGGGATTACCAGTAGTTCCTATATCACTCAGCAGAAATCCTATGCTTCGGTTCGTTTCGATGAATCCACAGGGAAAGGATATACATCGAACCCGTCTGTTGTGATGAATAAAGATTCCAAAGATATGACCATCAATCATTTCCAGGAATATAAGCAGGAGTATTTATATAGCCATGATGCATCAGATCCTACTAAAATTTTAGGTGGGAATATTGATATTAAAACTGCCAGTAATGTTGTAACAAGCTCGACCACAACAACCAATCCTCAAACTACGCGGTCTATACTGATTTTAAAAACGGATAGCAATGGGGTAGATGTAAACGATGCAGCTGCCGTTAAAAATGTCCTAAATGCATTGGCGTCCAAAGTGACATATGAGGATGTCGCGAAGAATCCTTACACGATTACTGCTTATGCCATGTTATCTGAAGGCCTTACCAGCAGCTGGCTGGATGCTTACGGTACGATTGGCTTTGATCGTACGACCGGTGTTGGTTCTGTATCACAGGCTACCATGAATCATGTATATCGTTCTATTTTGACAGGTGATGCAGAAAAAGATGCTGCTGAATATGGCAGCAATAATTATCAGTTGGGAAAATATGGAGCTAACGGCTATTATTTCAGTGTCAAATTGCAGCCAAAAGCAGAAACTGCAGAGAAAGATGGCGTGCTTGCCGTGATTCAGCCAGCGGCTGGTAAAGATTTAACGATTGGTATGGTGGGCGGCAGCTCTAATCCCCTTATGACTTCTAGCACTATATTGGATGTATCTGATTTGAAAGCTCCCAATGGAAAAGTCTATGCTATTTATAATAATGGAGGTGGAGCTTTAGCTACTGGATCGACAGAAGGCGCTTTGCAAATTACTGGCAATAATGATCAGTATGTAGGCGCTTTTTATGCAGCCAATCCAGAAGGCGAAACAAAGAGTACCATTAATACCGCTATGAATGTAGTTATTAATGCGCCCAAAGATGGTTTTGTGGCAGTGGAAGCAGGCAAGAATGGGGAAATTTCTATCTCGAAATCTTCCGGCACTTTAGCGATCAATTCCAATGGACACACAATCGATGCTATTGTGGCAGATGACGGCGGCGTGGTGAATATTGGTAAGGAAAATAACAATAGAGCGTTTGCTGTAACGATTGATGCCGGAGAAGGCGGTCGTGCCCTGTATGCCAAAGATGGTGGGACCATCAATCTCTTTAACCAGTCCATGTATTTGTACAACATGGTAGGGGATGTGGTGTCTGAAGGCAGTGGGAAAATTAGCACCGTTTCCTTGAAGAATGGTACATGGAAAGGCAATCTGAATGCCAATACCAATGTAGAAATGGATGGCGAAACCTGGATTGGTGACGTGCAGAATGATAAAGCTTCTGTTTCTTTGGGATCGGCTTCTACCTGGACAGGGAAACTAATTGATGGGGCAACCTTAGGACTATCTCTTTCCACGTGGAATGATACCAACAAAGGGGATACTACCATTGGCACCTTGAATGGGGCTATGATGCGCGGTCTTCGTGGCATCATTAACAAAGAAAGTGGCAATTTGACCATTAATAATTATAGTGGGGATGCCGTTATTGGATATACACATGAGGCTTCTAATCCGACAAAAATTACAGGTGCTAATGTAACGATTAAGAAAGCAGCGGAAGGTTCTGCGATTGCTCTCCGCACAGACAGCAATGGTATCGATTTGGATAATGCTACGCAAGTAAAGAATGTATTTAATGCATTGGCAGAGAAATTGACCTATTCTGGCTATACAGATGGGGAAAACAATCTGAATGCCACGGTAGAAATTGCAGAAGGCCTTACTGCTGGTTCTCGTGCAGAGCGTATCAGCAAGCTGGCTTTTGATAAGACTACGGGTAAGGCCAATACGACAGGAACTATTGCTAGTGCATACAATGCACCAATTACTGGTAATTTGGCAAAAGATACAGCGTATGCAGCCATTGCCAAAGCGGATGGAAATACGACAACCTATACCTTTACGGGGGATACGTATATCAATAACACCATCAATATCAAAGGGGCTACAGGCGATCCGTCCAATATGAAATACGGGATTACAGTGAATCCAGATGCGAATAAGACCGTTGTTCTGGATTTGCAGGGCCATGACCTGACCATTGAAAACAACATCGGTCAGGGTCAGATGGCACAGTCTACGACTTCCATTATTTATGCTTTGAATGATGGTTCTAATGTATATATCAAGAATCCAGGCAAAATGGATCTGAGTACTTTCAGTGCAGGGTACTATGCAGGCGGTATCGACGCAGGCAGCCGGTATTCGAAATCGGACAACCCAAGCGAACTCATCATTGAAAATGCTGCAGATTGGGATCATGCTGTCAAGATTCGCGGTGTCATGGGCATGGGCGGTGCCAGCTCCGGTAGTATTTTCAATGTCAACTGGACAACCATCAAGATTTTCAACCATGGTCATGTCAACGTGAAAGGCCTTGCTGATCTCTATGCGTATGGTGCATGGAATACCAGTGCTATTGGTGATGATGGCTGGATCAATATCGGCGGTGGTAAGATTATTTCTGAGTCTTATGCCTCCAATGATGCCTACAGTCGTGGTACGGTATGGCTCAATGCTTCGGCCAGCGATGGCATTATGTCTTCGGCTACGGTAGCAAGTGGAAGCAGTATGTTTGGCGATGATCGGCAGATGATTGCCGGGAAGAACGTGCTGCAAGTAGGTGGCAATCTCCAGGGCAGCGGCCAGTGGGTCGGTGCTGGCGCAGGCGGCTACATCAATGCAGCATTTACTACATCGGATTCCTGGTTTGACGGCATTGCAGCCGCTCGTGGCGGCTGGATTTCCGTTGCTCTCCAGAACGGTGCCCAGTGGACCAATAGAGATGGCGGTTTCAAGTATGGCAGTGAAGCTACATTCAATAGTGCTTCTGAAAGTACCGTGGACTGGTTCTATGGCGGCAGCAGCGCGAAAGATACGGGCTATATCACCCAGGGCCAGGATGGAGATCTGACGTTCAACAACTACAAAGGCTACACGACTATTTTCTATAACCGTGATGCAGACGATGTGACTAAGGTGAATGGTGGCTACACCGTTGTGAAGAAAGCCATTCAGACAGATGGAAAGAATGCGGAAATCGTGCTTCGCACCGATAGCAATGGATTGGATATGACCAATGATACCCAGGTGAGCAAAGTGTTGAATCATTTGGCGAACAAGCTGATTTATGATGGATACACGAAGGGAGAAAAGAACCTGGATGGCTATGCTCAGATTGCAGAAGGTTTGACTGCTTCTTCCTATCAGAAACAGATGGGCATCATCTTTGATGAAAACAGTGGTGTGGGGCGTGTGACGAAAGATCCACTGGGTCAGACTTCTACCCTCTTCACTTCTGCCATCACCGGTGTGGAATCCACAGATAAAGAATACAAGCGCGCTGGCGTTTTGGTGAAAGGGGTATACAATTTCACCGAAGATTCTGTGATTCAGCCGACTGGCAGCAGTAGCGGCGTGAAAGGGCCCATTACCATTGTTTCTGACACTGGGAATGCCAATACTCCGGCAGTGAAGAAGGTCGTAGAGATTAACGCAGCTCATGGGTTGAAGTTGGATAATACCAAGATGAGCGGGATGAATGGCTATGGTATTTATGCGTCCAAGGGCAGCCAGCTGACTATCAATGGCGATATTTCTATGGAACAGGCGAATACCTATAGCAATGGGACCCAGTATGGTATCTCTTCCATTATGGAAAGCTACTGGAGCCCGGCAAAAGAAGCAACCAATGTGACTATCAATGGGGATGTAGATATTCATATTGACAACGCGATTACCGATGGTTCTAAGATGCCATATATGGATAGTGCCAGAAATGAAAAAGTGATAGGGATCCGGAACACGGGTGAAGAAGGCAGTGCGATTACCGTCAATGGTTTGGTGAATATCGATGTAGATGGCACTGGCGTGGTGGTAGATAACTGCCTGGATGCCAAGTCTGTGGTCAATATCAAGGGCGGTAAAATCGTAGCTCGTCCAGTAGAAGTATTAGAAAGCTGGAATTCTAAGGAAACGGCAGCCTTGAATAACCATGCGCTGGCTGCTTATGCTGGTACCATCAATATGGGTGTGCTTCCGGAAGAAGTACAGACTCAGGATGCTGACAGCACACCGGCTATGAAGCTGACCAAGTCTGATGTAGAAGTCGAAGGCAATGTATTCACCATCAAAGATGCTTTGACCTCTACAGCTAGCAGAAACCTCACCGATGGCACCATCAATATGGCACTGGCTACAGCCTATTCTTCCTGGAAAGGCGTAGCAGATAACGCAGGAGCGGATAAGCTCGGCACTTTCAATCTGTATTTGCAGAATGGTGGCCTCTGGACTAACGAAAAACAAGGATCGACGTACAGTAATGATCCAGAAAATGCTTCGACGAAAGCGCTGGCCGGTGAATGGGACGGTATCAGTCATGTGACGAACCTGACTGGCGGCGAAGATGAAGGCCATCGCGGTATGATTTCGCAGACGGAAGATATCCCGATTTCCATCGACAACTACAGCGGCCATGTAGCAGCCTTCTATGGACATAGCACCACGGATCCCACAAAGATTATGGGTGGTACCATCACCATCGGTAAAGCGGCAGAAGGCTCAAACCTTTCGCTGGTAACCGATCGGGACGGCATTGATATCGACAACAAAGACCAGGTGACCAGTGTACTTTCCGAACTGGCGAAGAAACTCGTTTACACCGGCGCTGCCAATGGCGAAAAGAATCTGACGGCGAATGCAGTCATCGGGGAAGGCCTCACCTCCCCATGGGCAGTATACCAGTTGGGCGATGTCGATTTCGATGAAACCACCGGAGAAGGGAAACTGGACGTAGACTCTGTGAAACAGAATACGGCAGATACGAACCCGATTTACAAAGGCCAGTATGAAACCCTCATCATGAGCGGAGCCAAGAGTGCGATGGCTTCCAGCGCGATGCTCTGGAGAAGCGGACTGCGTGACATGAGCCAGCGTCTCGGTGACCTGCATGATGCAAAAGTCGCATCCGGTATCTGGGCGAATGTCTATGGCGGACAGAGCCAGATGGATAGAGACAATGCCTTCTACAAGACCAGCTACCATACCTACCAGGCAGGCTATGATAAAGATCTCTCTGCCGGCTGGCGAGTGGGTGCTGGAATTAGTTACACGGATGGGGATGGCAAGTACGTCCTCGGCGGAGAAGGCGATCTGAAGAATACCCTCTTCAGCCTCTATGCGACCAGAATTGCAGACAATGGCAGCTACCTGGACATCGTAGCCAAAGGTGGTAAAGTCAAGAATGAATACACCGTCTACAATGAGATGAAACACTTCGTCAAAGGCGACTATGATACCACAGGTTATGGACTCTCCGTAGAATACGGCAAACGAATCAAGAGCGACAGCGGCTTCTACATCGAACCACAGGCACAGCTCGCTTGGGGCAGACTGAATAGCGCTGACTTCACCGCAACCAGTGATATGGTGGACGGCAAAGGCAATGCCAGAACCATGGGTGTCAGCCAGGACGCATTCAACAGCTTCGTAGGAAGAATCGGCGTGGGTGCAGGGAAAGTATTCAAGAGCGGCAGCAGCTTCTATGCAAAAGCCAGCCTGCTTCACGAATTCCAGGGCAGCTTCAAGAGCGCCTTCGATGCTGAAGAAGCGAAGAAGACGGAACTGGATCTGGGCGGCAGCTGGATGAACTTCCAGATCGGCGGCAGCGTGAAACTGGCAAACGACTCCTACTTCTACGGCAGCTACAGCCGGAATTTCGGTAACAATGATGCGGCGGATGATTGGAACATCAATGTAGGTGTACGTTATAGCTTCTAAGTTTAGTTGCTGTTTGGCAGTTGTTGGTTGTTTGGATTCCTGACAACCAATAACCAATAACCAACAACTAACAACTAACATACTTGTTACTATTTGTTCATTTTGAACTTTGGTGAAATATATATTTCCTGCCCTGGGTGGCATAGCTTAGGGCAGGACTCCTTTCTCAAGGCAGCCTCGCGCTGCGAAGAAGAGACGATGCATTCCCTTATCGTCTCTTCTTTTTCTTGCCTGTTTTTGGCAAGGAACCGGGTTGGTAATGGTTCTTTTTTGTTAGGGAAACACTGATTAAATCGTTGTCAGATTTTATTCTTGGATTTTTATACAGAGCGAGGAATCATTCGATGCGAATAGCGAGCTATTTAAGGAGAATGATGACGAAGCTATGTATAAAAATCCATATGAAATCTGACTCTGCGATTTAATCAGCGTTTCCTTAGTTATTTGTTGTTAGCGTCAAACAACCGACAACCAACAACCAACAACAAATACCAACAAATAACAAATAAATTTTTTACTTGACAGTATGACAGTCGTACGGATTACGATTATTAAAACTGAATGAGATGTGCTGCATGGGGAATGCTGGTGTGAGTCCAGCGCTGTCCTGCAACCGTATGGGGAGAGGGTTCATTGCAAGTCTTTCACGAAGAAATGAATCGTCGAGGAACTAAGTCGGAGTGCCATGTAGTTTCAAAACTATCACATCAATTTGATGTTCAAAGATCTGCGAGGTATGGATCGGATAGGGCAGCAATGCTTTTATGGTGCTCAAAATCTGGTCTATACTTGGCAGTTTTTTATTGAATCATTACTTTTAACAAAGATGAAGTGCTTTCTGTCATGAAAGATCTGGCTGGCAAGCTGATCTACCAAGAAGCAGCGAATGGTGAAGCATCGGCCATCAAACTAAATGGGCATGTCGGTCTCGCAGAGGGACTGACGGTGGGGTCGGCTGTTACTCGTATGGCAGATCTTGATTTCACGGGAGCGACAGAGGGCAAAGGCAGTGTACAGGATACGACCTACCATACCCCGAAGAATTATCCGACCATTTTGTATGGCAATAAGGAAACTGCCATGATGCGCGGTGCAAAATCGGCGATGGCTTCGACAGCTATGATTTGGCGTTCGGTCAACAATGATATAGAGCGCCGCCTCGGGGATCTGCGTATTGGAAACAGCAATGAGGGCAATGGTCTGTGGGCCAAAGTGGGCGCCGGCCGGATGACTTATGAAGAAAATAATACGGACTTCAAGACAAGATTCAATGAATACCATATTGGCTATGACAATGCCGTTGGCAAAGGCGGTTGGAAACTCGGTACGTCTGTCAGCTATGTAGATGGCAAGAGCACCTATGAAAAAGGAAATGGCGACAATGATGTGACGAATTTCCATGTCTATGCTTCCAAGACTATGGATAATGGAGCCTATCTCGACATCATTGCCAGAGCGAGCCACGCAAAGACAAAGTATCATGTGATGAACGATGCGGGAAATAAGCTGGACGCCAATTACGGAACGAATGGCTATAGTTTCTCAGCAGAATTTGGTAAACGATTCCTTAAAGAGAGCGGTTTCTTCGTAGAACCGCAGGCAGAACTGACATGGGGGAGACTGTCTGGCAAGTCCTATGATGCAGTCAGCGATTATGGCGGAGGCAAACTGATGCACGTCGATCAGGATGACTTCGACAGCCTGATTGGCCGTGTCGGCATCGGATTCGGACTGGTAAAAGAGCGTAGCAGCATTTATGCTAAACTTTCACTTCTCCATGAATTCCAGGGTGACTTCGATACGCGGTATGCAGCCAAAGGGGAGGCTACCAATTCCACACATATGGACTTTGGCGGTACCTGGGTATCGGCGATGTTTGGTGGTACGTATCAGATGTCCGATAGAGCCAATTTCTATGGCTATCTGGAAAAGACTTATGGTGGAGATCTGAAGACGGATTGGCGCTATAATGTCGGAGTACGCTTTACTTTCTAAGGAAACACGGATTAAGGAAACACTGATTAAATCGTTGTTCGATTTTGCTCTTGTATAAAAATGCTTGCGAAATCAAACTCTGTGATTGAATCAGCGCTTCCCTAAGCTGGGTTCAATGACAAAAGCCATGAACTTGCGGATGCCTCGCGAGTTCATGGCTTTCGTTCTTTCCGCGTATAGCTGATGGGGTTAGCCCCTTGGATGGGCGTCGTAAAAAATAGGAAGCATCGTATGTTAGATGAAGGAAATCATGTATCGAAAAAGTTGTTAGTTGTTAGTTGTCTGATATTTGGAGCCAAACAACTAACAACTAACAACCGAGAACAATTGCCAAACCCACATCATACTAAGGAGAATGATGACAAAGCAGCGTATTAAGGAAATGCTGATTAAATCGCAGAGTCAGATTCTACAAGAATTTTTATACATAGCTTCGTCATAGCCTTCCTTAAATAGCTCGCTATTCGCGTCAGGCTATTCCTCGCTATGGATAAAAATTCAAGAGTAAAATCTGACAACGATTTAATCAGTGTTTCCTTAAAATTCTTATGAAATCTGATGCTGAGACTGAATCAGTATTTCCTTAAAGCGGTGTTTTTTTAGAAAAGTGTTGAAAATAGCTTGAGTGTACGAATATCATACACCATATACTATATATAATTGTATAAATAAAAGTATGATGTGAGGATGAATTATCCAAAGGATATGGTGAAATCAATGCTGATGATCAATGAAAGAGAAAGAGCTTATGCCACAAAAAGAGCATATATGGCAGCGGGTATTCTGCTTGGATTGGTATCCATTAGCGGGGCGGTATCCGCAGAAGCGCCGGCGTCAGCAGAGCCGCCGTCTTTCACCTTGCAGGGGATTACGGTCGAGGCGAAGCGCCCGGATTGGGAAGCCAAATTGTCTCCGGGGACTGTGACGGTGATTCGACCGCAGGATTTCAAAGGGGAGCAGAAGACGCTACCGGATATGCTGAAAACAGTGCCTGGTGTCCATGTGCGTGAAGTGAATGGGCATGGACAGTATACGACGGTCACGGTGCGAGGTTCTACTGCGGCGCAGGTCGGGGTCTTCATGGATGGGATACTGACAAACCTCGGAGGAGATGCGGCCGTCGATATTTCCACCATTCCGGTCAAGAATGTAGAGCGCATTGAAGTGTATCGCGGCTATGTGCCGGCACGCTTCGGCGGGACATTCATCGGTGGTGTCATCAATATCGTGACCAAGAAACCGGATAAGCCTGGCATTTCTGCAGAAGTGGGAAAGAGCTCTTATGGCGGAAAGAGTATGTCCCTGGAATACACGGCTCCACTGGCAAGTGGTACGTTGATGGTGGCAGGAAATTATGAGTCAAGCGATAACGATTTTTCCTATACCAACTATGCGGCGGAAAGATATATCCCCTATTTGGAAAAGCAGATTAAGGGTTACCAGGGTGTGGTTGATAATTTCAATAAGGATAAAATAGACTTTTTTACAGAACCTACCAAAAATGATTGGGGGGAGGAAGGAACTCCGCTGGTTTCACTTACGCAGGATGAAATCGATCATTTCAAGAATAATCCGAATGACTGGCTGGAGTTTGTTCGCGGAAGCGGAGAGTATAGCCTTGCAGGAAAATTGACAGAGAATGCAGGAGAGACGGGCCTTGATGCAAAGGATATAGCGAATTATAAGGCAGAGGCGGATCCGGAAACGAGCCCTGAACTGGCTGAATATAACAAAACGACCAAAGCGTATATCGACAAATTGAAGGAAGCCAAGGAGGCTAAACGCTGGCGCAAGTATAACGATTATAAAAACAGCAGTGCGTTGATCAAGTGGCAGAATGAGAACTGGGTGGTGAAAGGTTCCTGGAATCGGATTGACCGCCATTTGCCGGATGGACTTTGGGGTGGAGACGCGAATCAGGCAATCGAGAACAATGCTGTGGATTTACGTGATCTCTATCGATATGACAGCCGCCATCAGAAATTGGATAATACGGAGCTGATGGTGCAGAACCGGAATCAGAATGGCCGTTTGGAATGGGGATGGACGGCGGACTATCTGCATCAGAAAAAGAGTTACCGGGCGGAGCATATTATGCAGGATGAGGTAACAGACTTTGATTCGGTCAATACACCACTCAGAGAATGGAGCCGCTATACATCGAATAAGTATAATTTGCAACTGGATGGAACGTACAAAATTTCAGAGCGTAATATGCTTGATTTCCAGATGAATATGTCGCATGAACGACTACATGTCGATGGCTCGCTGATGGATAAGGTGCTGGGGGATTCTGATATAGCCAATACCCTTGGACAGACAAGAAATCGATATGATCAGGATATTTTGAATGTGCAGCTACAGGATACGATTACCTTAGATAGGAAGTCCACCTGGTTTTTGACGCCAAGCCTTCGATATAACCGGTCCAAGATCACTGGCTACAGCGATGGGAAACGATTTGCGGTGAATCAGGAAAATCGTTTCCATTGGCTGCATCCGAAAGACAGTCAGATGGATGACAAGGTGACCTGGCAGCTCGCTTTGAAAAAAGAGGTCAATGACCAGCTGACGCTCCGCATGACGGGTGGGACATATTACCGCTTGCTGAATATGTATGAAATCGCAGGGGATGGCGCTGGTATCCTGCCTGCTTCTCGTGGCAATGGTCAGAATTCTGTGTTCCCTGTTCCGGAAGAAGGAAAGCAGTTTGATGTGAGTGCCATCTGGAAAGGGAAGCTGCTGCATGCGGATAACAGCACGCAGGTGACCTATTTCTGGAGGGACTCGACCAATATGCTGCAGCTGGTCCGGGCAGGGAAAGACTACTGGTCTTATTTCAATGATAACCGCGGCAAGGTACATGGCGTAGAATTCCAGTCCAATTTCAGCTGGAAGAAGGTGGATCTGGACTTGCGGACTACCTACATGCAGACACATATGCAAAGAAAAAATAGTGCCGTGGGCTATGATTACTCTGACATCTGGGCTACTTATCAGCCGGAGTGGGAAGCAAATGTCAGACTGACATATCGTCCTAATATGCATGTGGATTTGTTTAGCGAGCTTCATTATACGGATGGCTATTACACTTCGTATAATAAAGATTCGCGTGGTGGTGAATATGCGTATTTATCCGGGAAACCAGTCGATTCACTGACGACGATCAATGGTGGGATGAAATGGAAACCAGCGGACAGCTGGCAGCTGACCTTGGGGTGCAATGATATCTTTAATAAGGGGCCGAAGATGAAAATTAGTAGCAATACGGCATTTAGTGAACCCGGGTATATCAATCCTGAATTTCCTATCCAGGGACGGACGTACTATGCGTCGATCCGTTATCAATTCTAAGGAGGAATAGATGATGTGGAAAATGAGTAACAAAAAACGCAGGATGGCTTTCCTGACTGCTCTGATAGGGAGCCTCATGGCGGGATCCAGTGTAGGGGCGGCAAATTTGGTTGCAACGGTTCCTTCTGATTATAGAAATAGCCAGATGGGGGGAGTATCCGGTTCTCGCGTGACAACGAAAGTGGATGACACCCCTTTGACGGGTGTAGTACAGGAACTTAATGGTGATCCGGCTACGTTCTCTGTGTTTATCAACGGAGAAAGCCAGATTTTTCTTCGTCAGTATACCTATAGTACCGTCGCATTAAAGGGCAGTGTATTGATGGATGCAGATGGCGATTGGGCATCTGCCGATAATCCAACGGGAGAAATTACGGCGGTACCAAATGCACATGCAGCAGTTGGTTATAGGAATACCATTTATACGACTGGCTATGATATGGGGCAAATTGGTCTGGCGAAGGTTAATGGTAAGCAGCTGGTCGAAAATAAACTGAAGACGGTCAATCTAAAAACAGATATCAAAGAAAAAACGGGGGATGTAGATGCTGCCGCCTATGATACCTACCAGGATACAAATGGAGAGGTGCAATTCACCAGCGTCCATGGTGAAGGTCTTCTCATAAAGGATGGATATCTGTATGTGGCGGCCAGCGTCAATAAGAAAGGTGGCCCTGACGATTATGATAATGGCTACCTTTTGCAATATAAGATTAAAAATGATGGGAGTCTGGAGTATCGAGATTATGCCCGTATCGGAAAGAATACAGACAATGTTCGACTGAATTCATACAATAATTTGATTCTTTCAACAGCTATTGGAGGGTATCAGCATTATGGAAAACAACCGAATCCGGAATCGGCTCTGAATTATGTGGATGTGTCGGATAATCATATCGGGCGGACACACGAGACGCGATCGGTTCATCTGCCTGAACAGGTCAAAAATGACGGATATGATTTCCGTGATATGAAGGTACTGCCTAATGGCAGTGTATATATTTTGAAGTATACGCTCAGCGGCTCAGGTGGAAGCAGCACACAAGATGCGGTCAGTGGCTTTAATGGAAGGGTATATAAGACCACCATGTCGAATCTCAGGTCTGCGAATCCGGATGATTGGGAAATCGTGCTGGATGACTCAGTGGTGGCAGGCGGTGGTTGGTTTGGACGGTTGGATGCAGAGTATTATACCAAGAGATTGTGGGTAGAATGGGGCGACAATCTCTATGTGTACGAAGATGGGGATACGAAGCCTACGCACCAATGGGAGACGAAGGACTTTTCTACTAATGAGAAGTTCTATATGTTCAATTCAGTCACGATGCTGCCGACCGATCAGGTCTGGGGAAATCTTGCCAAGTTGACGACGTATCGCCCAGAAGGCTTGACTGCGTCTTCGGAAACAAAAATCACCGTGGAGAATGCAGATGCCAAGGTAGGAACTGTGACTAGAAAAGCGGGTATTAGGGGGACATCGGCGGACCAGACGACTTTTAGTGATGCCACTTCAGATGATGGAAAGTATTCCTTTACCAAAGATGAAGTGCTGAGCATCGATCTGGGGAAAGAAGGAGATCATGCTACCAATGCGGCAGCGGTCATTCAGGCGAAAGATGGGAAGAATATCACGATCGATGCCTCTGGACACACCCTGCAGCTGGCTTCCAAAAACTATATAGCATCTCCTGTCGGCATTTATGCCGGAAATGGTAAGGACGTAACAATCACGGCAGACAAAGTGGACGTCGTGACTTCCGGATATGCCAGCGGGAATTCCTTGACCAATGCGATCTGGAATGATGGCGGTGAAAATACAGCCAGCCGGATCACTGTGAATGGGGATGTAAATATCTCTATGTCCGGCGGTTATGGCGGTAATGGCATTGCTGTTCAGAAATCGGATCGCTGGGGAGAAAACAGCCAGGAGTCTACGCAGTCTTCAACGGTAACAATCAATGGTAATTTGAAAATTGCCGGGGAGGACAGTGCAACGTGGGGCATTCCTGTTAATCGGGAGAATGTTCTGTCGCGATTTAACAATGCAGGCATCCTGACGAATATTGAAAAAAGCAAAGTCACTGTCACTGGTGATGTAGATATGTCTGTGTATGGCAATGGAATCACCACCAATGCACTTGGCAGCGAGGTATCCATTGGCGGCGGTCATATTGCTGTGCCGCAGGGAACGAAATACGGCTATTATACACTGGGTGCCTATGTAGGGACGATCAATGTCAATATGAATGAGGCAGGCTCCGCAGCCGGTACACATGATGTACAGCTGGATGGAGATGTATTTGCTTTAAAAACAACGGGCACCATCAATCTGGGGTTGACAACGAAGAATTCCTACTTGAATGGTATCGTTGACAACGGCGGCAAGGTCAATATGTGGCTGCAGAATGGGGCGGTCTGGACCAATGAAGCGAAAAATACCCGCTATAAACAGGACGATGAGGATGTAGGAAGCAATGAGGTCAGCCGTGTGACATTCCTGCATGGGGGTACGAAGTCCGGTACCAGTGATACAGCGGGTGTCATCATTCAAACAGAAAACAGCAAGTCGCTGACGATCGACAAATTCTCTGGAGCGGCCAAGGTACTGTACTCACATGACAGCGAGACCCCCACGAAGATATTGGGCGGGGATGTGACCATCGGCACTGCTATTCGTGGATCGGAAATCATTCTCCGGACAAATTATGATGACAATATGCAGTCTGATGCAGTAAAGAATCAGGTTTTGAATGCATTGGCAGAAAAACTGTACTATAAAAATGCTGTCAATGGTGAGAAATTCCTTTCCGGGAAAGTGGAAATCGCGGAAGGCCTGACAGCTTCGTCTGTGGCTAAATATACCGGAAATATTGTATTTAATCCGAATAATGGTCAGGGCAGCTTTGCAGGCAGTGGAGAAACGCCGGAACCTCCGGATGAACAGTCGAAGACGCTCTTCACGTCTTCGATGACTGGCGGAGATGACAAAGAGTACAAAGATGATCATGTATGGCAGGATCAGGTGTATACCTTTACCAAGGATAAAACGACTGTCCAGGTAGAGGGGGGCGCAGCTGTCGATGCAGCGCAAAATGTGACCATCACAGCCGACGGGAATGAACTGGATCTGACCGGCGGCGAAGCTGGGATCCGTGCAGCGGCTGGAAAGACGGTAGACATCACGGCAGGTATACTGAAAGTCAATGGCAAGACGGGGATCGATGCGGCTGGCACTGTGACACTCAAAGGCACGAGTGAAATCACAGGGACAGACAAGGCTGTCAATGTACAGAATGGCGGTAGCGTAACGCTTGGTGAATCGACCATCTCTGGAGATATTGCGAACAGCGGCAGCCTGACACTTGGCGCAGCGACGACCGTGAGCGGCAGCATCAACAATACGGGCATCCTTACAGTAAACGGCAAGACCCAAGCCAAAGATCTGACCACAACAGGAACGATGACTGTAGGAACTGATGGTGTGCTTGCGGCAGAGAACATCAATGTCAATGGAGGTACCTTCACAGCCAATGGCAGTGTGAGCAGCGCTGTCAAAGCTGACAAAGGTGGTAAGGCCATCCTGAAAGGGGAAAGGACTGTACTGAAAGGCCTGGTGAGCGGCGATCAGTCCAGCATCGAAGCGACCCTTTCCGGAGAAGGCTCCGCATTAAGCGGCAGCCTTGATGGAGCAGGGAGCGTGACTCTGTCTTTGGCAGATCATGCAAACTGGACAGGGAATGCCGATGGAAACGGGGCTTACGCAGTTTCCATCGGGAAAGACAGCACCTGGACAGGGAGCAGTGCAGGAAACAATACCAGTCTGACCCTTGACGGCATCTGGAACAACCAGGGAACAAGCAGCCTGAAGCAGCTGACAGGAAACCATGGTGTCATCGATATGACAGACGCAAAGGCTGGCACTGTCACTATCCAGAACTATGGAGGCAGCAGCACCTACATCTACAAACATGACACCACCAAACCAGCAGATGCCAATAGCGGGTACACCATCCTTGGCGGAGATGTGAAGATTTCCCAGGCAGGCAAAGGCAGTGAGATCACCCTTCTCACTGATGGCGCTGGTTTGGATTTCACTTCGACCAAAGCAGATGCCAAAAATCTCATCAGCGGTACATTGAACGCATTGGCAGGGAAGCTCTACTATACCGGCTATGCTGATGGAAACCTTAGCGGAACTGTCAGGATCGCAGACGGACTGACGGCATCTTCTGCCAGCTTAAGAACGGGAACTATCACCTTTTCTACTGCTGATACAGGTACCAAGAAGGCAGGCCAGGGGTTCTATGACTATACGCCGGAAGAGGATACGAAGACTTACGAAACGGGAGCTATCAAGAAATCTGAGAATATCGGAGAGACACGCGAAAGTGATGTCAATGGGGTTGTCTCCATCAGTGTTACCGAAGCTCAGGATAGTGTAGCCTCCAGTGCTCCAAGTGCTATGTATGTAGCAGGTGACGCAGTAAGTCCGCTTGTTGTTGATTTACAGGGCCACACCTTGAAGCTCAATGCCAACAATAAAACTGCTAATTACGTGTCTACGGTTTACGTTGATGACAATAAGAGCATGGAGATTAAGGATTCCAAGGGCAATGGCGTGCTGAAGGTTTCCGCCGGTCTTGGTGCTGATGGCAATGCAGATACTAATGCTAAGTATGTCTATGGCATTCGCGTAGGTGAAAACGGCACCCTTACTGCAAATACTGATGTTGAAATAGACGGAGTTAAATCTAGTGTTACTCAGCGTGCTTATGGTCTAAATGTAAGTACCAAAGGCAATGTTGTATTTGAAAAAGATTTGACCATCAAAAATGTTCTGACTGCCAACAAGGTTGGGCCGAATACAGCAGGTATTTATGCAGAGGGTTCTTCAAGTGCTGATGCTCCTATCAATATAACGGTTAAGGGCAATCTTAATATTGAAAACGTATTGGGAAGTGCTATCCGTGTATTGAATAGTTCAACTGTATCTACTGCAGGTGCAACTATTAAAGCTGCGGATATGTCTAACGGTACGGAATATAGCCAATATTATGCTTTGCAGGCCAACAAGGGCACTATTAACCTGAATACCGGTGAAGGCATTACTGCCGGAATTCTTGACGTTACCGGTGACATGAAGGTAACTGATAACGCTGCTTCTGTTATCAATGTCAATATGACGAAGGGTTCCCAATGGACAGGCGCAGCTGTCAATACTGCCAGCAGTTCCTATAATGCACCGTCTGGACATCTCAATCTGACAATGGCAGAAGGATCCGTATGGAATCATGAAACCGGTCGTTCAGTAGATACGCTGAAGACAACTTTTGCCGGCAGCAATATTTCTAAGCTGGATGGCTCCGGTGTCATCTACCAGAATTCTGACAAGGGTATTACCGTATATGATTATAGCGGTGACACAACTGTTGTTTATGGCCATGATACCAATAATCCGCTGACCATCAATGGCGGTGATTTCACGATCAAGACGGCGGCCGCTGGTTCCAAGATCACTTTGGTTACTGACAGTCAGGGGATTACTGGTGGTTTTGCGGATGGTGATACGGCTGCAGAAAAGAACAATGTCAAGGAAGTACTGAACAAGCTGGCTAATAAGCTCTTCTACACTGGTTACAAAGATGCAAATCTGGCTGGCGTGGTTAAGATCGCGGATGGTCTGACAGCATCGAGTGTAAGTGCTACTGTTAAAGCCTCCGGTGATGTGACCTTCTCTGACGGAACTAATGGGACGAAAAAGGCAGGCCAGGGATTCTATGCCTATACGCCGGAACAGGAAAAGCCCAATTATAAAACGGGCGCAATTACCAAGTCTGAAGATATCAGCCTAAGCCGTGAGCTGGATGAAAACGGCGTGGCGCATGTTTCTGTAACCGAATCGAATGTCACTAGTAATTTTGCCAGTGCACTTTACGCAGGTGAATCGACTGATGCGTTCAGCCCGATGACTGTCAAAATGTCCGGCAAGGGCCTGGCTTTGAATGTTGCACAAACAAATGGACAGGCAGCAGCGATTTACGCAGACAATAATGCGTACATCCATGTGATGAATCCTTCGGCTGACCAAAAGCTTTCGATCACGGCCAATAATACCGATACCAGAGGCTCTCATGGCATTTACGCTGCTGGTAATGCGCACCTGACTATTTCCGGTCCGGTAGAAATAACTGATGTGATCACTAATGGGGATGCCGCAACTGGCATCAATATCCAGGGACCGCAGAGTGAGATTACTATTGACGGTCCGCTGACAATCAGCAATGTCAAGGGAATTAGAGAAAAAGGCGCAGGCGTGAATGCTGCCGGCATTCTGGTCACCGGTGACAGCTCCACGGTGACTGTCAGTGGTCCGATCGATATCTCCGGTGTACGCGGTAGCGGTATCAAGCTCACTGGTGCGGATACCAAGGTATCTGTCGGCGGCGGCACCATCACAGCAGCGGAAGACAGCGATCATTCGCATAATTTCTATGCAGTCCGCGTAGATAAAGGCACGCTGGACATTAACATGAAGGACGGCGCTGCAGGCGATACGACCACCAAGATTACCGGTGATATGTACGCCACCGGCCAATATGGCAAGAAGGTCGTGGAATACACGGGCGGTGAACTGATCGACTGGAATGACGCAGGCATCCTCAATGTGGCTTTGACGAATAAAGATTCCTTCTGGAAGGGCGTGGCAGCCTATGACCAGTATAATTCTGACTATGGCGCTGGCGGCAATACTGCGCATGACATCGGCCAGTTCAATCTGTATCTGCAAAATGGTGCAGCTTGGACAAACGAACAGCAGTCGCACGTGACCACAACGACCATAGCTGACAAAAATCCTGTATGGGCAGGCAGCACTCTGGCAACACTGCACGGCGGTAAAGATGCAGCAAGCACAGGTTTGATTTACCAGAAGGATACGAATCCTATTTCTGTTGTCAATTACAGCGGTCATACTACGGTATTCTATGAGCATGATGCTAATGATCCGACAAAGATGATTGGCGGAAGCTTCTATATTACCAATGCAGCAGAAGGTTCTGCCATCACCTTTATTACGGATAACAAAGGCATTGCCTCCGGCTTTGCAGATGGCGATTCCGCAGAGGCTAAGGATAATGTAGCTAACGTACTGAACAACTTGGCAGGAAAGCTGTTCTACAAGAACTATACGGATGGTCATCTCTCTGGCGTAGTGAAGATTGCTGAAGGCCTGACTGCTTCTTCCAAAGCACTGAAGACCGGCGATATTTCCTTCTCGACGGATCAGACGGGTACCGGTGTAGCTGGACAGGGTTATTATGCCTATACGACCAGCAAGCCGGGCAGCCAGACAGCCAAGGCGTTTACAGCGGCCATTACTGGCGATGCATCAGTCGATACGGCATATGCAGATAAAGGCGTACTGAAGGACGACGGCACCTATGTATTCACGGCGGACAGCACGACCATCACACCTGAAAAGCATCTAATTACCGGTGGTGCATACCTCCCCCCGATTAGCGCAGCGATTTCCGGCTCTGACGAAAACCACAATGTGACTATGGATTTGAATGGCAACAAGCTGACGGTAGATACAACAACCGATACCCATACAACCGGTATCGCAGCCATCGGCAAGGGTGTGGTCAACATCAATAATGCCGGTGCGATGTCTGTCAGTGCTACAAGCACCAAGGGTGGTCAGACAGGCGCACTGTTCGTGAATGCCGGAGGAACGATTCATATTCACAATGCCGGTGCTGATCATGTACTTACCTTGCGCGCGAAGAGCACGGCTCCGGCAAATGCTGCCGTGATCAAGAGCATGAACGGCGTAAGCGGCGTGATGTCCAGTATTACCGTGGACGGTCTTGTCGATATTTTAGCGGAGAAGAGCAATGCTTCCGGTGCTAACGAAGCCATCAGTGCAGTTGCCTCCAAGGTTGAGATTGGCGGCGGCATTATCAAGGCTATTAACGGAGCAGAATATGCGATCCGTGCTTATGGTGAATTTGCTTCCAAGAACCGCGGACAGGTGAATGTGAATGTCAAGAAGGATGACAAAGGCGCTATCATCGGTGCAGGCAGCAATCATGTTCAGATGGAAGGCAATGTCTATCTCGGCGGCGGCATGGATAATGCCGGCGCCAATGCAAATGTCAGCCTCGGTCTGAATACGAAGGATTCCTTCTGGAAGGGCGATGTAAGCAATGCTAACGGCAGCAGTGCAGGTATCGTGAACCTTTACATGGGAAGTGGCGCGACCTGGACCGGCAATAACCTTTCCGGAAACACAGTGAATGCTGATCTGGATAACGCCACCTGGACCGGCTACAGCAATGGCAATGCAATGCACCTGAAGCTGGATAATTCTATCTGGAATGTAAATGGCGCCAGCAAGCTAGCTTCCTTCTCCGGTAACAAAGGCAGCATCTTTGTGGCAAGTGATGCAGGCGATATCAGCGTAGGTGATTACAGCGGCAATACCACTGTGATTTACAACCACGATGCTGATCATCCGACGAATATTCTTGGCGGCAGCTTTACCATCGGTCAGGCGAAGGACGGCTCCAATATTACGCTCATCACTGACAACCAAGGCATCACTAAAGGCTTTGACGCCTATGATAAGGCTGAAGACCAGAATACTGTTAATGAAGTTCTTAACAAGCTGGCACAGAAGCTCTTCTACACCGCGAATGACGGCAAGTTGGCAGGCACTGTCAAGATTGCTTCCGGCTTAACTGCTTCTTCCGCAGCTTTGAAGACCGGAGATATCAGCTTCTCCACTGATGCAACCGGCACGAAGACACCTGGTCAGGGCTTCTATGAGTATACGGTCAAGGATGATTCCGTCATTACTGATCCGATCACCGGTAATCTTGATAAGAAGTATGAAAATCTGGGCATCGAAACCGAAAAAGGCATTTACAACTTCACGCAGGATACAGTGATCGATGTCACAAAGGGTGATTACAGCTCGAACCTGAGTGCTATTGAATCCAGTGGCGGACCGATTACGATTCATGCCGACGGAAAGAATTTGGACGTATCCTACCATGTTTTGAAGGGCAGCAATGTGGCACGTGCGGTCGCTACCGGTCTCAGCTATGGGAAATCGAAGGATGTGACCATTACAGCTAAGAGCCTGAAGCTCAGTACGGATACCACAGGCTTCTATGCCCAGGGTGTTTATGCAACAGGCGGCAAGATCACCATTGATGCAGACACCACCATTTCTACATCTGCGCAGACAGAAAGCAATGGCATTTACAGCGGTAACGGCGGTACCGTCACCATGAGCGGCAACCTGACTATCCAAAAGGATAGCAAGGCAGCGAATTACATTGCGCTGAAGTCTGACGACAATGGCGTGATCAACGTCAATATGAAAGACGGCAAGGAAGGCGCAGGCATCGTGAAGATCGATGGCGATGTCTACACCAAGTCGGCAGAAACCTATGATTATTGGGAGGAGGAAACAACTTCTACATCTTCTACCGTTAATCTGGCATTGCAGGGCAAAGACAGCAGCTGGAACGGCCGCAGCCTCTACGAAGTGTCTTCTGGTGATGACTCCACCAGTTATGGTACATTTAACCTGTGGCTGACAGATGGTGCCACCTGGACCAACGAGAAGAACGGAAAGGAAGTCCCGAGCGGCTTTGCAGGCAGCCATGTAACCAACTTTACCGGCGGCAGTGATGCAGCACACGCAGGCAACATCTTCCAAAACGATACGAAGAAGATCACCATCGACAACTACAGCGGCAATACCAATATCTACTATGCACACACTGGTAACGGCGAAGCAGCTAGCGACTACGCAGCAGGCGACACCATTATCAAGAGTGCGGCTGCCGGTTCCCAGATCTCCCTCATCACCGACAACACTAACGTTGCAATGGATAACGAATACAGCGTAGCCAATGTCCTGAATGCTCTGGCAGGAAAGCTCACCTACAGCGCCTATGCAAAAGGCGAGAAGAATCTCACCGGCTTTGTGAAGATCGCCGATGGACTCACCGCATCGAGCAAATCCCTGCAGACCGGAAACATCGCCTTCAGCGATAAAGATGGCAAAGGCAGCTTGGCAGAAGGGACAGTCACACCTGGGGTCACCTATCCGGAAGAACAGGTGAAGGACACCTACACCCAGGCCATCACTGGCATCACGAAGGATGACTATATCTACAAGCAGAACGGCGTCTTGAAGGAAGAAGGCAAGTATACTTTCACGAAGGATCCGACTAAGATCACGGTAGAAAAAGGCTCTGCTATCGATGCCAAGGCGGATATCACCATCGATGCCAGCAAAGCGAAACTGGAACTCTCCGGCAAAGACGCCGGCATCAAGGCGGATGGTCATCAGGTATCCATCACCGGCAGCACCGTGATCACCGGCAAAGACGCGATCTCCGCTGCCAATGGCGGCAAAGTCACGCTGAATGGTATGACCGACATCAAAGCAGCTGGCGAGGATGGCACAGCGATTTCTGTAGCTGACAAAGACAGTGAGGTCGCTATCACAGGCAATGCAGCCGCTTCGATCACGGGCGCTGTCTACGTCGCAGGTGGAAACCTTACTGTAAATACCGGGGCCACCACCACCATGACGGGAGATGTAGTCATCGATGGCGGCAAGGCTGACATCACACTCGGAGACAAGGCTTCCACCCTGACAGGCGATCTGTCTGTCAGCGAGGGCGGTCAGCTGACACTCAATGTCACCAATGGAGCCAAGGTGACAGGCAGCTATGCAGCAAGTGATGGCACCCTCACCATGAACGTCAAGGATGGCGGCTACTGGATCCTGAAAGATGCAGAAAACACCACCAGCCTGTATGCGACAAGCCTTGCTGATGTAGCAGATCATACGAACGCACCTGCAGCAGGAAAACTTATCGTCAATGGCGGCAGCGATAAAGCACACACCGGCTACATCGATATGACCAAGAGAACCCAGGCCCTCGATATCGCAAACTTCAGCGGACATGAAACCTTTATCATGGAGCATAAAGACGACGGTACATTCACTAGCGGCAACGTGAACATTGCCAAAGCAGCTGTCGGCTCCGGACTGACCCTTTACACAGCCAACAATGGCATCCAGATGACGGACAAAGCTGCCGTAACCAAGATCTTGAAAGCATTGGCACAGAAGGCCATCTATGCAGAGGGGAACGATGCAGGCAATGGCAAGAATCTGACTGGTGAAGTAAAGATCGGCGAAGGTCTCACCTCCTCCAGTGCCAAGACCGGATCGATTTCCTTCGAAGGCCAGACAGGCACAGGCGCCTTGGTCGATGGCAGCATCCAGTGGGAACCGACCATTGAAGAAGGTGACTACGAGACCTTCGTCATGAAGGGCGCAAGGAGCGCCGTCACCACCTCCTTCCACAGCTGGCGTGACAACATGCAGGACACCTACACCGGAGCAGACCTCGCTGATGAAGACGGCATCTTTGCCAAAGCCCTTGGCGGCAAGACCTCCTCGGATGTCAGCGGACTGAAAGACAGCAACAGCTACTGGGGCGCACAGGTGGGCTACGACAAAGCCCTCGCAAATGGCTGGCACACCGGCGTAGCCTTCGACTACCGTGATGGAGACAGTGACTACCTCCTGGGCGGCAAAGGCGACAACAAGCTCTACAGCTTCGGCGTCTACGGCGTGAAGAAGATGGAAGACGGCAGCTACTTCAGAGTGGCAGCCAAAGCCGGCCGTGTAGAAAACGAATACGACGTCTACACCGAACTCAGAAACAAGCTGCATGCAGACTACAAAGCCAATGCCTATGGCCTCACCGCAGAATACGGCAAGACCTTCGGCAGCGAGATGAGCTACATCACCCCGAAAGTACAGCTCACCTGGTCCCGTGTAGGAAGCAAGGACTACACCGGCAGTGCAAACAATGGCGCGACCATGAACATCTATCAGGACAGCTACGACAGCCTTGTCGGCCGCCTCGGCTTCGAAGCGGGCATGAAGAAAGCCCATGGCAGCCTCCATGCAGGGCTGTACCTGGCGCATGAATTCAATGGAGACATCGACACCCGCTACTTTGCCAAAGACGGCGGATGGAAATCCACCTCCTTTGACGGAGATGACACTTGGGCAGAACTGGTGCTCGGCGGAGAGTATCGCCTTGGCGGAAACAGCCAGCTCTATGCAGACTTTGCAAGAGATCTTGGCGGCGATTTCCAGAGAAAGTGGAAGCTGAATGCCGGCATCCGCTTAAGATTCTGATAAAGTCCTCGATTGACCGCGTGAGAACGCAAACAAAAAAGGATGAAACTAAGCGTAAGGCTTGGTTTCATCCTTTTTGTTGCCTTGAAAGCAGGCAGGAGGTAAAGATATAAGGGTAGTCCCTGACGTGTGGGGGAGAGAGGTTCGGCTGGTTCTATAGGTTCAATGGGTGCGGCGTGAAAGTAATATAGCGTCGTATGTGAGACGAAGAAGATCCCATATCGTCATCTCGAGCAAAGTCTAGGGAAACGCTGACTAAATCGCAGAGTTAGATTTCATATGGATTTTTATACATAGCTTCGTCATCATCCTCCTTAAATAGCTCGCTATTCGCGTCAGATGATTCCTTGCTCTGTATAAAAATCCAAGAATGAAATCTGACAACAATTTAATCAGTGTTTCCCTGGAGATCTTTCTTGCAGGACGGTATACGGCACATGCGAGACGGTGGTATAACGCAGCAACAAGGCATCGCTGCTGTGTCCATACATACGTGCTGATTACCGCAGCGCAGTAGAGATCCCTCGGCTACGCTCGGGATGACGATATGGGGATTCCCCTTATCCAAGGAAACACTGATTCAATCTGACAACGGATTGAATCAGTGTTTCCTTAGAAATGAGAAATGGCGATACGCTATCTCGTTGACCTCAATAGAAAAGCGCGACAATCTTTGCTGGATTGTCGTGCTTTTGCGTTTAATGAAATATTATTTCACCGGATTTCTCAGTGTCCCGATGGGGTCGATGTTGATCTCTACCACATCGCCTTTTTTGAGGAATTTCGGCGGGTTGAAGCCCATGCCTACGCCCTGCGGGGTGCCGGTCGCGATGACGTCGCCCGGGAGGAGAGTCATGCCGTCGGAGAGAGTTGCGATGAGTTTCGGAATGGAGAAGATGAGGTCGGTGGTGGTGCCTTCCTGGCGCAGGCTGCCATTGACTTTCGTGTAGATGGTGAAGGGAAGCGGCCAGTCACCGACCATGACGGTCGGGCCCATCGGGCAGAAGGTATCGAGGCTCTTGCTGCGGAACCACTGGAGGTGCTTTTTCTGCAGGTCTCTGGCGGTGACGTCATTGATGATGGTGTAGCCATAGACGTATTTCATCGCATCTTCTTCCGAGATGTTCGTGCCTCGTTTGCCGATGATGACGCCGAGCTCGCCTTCGTAGTCGACTTCCTTGGTGACTGCGGGATGGCTGTCGATTTCCTCGTCTGGCCCGATGATGGAGGTGGTGGCTTTGGTGAAGAAGATCGGATCTTCCGGGTTCTTGGCATTGGCGTTCTGGTCAAATTCTTTGACGTGTGCCTGATAGTTCTTGCCTACGCAGAGGACATTTCTTCTGGGGTAGAAGGGGGCTTCGAGACGGACGTCTGCGAGCGCGATCGGAGTGACGGCTTTGTCCTTTCCGTTCATTTCGAGCGCGTGTGCGAGGTTCAGGAGGCCTTCTTCGCCGCTTTCGATGAAATCGCCCAGCGTCTCAGCGAGGGGGATGAAGTAGGTTTCTTCAAGATCGATGGCGGGGTAGATGGAAGTGCCGTCGGCGGACAGGACGCCCCACTGGCGTTCGCCTTTGTAGTTGTAGGATACAAGTCTCTGCATAATAGACCTTCTTTCTTATAATATAGAGTGTGGACATATTATAGCATAAATACAGGAAATATGGTTGATTGGTTCATGGCCTGGATAGCGGGGGATAACAGGTTCAAGTGGTTCAACGGGTTCGATGGATTCAAAAGGTTCAATGGGGGTGGTGCGGCGCAAAAAATAATGAAGCGCCGCGGAGTTTTGATAGCGCTTCGCGCCGTTGTCATTTCGAGCGTAGCCGAGAAATCTCTATGGCAGAACGCTCATTACCTGATGTGAGACAACACCAAGACATCGTTTTCCCTTGGCGCATACACGCAGATTACCGCAGTGCAGTAGAGATCCCTTGACTCGCTCGGAATGACGATACGAAAGGATGGCTATTCACATGTCCTTCCGGCATCGCCCCTTTTATACGGCGGCGAAGCCGCCACCACGACCCTGAACCTTAAACCCTGAACCCGCTCCCCTTTCCTCTAAACTTTCTCTATTTATCCCTTGCATTC
>ERZ1026898.128-NODE-128-length-49897-cov-16.321436_pt1 | contig 49897 bp, 41 predicted proteins | sample MGYA00380178_ERZ1026898 | MGnify/ENA primary metagenome ERZ1026898 (study PRJEB33269, sample SAMEA4719814) | human gut metagenome | biome: human-associated habitat; feature: organic feature; material: feces | place: Cameroon | collected 2013-10 ...
AAGGAGAAAGTAGTGCGTGGACACTTTGCAGTGGGCTTCCGTCAAGAAGGAGGGATTGAACTACGAGTATTTTTTCGTGTGTTTCGTGCTTTTCGTGGTTTAAATAATTTCTATTATTCGTGTTCATTCGTGTCCATTAGTGGTTCTTTCCCTTCAATGGACGCGCGGCGGAATCGCCGTGCGGGCGCGCTCGAGCGCGCCATCAAAGCACTACTTTCTTCTTTCTTCTCTCTTCTCCCTACTTTATCAAACAGGCTTATATTACGTCACTTGCTATAAGAAACCATGGCTGAGGGAAAATGCCCCTTGCAGATAATGAATAACAATCGGGCGCATTTCTTATTTCCCGGCGCTGACGGACAAGACGTCGGCTCTTGCTGATTGTGCGGAGTTTTTGCTTTCCTGAATCCTGCCATAAGGAGTCCTTCCAGGACACGCAGACTCCTTGATTCCCTTTTCTCTTTTGTTCCTATCATTCACTGCAAATCAACCTTACACAATGAAGATGCTAAAAATTGCCAGGCTCACCCTCCTGTCGTTCCTGTTCTTATGCCTTGCTCTTTTTGCGGCGGAGACCGCCCGCGTCACCAATCTGACCGCGACGCCCCGCGCACCCTGGAACGGACTTGTGGACATCACCTATTCCCTGGAGTGTGACACTCCATACGCCGCCATGACCGTCTCCTTCCAGGGATTCGACTACGATAGGAACGAGTCCATCCCCATGACCACCCTCACGGGAGACGGGGCGGACGGGAAGCTGCTGCTGGCCGGCGGTCCCTACCACATCGTCTGGGATTCCGCCAATGACTGGCCCGAGGGACACTCCTCTGAGTTAACCGTGACCGCAACGGCGGAGGTGAAGGAACAGACGGTTGATTTCACCTCCGACTATCTTGTGGTTGACCTGAACACGGGCGCAGTCACTTCATCCTCCACGGGACCCGACCTCTCCGACGACACCTGCCGCACCACGGAACTGTGGCTGCGCCGCATCCCAAAGGGCACCTTCACCATGGGGTCCCCAGAAGGGGAAGTCGGAAGGAAACCTAACGAAACACTGCACAGGGTGACTCTCACGGAGGACTTCTACATCGGGGTCTTCGAGATGACCCAGAAGCAGTATTCTCTTATCTACGGCAGCAATCCGTCATACTACAAGGGCGACACCAGGCCCGTGGAAAATGTCAGTTATGACACTATCCGTGGAACGGGAAGTACAGCAGGCAATGGCTGGCCAACCTACGGCCATGCGGTGGACAACGATTCATTCCTGGGCAAACTCCGTGCAAAAACGGGGCTGACCTTCGATTTACCCACGGAGGCACAGTGGGAGTACGCATGCCGTGCGGGAACCACCACCGCCCTCAACACGGGAAGTATTCTGACATCGCCTGAACAAGATCCTGCCATGGACGAGGCTGGAAGATATTACCACAATCAAAATGACGGCAAAGGTGGGTATTCCACCGAGCATACTAGGGTAGGTTCATATTTTTCTAATGCCTGGGGACTCTACGATATGCACGGAAATGTCTCTGAATGGTGCCTGGACTGGTACGACAATCTTGATGCATCTGCCGTAACGAATCCCACAGGGTACTGGGGGACGGATAGATACATTCATGTGAAACGCGGTGGCTGCTGGGGCAGTGCTGCATACGGTTGTCGTTCAGCACTCCGTAGCTGGCGAGAGCCATCTGCTTCTAATGATCGACATGGATTTCGCATAGTTCTGTTACCCCATAATCCCGATTATCTTGTAATTGACCTGAACACGGGCGCAGTCACTCCATCATCCACGGGACCCGACCTCTCAGACAATGCTTGCCGCACATCAGAATTGTGGCTCCGCCGCATCCCGAAAGGCTCCTTCATCATGGGCTCTCCAAACACGGAAATAGGAAGACAAACTAACGAGACGCAGCACCAAGTAACTCTCACGGAGGATTTCTACATCGGGGTCTTCGAGATCACCCAGAAGCAGTACTCCCTTATCTACGGGAGTAATCCATCGAAATACTATGGTGACACCCGCCCCGTGGAAAGCGTCTCTTACGATACTATCAGAGGAACGGAGAGTACGGCTGGTGCCGGGTGGCCAAACTACGGTCACGCAGTGGACAACGGTTCCTTTCTGGGTAAACTCCGTGCCAAGACTGGGCTAACTTTCGACTTGCCCACGGAAGCCCAGTGGGAGTACGCCTGCCGTGCAGGAACCACTACCGCCATTAACACGGGTAAAAATCTTATGTCAACCAGACAAGACCCTGCCATGGACGAGGCAGGAAGATATTACTACAATCAAAATGACGGCAAAGGCGGGTATTCCTCCAATCATACCAGTGTAGGCTCCTATCTGCCCAACGCCTGGGGACTCTATGACATGCATGGAAATGTCTCTGAATGGTGCCTGGACTGGTATCAGGAAGATCTGAGCTCTTCAGCAGTAACGGATCACAAGGGTCCCTCATCTGGGAATAGTCGAGTGTTTTGTGACGGCAATTTTGACTCCTATGCTACAGGATGCCGCTCTGCTACTCGCGGCGGAGTAGATCCTCCCCGTGGCATTTTCTCTGTTGGCTTTCGTGTTGTCTTACTATTAACAGAGGAGGAAGAGAATCCAGAACCGTGGCCGGAGCCGGATTTCACCTCAGACTATCTCGTGGTGAACCTGAACACGGGCGCTGTCACTTCATCCACCACGGGACCCGACCTCTCCGACGACACCTGCCGCACATCAGAATTGTGGCTCCGTCGCATCCCGAAGGGAACCTTTACCATGGGCTCACCAGAAGGGGAAGTGGGGAGGGAACCTGGAAGTAGCAAAGAAACACAACACCAGGTGACCCTCACGGAGGATTTCTACATTGGCGTCTTCGAAATTACCCAGAAGCAGTATTCTCTCATCTACGGCAGTAATCCATCATACTACAAGGGGGACACCCGCCCAGTGGGATACATCTCCTACGATACCATCAGGGGAACAGGGAGCACTGCTGGCGCAGGATGGCCAGCCTGCAGCAATGCGGTGGACAGCGACTCATTCCTGGGTAAACTCCGCGCCAAGACTGGACAGACCTTTGACTTGCCTACGGAAGCCCAGTGGGAGTACGCATGCCGTGCGGGAACCACCACCGCCCTCAACACGGGAGGTATTCTGACATCGCCTGAACAAGATCCTGCCATGGACGAGGCTGGAAGATACTACTACAATCATAATGACGGAAAAGGAGGGTATTCCGAACATACCAAGGAGGGTTCCTACCCGCCAAATGCCTGGGGACTCTACGATATGCACGGAAATGTCTATGAATGGTGCTTGGACTGGTGGAAGGAAGATCTTGGCAGTTCCGCCGTGACAGATCCCATGGGCCCCCCATCTGGCTCCGCCCGGGTGTTACGTGGTGGCGGTTGGGGTAGCGATGCGCGTAGTTGCCGCTCGGCTAGCCGCGGCAGTAGTAGCACCCCGTCCGACAACAACTACTGCGGCGGGTTTCGCGTCGTCCTGCTCCCCCAAAAACCCGAATATCTCGTGGTTGACCTGAATACGGGCGCAGTCATCCCATCCACCACGGGACCCGACCTCTCCGACGACACCTGCCGCACCACGGAACTGTGGCTGCGCCGCATCCCAAAAGGCACCTTCACCATGGGGTCCCCAGAAGGAGAGGTGGGAAGGGGAGATGGAGGTTACAACGAAACACAGCACCAGGTGACACTCACGGAAGATTTCTACATCGGGGTCTTCGAGATTACCCAAAAGCAATATGCCATCATCTGCGGGAATAATCCATCAGAATACAAGGGGGACACCCGCCCCGTTGATAATGTCTCTTATGACACCATCCGGGGAACGGGGAGCACGGCTGGCGCAGGATGGCCAACCTACGGTCATGCTGTGGACAGCGGCTCCTTCCTGGGCAAACTTCGCGCCAAGACGGACCGGACTTTCGACCTGCCTACGGAAGCCCAGTGGGAGTACGCCTGCCGTGCAGGAACCACCACCGCTCTCAACACAGGAAAGAACCTTACATCGACTTACGGGGATTCCGCCATGGACGAGGCCGGAAGGTATGACAACAACAGACCCATCATTATAAACTATTATGAACAGCATGCCAAAGTAGGTTCTTACTTGCCGAATGCCTGGGGACTCTATGATATGCACGGAAATGTATATGAATGGTGCCTTGATTGGCTGTCAGAACTCGGTAGCACTGGCGTGACAGATCCCAAGGGTCCCGACGCGGGAGCCAGACGAGCGATGCGTGGTGGCTGTTGGAGCAGCTCCGCGATGAATTGCCGCTCGGCTCACCGCTGTTACTACTTAAGCCCAGCTAACCCCGACGTCATCTTCGACCGCCACGGTTTCCGCGTCGTCTTGCTCCCTTAGTTTCTCATGGATACAACCCATATATTCACCACCATGAAAAGACTTTCCTCCCTCATCTTTTCCTTGCTGTTTTCCCTTTTGTTCGCTGCCGGGGCGTCCCTGTGCGCGGCGGAGTCCCCTGCGTTCTCCATTGAGAACCGCAGCCTGCATTTGATGAACGGCAGCGCATTCGTCTCCCCTGTCGCCACCACCGGTTCGAAGGGGACGAAGCTCCTGGCGGATGGCGCGGCGGCATCGGGCTGGTCGGCGGAATCCCCCGCCTGGGATACGGCCACTGTTGAGGACGGATACTACACATTGGCGTTGTCGGAGGGCGACAGTGCCTCGTCGGAGGTCCTGGTGATCAACGACGCAGGGGTGGTCATCCACGACGGCACGCTGGAGGCGGACGAGGTATGGGCGGCGGGCGTCATCCACGTCGTCAGGAACAGCGTCCGGATTCCCGCAGGGCGCCGCCTGGTCATCGCCAACGGCGCGGTGGTGAAGTTCTGCCAGGGGACATTCATCGTCAACGAGGGAACCCTCTCCGCCATCTCGGCGACTCTTACCGCATTCGAGGACGACACGGTGAAGGGCGACACAAACCTGGACGGCGCCGCCACCACTCCAGCCGCAGACACCTACGCCATCAGGAACAATGGCACCCTGACCGCCATTGGATGCACCCTCAAGTACGCGACTCCCGACAGCGTCTTCGAGTCAACAACCATTGCGGATGGCGCCTTCGAGGGCTGCGGCGAAATCACCCAGGCCGTCATCCCCCCGGATGTCGACCACATTGGCGAAAACGCCTTCCAGGGATGCTCAAACTTGACCAATGTGACATTCCAGGGAAACAACACCACCGTGGCGGATACCGCCTTCGATGGCTGCGACAATATCGGGAACGTCTACTTCCCCAATGATCTTCCTAAACAGGAATATGTCTTCGGCAATTCCCAGCCCACCATCAACGTGGGCAGAAACCCCTATCCCGAGACCTGGGGCGGATATCCCGTAGTCGACGCATACGCGAACAGCATCCTGGCACGGCCGGAAATCCAGTCCCTGCAGAATGAGGTCGCCGCATTGTCCAACGACCTGCGGACGCTTCTGGCGCTGCTGGGTGAGACCGGCTCCGCCTCCCAGGTCCTCACCAAGGGGGAGGACGGAAGCTACGCCTGGAAGAATGCGGACGCATTGGGAAGCGAGGTCATGGAAATCAAGCTGGAGGCGGGCTGGAACCTGGTGGCGATGCCGGGACGAGTCGCCTTCGACGAGAGCACGGAGGCACTCCTTAAGAACATCGAAATCTTCACCTTTGACAAGAAGACCAAGGTCTACCAGCCCTCCGAAGGACTGGAACCCCTGGCGTCTTATTGGATGAGAGCCCCCGAACCCTGCACAATCCACTTCCTCGTCATCGCGGAAACGCCGTAGGCAGTTCTGACCCACGAATGGACACGAATAAATAAAACATTTGAACCACTAATGGACACGAATGGACACTAAAATAGAAATCATTTAAACCACGAAAAGCACGAAATACACGAAAAAACAAAAATATACAAAACAGTGTCACTGCTTCATGAATAGATGATATTCGTGTCCATTCGTGTCCATTAGTGGTTCTGTTATTATCCCTTTCGTGTATTTCGTGCTTTTCGTGGTTCCCTCCTCCTTGACGGAAGCCCACTGCAAAGTGTCCTCGCACTACTTTCTCCTTTCTTCTCCCTCTTCCCTACTTTCGTGTCCATTAGTGTCCATTAGTGGTTCTGTTATTATCCCTTTCGTGTATTTCGTGCTTTTCGTGGTTCCCTCCTCCTTGACGGAAGCCCACTGCAAAGTGTCCACGCACTACTTTCTCCTTTCTTCTCCCTCTTCCCTACTTGAAGAAATCTACAGAAGGAGGCGTATATTAGTGCAAACTTTTGGTAACTGACACCTAACTTTGCACTGGAGACGCCATGGACATAAAACGTGATTTCTATCTGAACAAGCTGATCGAGCGGAAGAATGACGGTTTTGTCAAGTTCGTCACGGGAATACGCCGCTGCGGCAAGAGCTACCTGCTCAATGTCCTCTTCAAGGAGCATCTGCGGTCGCAAGGAGTCGGAGACGCCCAGATTATCGAACTGGCCTTGGACGATGATGCAAACGAGGAGCTGAGGGATCCAAGACGCCTGTCAGCATTCATCAGAGACAAGGTTGTTTCCCACGACATTCCGTACTACGTCCTGATTGACGAGATACAAATGTGCGAGGAAGTTCCCAGCAGTGTCGAGGGCAGCAGGGCGACCTTGACATTCTACGATACTCTCAACGGATTGGTGAAAATACCCAATCTGGACGTCTATGTGACCGGCTCTAACTCGAAGATGCTTTCCGACGAGGTGCCGACGCATTTCCGCGACAGGGGCGAGGTGCTCCGGATGCATCCGCTCTCGTTTTCCGAGTATTTGCCTGCAAGCGGCCTGAGCGAATACCGTGCATGGGGCGAATACCTTGTATATGGTGGGATGCCTGAAGCGGTCCTGAAGCGGAACCCGCAGGACAAGCGCGAGTATCTGTCAACTCTGTTCAAGACGCTCTATCTGAAGGACATCGTCGAACACAACGGTTTGCGGAACGACTTTGTGCTTGGGGCACTTGTCAATGTTCTCATGAGTACGGTCGGAAGCCTGACAAATCTTTCGAAAATCGTGTCCACTCTCGAATCCACACAGGGAATCAAGCCCTCTATACATACTGTCCAGGAATACATCGGGTATCTGAAACAGGCATATATCTTCAAACAGGCGGAACGCTATGACGTAAAGGGGCGCAGGTATCTCTCATATCCGTCGAAATACTATGCCGAGGACGTCGGGCTCCGAAACGCAATGCTCAACTACCGCCAGACGGAAAGAACACACCTTATGGAGAATATCATCTTCAATGAACTGGTCAGCCGCGGCGCAAATGTGGATGTGGGCGTCGTCGATATATTGTCCACCAAAGACGGGAAAAGGGAAAGGAGTCAACACGAGATTGACTTCATCGTGAATCTTGGTATGGACAAGTTGTACATCCAGAGTGCATACGAAATGGCCACAGAGGCCAAGGCAGATCACGAACTTCTTCCACTCAGGAAGACAGGAGACTCGTTCCGAAAACTGGTCATTACTGGCGATGACCAACCCCTCTACACGGATGAAAACGGCATTTCATTCGTGGGAATCCTTCCATTCCTCCTCGACAAATCCATCCTCTCAAGACTAATGGCCTGAAAATTGACTGACATGTCCTTCAGGAGCAAGGAAATCATTTGAACCACTAATGGACACGAATGGACACTAATAAAACAGTTTAAACCACGAAAAGCACGAAACACACGAAAAATATACAAAATTAATGGCACCGCTTCATGAATAGAAGATATTCGTGTCCATTCGTGTCCATTAGTGGTTCTATTATTCTCCCTCCTTGACGGAAGCCCACTGCAAAGTGTCCACGCACTACTTTCTTCTTTCTTCTCCCTCCTCCCTACTTTCGTGTCCATTAGTGGTTCTGTTATTATCTCCTTTCTTTTCCCTCTTCCCTACTTTACCATTTTCAGGAATTCGTCGATTTCCTGCGTCATATCGTCTGCGGAGCGGACGAGGACCGGGTCGTTTGCCAATGATTTTTCGACGGCATCCCGTGTAATTCCCAGTTTTTCCGCCTTATCCTCTGGCCAGAACTGTGCGATTTCGCGGGGGGTAAGCGTTGCGAATTCCGCATTGACCTGCAGGAGTTCATCGAGGAGCCTGCGTGTCTCCTCCGGGTGTGCGTCCGCCCAATTTGAGTTCACCGCGATTCCCGCCCAGGGTATTTCTGGGGGGCGGTTTCTCACGCGTCCATAGTATTCCTCGAGTGAATCGATTCGATGGAGTGTCGGGCATTTCTCGATGAGGATAGTGGCGAATGGTTCGGGGAGGATCATGGCGTCGGCCTTGCCTTCCAGCGCACGAAGCATCAGTGGCTTGACATCCACTGGCTGGAGCCTGACATCCGTCCTGGATTCACCAAGAAGCTTCTCAAGGAAGAACCTACCCGCCCCATCTGCGGGAGCAAAGGAAATCGTCCCGCCAACAAAGTCGTCGGGAAATCTCGCATTGGGATTTGTCGAGAGAATCTGCCACTTGCGCCAGCCTGTGACCGCAAGAAGCCGAACCGGGGCTCCACGTTCCTTCGCACGGGCAAACCCTTCCAGGTGGCCAACCCAAAGCGTGCCGTCGCCGGCAAGAAGCAGGGACTGGAACGCCATGGTAGTATTCCACTCCTCAAAACGGAAATTGAACGAATCGGAAATCGCATACAGCGGAAGCACAGGAGTGGTGGCGGCGGAATTCGACCAGACGACCATCTCCCCTTCGGATGAACCATTATCCCTGGCGCAAGACGCAAAAAACAGGACAACACACGACAATACAAGACAAATCCCAGTATGTCTGTTCATATATGTTCTAGTCATTGTCCGGGACGATGATTGAGAGGAAGTGGAACGCCCCGAATTCTGCGACGGGGAGGCACTTGACCGAGGCGCGTGCGGCCTCTGGATACTCGATGAGCCTGCCGTTTGAGTCGGGGACGACTGTGCCCACCAGGATGCCAGGCGGCATCCAGCCTCCCAGCCCGCTTGTGACTACTGCCTGGTAGGATTCAACAGAGAGATCCTTCGGAAGGTAGTCCACCGTAAACCCCCTGTGTCCATTTGCCAGCAGTTCATCCCCCCTGCCCTGCAGGACTCCCACGGCGGAGGTATTGGCGATTGCCACTCCAAACCGGCATTCAGACGAGAGGACGGTGACGACCTCCGAGGAGTGGCGGTAGCACCTGATGACCCGCCCGAAGACCTTCCCGTCCACGAGGACGGCGGCTCCTGTGACCACTCCGTCTGCGGTCCCCCTGTTGACGAGCAGCTTTTCGTTCCAGTTTTCGGGGTCCCTGGAGATTACCTCCGCCTTGATTGCGCGCCAGGATTCGGGTGGCGGCAGTGACGCAAGGCGCCTCAGCTCCTCATTTTCGTCAACGAGGTCCTGGAGTGCGGCTACCTGCGCCTCCAATTCGTCAATCCTGCGCCTGGCCTCCTCCAGCTCCTGCCTGGCGGTGATGCGTCCAGGCTGGATTGCCTTGACGGCATTCCGTGCGCCGTCGACGACATAGTTAACGATTGAGACAAATGGCGAGAAGATTGTTGCCGCGGCCCTGTGTCCCGGCGGCGAGATGAAGAAAAGCACCACCGCGACTCCGACGACAAGCATTGTCCATGTTCGGATGCTTGAATATGTTGAGCGTGGATTCTGGGGCACAATCTGGGAGGGATATGTATTGGGCAGGTTCAGGCCTGGGTGCCCCTGCGGTTGCGGAAGAATTCGCGGAGGAGTTTCGATGACTCATCCGCGAGAATGCCTGAAAGGACCTTTGGACGATGCAGCATTCCCCCGAAGCCCGTGATGTCCAGTGCGCCGCCAGCCGCCCCCATTCGAGGGTCCGGGGCTCCGTACACAAGAAGGCCGACGCGGCAATTCACTATCGCGCCGGCGCACATGGCGCAGGGCTCCTTGGTGACATAGAGGGTGCATCCCGTAAGACGCCACTCCCCAAGCCGCGCGGAACCCTGCTGGAGAACGATTAATTCGGCGTGCGCGGTGCCGTCCTTGCGAGCCTCCACCTCGTTGCCGGCGGAAGCCACCTCGCGCCCCTCGGAATCCACCAGAACAGCCCCGACGGGCACCTCGCCACGCCCGCCGGCCTCCCGTGCGACTTCAAGCGCACGGGACATCCAGCGGACATGCAGTTCGTTCTGGGACTCCTCGGACACGGCTTGCGGCACCTGATTGCTGACTACTCCTCCTCGGGCTCGGGAAGGAGGATTTCCAACTTGGCGGAATCACGCAGCTTTTCGATTTCATCCTCGGCGGCGTCACGAATCGCCATATTCTTCAGGAACTCGAAAATCTGCTCCTTTGCATCGTCAAGGGAGGCGGTCGTCGCGGGGGTCATGGGGCCTGCCTTGATGATGTGGTATCCGAAGATTGTCTCGACGGGGTCGCTGACCTCGCCGTCGGCCAGCTTCTTGACTGCCGCCTCGAACTCGGGGACCATGGCCCCTTCGGGGAACTCGCCGAGGGCGCCGCCATTCTCCTTGGACGGGCAGGCGGAGTATTCCTTTGCCAGGTCGCCGAAGTTGGACGCGGTGGCGTCCAGCATGCCCTTGACCTCCGTTGCCTTGGCCAGGGCGGCGGCCTTCTCCTCGTCAGTGGGCTTCTGGCTTGGGAATCCAATCAGGATGTGGGATGCGGAGTAGGTGGCGGGCTGGGCGAAGGCCTCCTGGTTCTCGTCGTAGAACTTCTTGACATCCTCGTCAGTCGGCATGACCGCGGCCGCATTGGCTTTCTTGTCGATGATTTCGGAGAACTTCTCAATCATCGACTCCTCAAGGAGAAGCCTGAGGAGGTCGTCTTCGGTCTTCCCCAAGGATTTGAGCTGTTCCTGGAAGGCCTCGACACCGCCCTGCTTTTCAGCGGCCTCCTTGATTCTCTTGAGATTCTCGATGGCCACCTGCTGGTCCCCGGTGATTCCCGCCTTGCGGGCTTCGGCAAGCAGGAGGTTGCGCAACGCCAGGGATTCGGCGACCTGGTAGATGAATCCGTTGACCATCTTCTCGGTAATGGGCGCACCATTGTCCAATGCATTCTTGACGGCGGGCTTGACATTCTCAAGAACCTGCTCCCTGGTCAGAATCGGCTCGCCGTATGCCTTCGCGACAACCTCGGGAACTGCCTCGTAGGTCTTTGCAAAGGGCTCTGCGACGGCTGTGTCCACGGCAGGCTCAACCACGTCAACGGTTGCGATTTCCTTGGCAAGCTCGACCTCGGAGGCGGGCAATGTGGCCGCATCCTCGGCAAATGCGCCGGATGCGACAAAGAGGGATGCGATGAGTGCGGTAAGTGCTTTTCTCATTGTTTTGTTCCTTGTTGTGGGTGGGTGGGGTCGGTGAAAAATCAAGTTCAGGAAGATTGAGACTGCTGATAGACAGTAATTGCGGACTGGTGTTCCTGCTAATTTACGAGGGAGAGGAAGAGTTGCGCGAATTCCTGGATTCCAGGAAAGGCGGAGACGGGCGGAAGCGCCCTGCCCCCCAGGCATTCCTCGATGAAGAGAGGACGCGCCTCCGAAATTCGCTCTGAGGAAATTGATTCCTGCCAGGCAAGAAGCACATCGACAAGCCCCTCCGTGGAGACGCCCGCGCGGATGCGAAGGACGCGCCCGGAAAGGGTTTCCGCCGGATTTGACTTGAGAAGCTCGGCGACGGACCCCCTTTCCCCTTCGCCAAGGCCATTCCAGGCGACTGACACGGCAAGCTCCTTGGACGGGTCCCACTCCCCCTGGGAAAGCCCCGCGGCAAACCCGGGCATCGCCCTGCCCTGCGTGTCAACAAGGGTGATGATTCCATTCGCCGAATCCACATCGTGGAGATCCGCGAGAATCCATGCGGGGGGGCGGCGCGAAGGCGTGAGAGTCGTCAGCGACTCGTCCAGTTCGTCAAGCAGCCGTTCCACGGCGCGCTGCCTTTCCGCCTCGCGAAGCTCTTCAAGGAGTGCCTTTTGGCTCTCCAGGAATGTCGGGAAGGCATTGGGTGCGAGCCGTGCCAGTTCGTTTGTCCAGGGCGCAAGGAAGTCCAGCGACTGTTCCAGGTCTTTGGAGTTCTGGTATGGGCGCCTTGCACAGAAGAGCGAGAGAGCCTGCAGCGCCTGTGGAAGGCCGCGCAGTTCCAGGAGCGCAGGCGTTGCCTCGCCCCGTTTTTCGGCGTCGTCGATCAGGCGTGCCAGGTCGTTGAAGCGCTGTTCCTGGAGGAGCGTGTTTGCCTCGAGGAATAGTTCGCGCCGCGCAACCTGGTCCTGGAGGATGCGTGTCAACGACGGCGTAAGGAGATTTGATGATGCGAGTTCCTCCCAGTTGGCGTTCTCCTGGACGAGCGCCTCGCCGGTCTTGATGAGCGCATCGCTTCTGCCCAGGTCGTATGGCGCACGCCGGGCCTGGCGCGCGGAGGAGGAGGACTTTCCGCACGAAGGGGCGAGCAATAGGATGATGACGAGGAGGACGCCTGGTAAGCGCATTTGGCAAGCCGCAGGTTATGGTGTCTTTCGGAGTCCCGCATGCCCGTTCCCCCGCCTGTGTTGAGGTATATTTAGGGCATCGCCCGCGGGAGGCGTGGTCGTCTTTATATACGATCCGCCGTGTGTGATTTCCAGCGAGGGCGCGAACTTTTCCAAGAATATAAGTCCGAACAAGGAGATTTTCCCCATGCCCCGTCAAGATGGTCGCCTTCCAGACCAGCTCAGACCACTCGCCTTCGTCCCCAACTTCCAGTCCCATCCGCTTGGCTCCGTGCTTGCGGCATGCGGCGGCACCCGGGTCGTATGCGCCGTCTCCCTTGAGGATAAGGTTCCCTCCTGGATGAAGGCCCAGGGGGTGTCGGGAGGCTGGATTACCGCCGAATACCAGATGATTCCGAGCGCGACAGGCACCCGCGGCGAACGCGAAGCCGTAAAGGGCAGGCTCTCCGGAAGAACATCGGAAATCCAGAGGCTTGTCGGAAGGGCTCTTCGGGCGGTGGTGGACCTGCGGAAGCTGCCGCCTGTCACCCTGCATGTCGACTGCGACGTAATCGATGCGGACGGCGGCACCAGGTGCGCGTCAATCACAGGCGCCTGCGCCGCGCTGGAAATCGCACTGAGGCGCCTTGAAAGGCGCGGCCTCATCACGGAATGGCCCATGAAATCCAGGGTGGCGGCGGTCTCCGTCGGAATCCTTGACGGCGAAGTCCTGGCGGATCTGTGCTACGTCGAAGACTCGGCGGCGGACGTCGACATGAACATCGTCATGACCGACTCGATGAGATTCGTCGAAATCCAGGGGACGGGGGAGGAGGCGACCTTCGGGGACGAGGAGCTCTCGAAGCTTCTCTCCTTTGGCAGGAGTTCCATGAAGGCGCTCTTCGCCGAGCAGGAACGTGTGGTGAGGGCGGCGCTGGATGAGTAGGCAGCTTACAAACGACCTCACCTGGTCCGTTTCCAGGGCCAGGCTCTTCCGTTCCTGCCAAAGGGCATACTACTACCAGTACTACGGGGCATGGGGAGGATGGGACGCCAATGCGCCGGAGCGCACCAGGCACCTCTATGCCCTCAAGCAGATGACGAGCTTCCCCCTCTGGGCAGGAAGCATCGTCCACGAAGTAGTCCGCGATGCGCTGATGCACTGCCGTTCGACACATTTCATGCCCACTGTCGGGGAGCTTCAGGAGAATGCCCGCCGGCGCCTCAACGAGGGGTGGCTCCAGTCGCGCAAGCAGCTCTGGAAGTCCGACCCGAAGCGCAACACCAATCTCTTCGAGCATTACTACGCCGAGGAAGGCAGCCAGGTCCCGCAGGAGGAAATCAACGCCTTGAAGACAAAGGTCTTCGACGCACTGGAGGGCTTCCGCAACTGCGAGCTCGCGGATCTTCTGCCCGGGCTCGAGGAGTGGCGCTGGGGCGACGTGGACCTCCTCACAAGCTTTGTCGCAGGGGAACTCCCCGCAAGCGGCAACGCCCCGAAACTCCCAATCAAGGTCTGGTGCGCACTGGACTTCTCATATCTCGGACACGATGACAAACTCCATATCATCGACTGGAAGACCGGCGGCGAACACAGGGAGGAACTCAGAATCCAGCTGGCGTGCTATGCGCTCTACGCCATGAAGACCAAGGGGACGCCACTTGAGAAGATTTCGCTGGAGGGCGTCTTCCTGAACGACGGCGGGCGCACCAGCACATACGAAATCTCCACGGACACAATCATGGCAGCACAGGAGCAGATGCTTGTCAGCGCCGGCGCAATGAGGGCGAAACTCCGCGACCCGCTGCAAAACATCGCAGACGAGGAGGACTTCCCGTGCAATGGATGCGGGGAGAACTGCGGACGATGCCCCTTCCAGGAGGTCTGCCCCGCCGCACTCGGCGGAAACCAGGATTTTTTCTGACAGCCAACAAGCCAAATACATCCCACGGACATGAAAGAAAAACTTGACGAACACTGCGTCTTCTGCAAGATTCTCGCAGGGGATATTCCCGCCGCAAAGGTATACGAGGACGACAAGGTGCTTGCATTCCTGGACATCGCGCCATTCAACTTCGGCCATACGCTGGTGATTCCAAAGGCACACTGCCACGGACTGAGCGACATGCCCGGGGAATACCGCGACGCGCTCTTCGCGGCGGCGGCAAAAATCGCCCCCGCGGTCCTGAGGGTCACAGGCGCCACAGGATTCAACCTCCTCCTTAACAACGGCTCCGTCGCAGGACAGGAAGTCCCGCACGCCCATCTCCATATCATCCCGAGATTCGTCGACGACAAGGTGCTGCTCGGCGCCTCCCAGAAGAAATACGAAGGAGAGGAGCTCGACGAAATGAAGGAGAAGATCCAGGCGAAGATTGCCGCCCGCGAAGAGGGCGCATAGTTGCGCCGCCAGGAACCGAACCTCCGGTAGACGCGATGAACTCCAATACGCCATTCTTTCCTGTAGACGACAACGACCAGGACGTGTACGCCTACCGCCTGGCCGCACAGAACGACCCCCGGTACAGGCCGGCGGCTTTCTGCTTCGTCCACTATTGCCTGAAAATCCTCATGCGCAACATGGAACCAGGCAAGCACGCCAGCTGCAAGATGCTCTGCGGCGCAGTCGTCGAAACCGCAAAGCGGGATTTCGGCGCATTCGCACTCGACATCCTCAATACATGGGGCATCCACGAGACAATCGACCTGGGAAACATCGTCTACGCACTCAAGGAGATGAATCTCGTGGCAACATCCAAGGACGACAGCCTGGCATCATTCGTCGACCTCTTTCCGTTTAAGAAGGCATTCAGGCCGCCACCCATATCCGAAAAGCCGCAATCGTGGAGCGACCTCACGGACGTCTGAGTGGCAACGGCCTTTCTTTCCGGCATCATCTTCTATATACATAACATCTTCATTTGCAACAACTTATGAACATAGATACAATCAATGCGGATGCACCCGTGGAAATCATCCACCCGACTGCATCCTGGCGCCTCCGCTATGAACCTGGCAAGGCATTCGGCCCTGAATCCCTTGAATCCCAGGGCGCCCGGCTCCTCGGCAGCGTCTATTGCGCCATTGACGGGGTCCGTGACTACGAGGCGCTTGCCTCGGGGAAGGTGCGCCATTTCCACAAGGGTGGCATAGCCGTCTTCGAGGGCGAGGGGACATGGGGCAGCGGTGTCGCGGCGCGTCTTCGCCAGAGCCAGAAGGTTTCGGCCAACACCTGCCGCATGACCTACGACCTGGACTGGCCCAAGGCATCGAGCCTTAAGACTGGGCTGGAGATTGGCAGCGTCCAGCTTCCCGGTGCCTGGAAACGCTATTTCCTGGTGGAGCCGGGCATTTCCAAGATTCTCTGGCATGAAATCCCCGAGAATTTCAAGGGCGAGACCCTCTCTCCCATTCCCGCGGCAATTGTCCTTGAGGACAAGGACGGGCGGCGCGTCGAATGGGGGCTTGGCGACGACCTGTGGCGTTGGGCGAAGGGTCTCAACGGCGAATTCCTCCATGCCACGGGGCGGCTTGTCCTTTCCCTGGGCGAAAACGGGCTCTCGATCCGCAGGTTTGTCTCCTTCTGCGACCCTGAAGCCGAGGCGAAGGCCGCCGAGGCGCTGAAGGCCAGCGACCCCAGGTTCTGCGCAGTCGACATGTCTGGCATCTTCGGAGACGAATCTGGGGAATCCCCTGACGGGGAGCCCTCCGCGCCCAAGGTCAAGGAGGTTCCCGTCTCCCAGCCCGACCCGCGCCGGTATCGCTTCGGTGCGTATTTTGCGTGGAGCGATCCCATGCTTGCGTCCAATGAGGGGCTCGACGGCGCTGTGCCTGTGGAGATTGACCCCAAGGCAGGAGTGCCGAGAAGGACTCTTGAGGCGCTTGGCAAGGCACCACGCCTGGTAATCGACCTGGCGACGCTTCCCGTGGAATCCAACGCACGCCACACGCATGGCGCCCTGCCCTGCTGGGAGAGCCGAAACACCCAGGGCGCCTACAGGAGACTCATCAGGCAAATCAACGACTACTCCCGCGAGGGACTCCTCGTCCTCAGGAACATGACTCCATCCTGGTGCGACGTCGGCTCCCATGTGAGCCGGCACGGCGAAACCCCACACTGGGACCTTCCCGCGATTCTGGAGACCATGGCATGGACGCGACAGGCCCTTGCCCCAGGGTGGAGGATTGCCGTCCCCCAGGAGGGCGTCTGGAGTGAACTGCCGTCCCTTTCGGCGCTCGGCGCGCCATCCGGCTTCAGAAACGAAGACCTGCCAGAAAAATAGCGACGTGCAATGCCAGAAAGAGACAGGCAATACCAATTTCTAGACGCGGGCGGCGGGCGCAAGCTTGAACGCTTCGGCGAATGGATCCTGGAGCGCCCATGCGCACAGGCCGTGTGGGCGCCACAACACAGGGAACTCTGGCGCGAGGCGGACGCATCCTTCTCCCGCGACCGCGGCGCACACTGGGAATTCCGTTACCCACGTGTGAAGAACGGCTGGACGTGCGAACTCGGAGGACTCTCCTTCATTCTCAAGCCTACCGACTTCGGCCACGTGGGCATCTTCCCCGAGCATCTGCTTGGATGGCGCCTTGCGGAGGAGTCCATTGCCGCCGCGCTTCCAAGACGCCTCTCGATTCTCAACCTCTTCGCCTATTCCGGCGGGGCGACACTTGCCTGCGCCAGGGCGGGGGCGGAGGTCTGCCACCTGGACGCATCCAGGAAGATGACCGACTGGGCACGGGACAATGCAAATGCCAACCATCTCCAGGACGCGCCTGTCAGGTGGATTGTAGACGATGTCACGAAATTCCTGAACAGGGAGATCAGACGGGGCAGGAAATATGACGGAATCATCCTCGACCCGCCCAGCTTTGGACGCGGCACAAGCAAGGAGCTCTTCCAAATCGACCAATGCATGCTCGAGCTGCTGGATCTCTGCCGGCAATGCCTCTCCGACACCCCCTCCTTCGTCCTGCTGACCTGCCATACGCCGGGATACACGCCGCTCGTCCTGTCACATCTCGCAGCGCAGTCCTTTCCAAAGGGCGAAATCAAGACGGGCGAGATGATACTGCCTGTGGCGGGCAATGCCCTTGCCGTCCCCTCGGGCGCATACGCATTCTGGCAGCCAAAGTGACAAGCATGCCGGCGGAAGAGCCCTCCATCACGGAATACCCCTGGGAAGACGCGACGATGCGGCGCCTGGCTGTCGGCGGAATCATCGGAACCCTCGCGGCGGCCTTCGTCATCATGTTCGGCTGGAAGGCGCTCCCCTGCAGGTTGAATGGAAGCGCCATGTATGCGTTCAACATCCTGCTGCCGCCAACAGCTACATTCCTGGGAATGCGGCTTGCGACGCTGAGGGAGCCGCCACGCCATGTCATCTCACTCGTCTTCAGGAATGACTGCACACTCTCCGTGTACGCAAGAGTCCTGCTGGCTTTTCTCCTCGCGGCGGTTCTCTGGGGGATTACAGTCGGGACCAACATCCTTGTCGTCCCAATCCTCCTCGCGCTTGGATACAACCCGCACGCCATCGTCCCCCAGGGGCTCATAGAATACATGGTGCACGCGGAGTTCCCGCCATGGCTGCATGGAGTCGCCCTCCTTTCGTCGCTGGTTCTCGCCCCATTCGTCGAGGAGCTGCTGTTCCGCAAGGCCCTTCCGGACTCCCTGGCCTCCAGCGGAATGTCCATCCTGGGCGCCGCATCCGTCTCGTCCCTGGTCTTCGCCATGCTCCACTTCATACCGTGGCTTACGCCGGGGCTCTTCGTCTTCGGATTCCTGCAGTTCTTCATCGCCAGGAAATTCGGAGTGCTCCTTTCGATGGCAACCCACTCCCTGTACAACCTGACAACCCTGGCGATCATTTTTGCAGGACGCCATTATGCCCCTTAACATCTATCTTACAGGCTTCATGGGAAGCGGAAAGAGCCGCGTCGGAGACGCGCTGGCGCGGCTCCTGGGGCGTCCACACCTTGACACCGACGACCTCTTCCGGCAGAGACACGGGATTTCTCCGGGGGAGTTCATACGTGCAAACGGGGAGGACGCCTTCCGTCGGGAGGAGCAGGCTGTCTTGAAGGAGATTGCGTCAGGAGCCGAGTTCGCGGTAGTCTCGACAGGCGGAGGACTGCCGGTCTATCCAGGCAACCGCAGGATAATGAGGGAGAGCGGCATCACAGCCACCCTCAGAATCCCGGTCGAAAGGATTGCGGCGCGCCTTTCCGAGGAGGAAAAGGCGGCACGGCCGCTCTGGGACGAGGGACTCTACAGGAAGCGCCTTCCCTTCTACAACGACTGCGAAATCCGCGTGGACGCCTCAAAGGGCACCCCGGAGGAAATCGCCGCCCGAATCGCCTCGAAGGCATCCGGCTTCCTGCGGGAACTGCCGACAAGGACCAAGGTCTTCAGGAGGCTGCTGCGGCAATGCGCAAAGGACTCCGCCGCATTCAGCATCCTCGAACCCGGAGACAGGGTTCTCGTGGGGCTCTCAGGAGGGGAGGACAGCTTCCTGATGCTCGAAATCCTCGCCTCGATGCGCCGCAAACTCCCCTTCAGGGTGGATTTTGTCGCGGCGACGATTGATGTCGGATTCAAGGGCTTCAATGCCACGCCTATCAGGAAATACGCCGAGTCAAGGGGATTCGAATACCATTGCGCCAGGATTCCGAAGCTTGCCGGAATCATCAGGAAGAGCGCGGAGGTGGACAGCCCATGCTCGATGTGCTCCAGGATAAGGCGGGGGCAGCTCCACCGGCTCCTCGGAGAACTCGACTGCAACAAGCTCGCGCTCGGACAACACCTGGACGACCTCTGCGCCAGCTTCCTCATGAGCCTCTTCCATGGAGGAGGGCTCAAGACGATGGGACCCAATGTGCCCGCGGACGGGGGCAAGGCGCGCCTTGTCCGGCCAATGTGGGGACTCCGAAAGCCCCACATCCACGAGGCCGCGGCATTCTTCCATTTCCCGGTTGTCAAGTCATGCCCCTTTTCAGGACAAATGGATGCGGAGGGGGACAGGAAGTTTCTCGGCGACCTCCTGGAAACCCTCGACAGGAGGTTTCCGGGAATCCACGAGGCGATGAGGCACTCCATGGGAGACATCCGCCCGGGACACCTGCTCGACAAACGCTTCCTCCCGGGGAAGGAGGACAAGTGACATCCGCCGCCCCAGGCAACGCCAGCACGGGAAAAGAGGGCTACATTTACAGGTTTCCCACACTGGCGAAACCACACGATTTCCAATAACAAAACCACATATCAACCCCATGAGCGAAGAAACCCTTTCGAAGGCATACTCCCCAGCCGAAGTCGAGGCAAAATGGTATAAGGTCTGGGAGGAACGAGGCTATTTCCACGGAGACGTCAACAGCGGCAAGACCTCCTACTCGATCGTCATCCCCCCGCCAAACGTCACCGGAATCCTGACGCTGGGACACGTCCTCAACAACACACTGCAGGACATCCTCATCAGGTTCGAGAAGATGCGCGGCAAGGAAACTTGCTGGGTTCCGGGAATGGACCATGCGGGAATCGCAACCCAGGCGAAGGTCGAAGCCTTCCTCAAGAAGGAAAAGGGGCTCACCAGATACGACCTGGGGCGCGAAAAGTTCCTCGACGAGGTCTGGAAGTGGAAGGAGCAGTACGGCGGCAAGATCATCCAGCAGCTCCGGACAATCGGAACCGCATGCGACTGGCCACGCGAAAGATTCACCTTCGACGAAGGACTCTCAAATGCCGTCCAGGAGGTCTTCATCAGGCTCTACAACGACGGGCTCATCTACAAGGGGCACCGCATCATCAACTGGTGCCCGAAGAGCAGGACCGCACTCTCTGACGAGGAGGTCATCTACCGGCAGGAGTCCGGACACCTCTGGCACATCAGATACCCCTTCGCGGACGGCACGGGGGAGGTCGTGGTCGCAACCACACGCCCCGAGACAATCATGGGCGACACGGCAGTCGCAGTCAACCCCGCCGACGAACGGTACAAGGGACTCGTGGGCAAGAAGCTCATCCTGCCAATCGTCAACCGGGAAATCCCCCTTATCGCCGACGAGTATGTCGAGAAGGACTTCGGCACCGGCGCGGTGAAAATCACCCCCGCCCACGACCCCAACGACTACGAGGTGGGACTCCGCCACCATCTCGAAATGCCCAACATCATGAACGACGACGGCACGATGAACGAACTGGCCGGCGCCGATTTCAACGGCCTTGACCGCTCCGTCGCACGCCGCCTGGTCGTGGACAAGCTGGAGGAGGCGGGACTGCTTGTCAAGACCGAGGACTATGTCCACCAGGTGGGATACTCCGAGCGCGGGGGCGTCCCCGTGGAGCCACGCCTTTCGGAGCAGTGGTTTGTCAAGATGGAACCCCTCGCCAAGCCCGCAATCGAGGCAGTGGTCAGCGGCAAGATAAAGTTCCACCCGGACCGCTGGGTCAAGACATACCTCCATTGGATGGAGAACATCAAGGACTGGTGCATCTCACGCCAGCTCTGGTGGGGGCACCGCATCCCCGCATACTACTGCAGGAAGTGCGGCAAGGTCTTCGTTGGCAAGCAGGCACCCGAAAAGTGCAGCTGCGGATGCACGGAGTTCAGGCAGGACGAGGATGTCCTCGACACCTGGTTCAGCTCCTGGCTGTGGCCATTCTCTGTCTTCTCGTGGCCTGAAACCACCCCGGAACTCAAGAGGTTCTACCCCACGGACACCCTGGTCACAGGCCCGGACATCATCTTCTTCTGGGTCGCCAGAATGATTATGAGCGGACTGCGCTTCATGGGTGAAATCCCCTTCAGGGACGTCTATTTCACATCGATTATCCGGGACGAGAAGGGGCGGAAGCTCTCAAAGAGCCTGAACAACTCCCCCGACCCCCTCGACGTGGTGGCGACATACGGGGCGGACGCGCTGCGCTTCACCATCATCTACATCGCTCCAATGGGGCAGGACATCCGATACGACAACAAGAAGTGCGAAATCGGACGCAACTTCGCAAACAAGATCTGGAACGTGGTCCGCTTCAGGCTCCAGCACGGCCCCGCTCCCGCCGACTGGGAGGACATCTCCAGCCTCAAGGCATCCGACCTGAGGCCGGACGACCAGTGGATCCTCTCCAGGCTCAACCAAATCGTCAAGACCATGACAAAGGACCTCGCGGAGTTCGACTTCAACTCCGCATGCAAGTCCATCTACGACTTCGTCTGGAACGAATTCTGCAACTGGTATCTCGAAAGCGCAAAACCCGCACTCTCGGAACCTGCGGGAACCACCTGTGCCACCCTGAGGATATTCGACTACTGCCTCGGAACGTTCCTTAAACTCCTCCACCCAATCATGCCATTCGTCACCGACGAGCTCTACCACCAGATGGGATTCTGCGGCGAAGGCGATTCGATCATGGTGCAGCCCTGGCCGGCCCCAATCCCCGAGGCAAGGATGGAGGAACTGGGAGCAACCAAGACAGTCGAAGAACTCAACGCGGCCAAATACGAACTGGTCCGCGCCGTCAGAAACCTCAGGGCAAACTACCAGATCTCCACGTCGCTGCCGCTCGACGTGGTCATCGCCCCCGCCAGCCAGGACGCCAGGGAGTTCCTGGCACTGGACCACGACGCGCTTGCCGCGCTGCTGAACGCAAAGTCCCTCGTCCTCGGAAGCAAGCCCGAGGGTCCCGCGGGAGTCGCGGTCTCCTCCATCGGCAACGCATTCGTCCCCCTCGAAGGGCTTGTCGACTTCGCCGCGGAGACTAAGCGCCTCCAGAAGCAGGAGGAGGAGGCGGTCAGGTACATCGCGACCCTTGAGAAGAAGCTCTCCAACAAGGGATACGTGGAACACGCGCCGGCCGCGGCCGTCGAAGCCGACCGCACCCATCTTGCGGAAACCACCGACAAGCTTGAACGCATCCGCCAGCAGCTGAAGGACCTCGGCGCATGACGGCGGCAACCCCCACTGCAACACACCCCCAGCCCCCCACCGAACGACCATGAACAAAGAACAGGAAGCGAATGTCAAGGAAGTCCTTGAATCCCTCAGAGTCAATCTACAGGCAGACGGCGGAGACGTCGAGCTGGTCGGAATCAAGGACAACCTCGTGAATGTCCGCCTTCTCGGACATTGCGCGGGATGCCCCTACCATCGCCAGACCCTCAAGGGCGGCATCGAGCGCATTCTCCGCGAGAAGGTCTGCCAGGACATCGTCGTGGAAAATGTAGACTAGCCAAGCACCCGCCCGGCCCGTTGTGAAATGAACACCCGCAGGTTCGCCATCCTGGCATGCCTAATATCGCTGCTGCTACATGTGTGGCTGATATTCCTCGCGGGAAGAATCTCTCTCAGCGGGTCGGCCTTCGACGCATTCAACAAGAAGGATGCCGTCGCCGAACAAACAAAGTACAGGAAGATTCACCTGAAGGAGACGCCCGACCCCCAAAGGCCGGCCGAAGGGGAAAAAGACCCGTTCGAACCGGAATGGGAGGACGGAAGCGAATTCAATGTGCCTGAATTCGAAGACCTGCATCATGACGGAGACAAACCGCAGCTGAAGGCTCTCGAAGAACAGGACGAATTGTTGAAAAAACAAACCGAGGAGGTGCGGAAAATCCTTGACGAACGCACGGCAGTGGAACCACCCGTGGACCTCTACCAGCTCCAGCCTATCCCGGACGAGGCGCCCGCCATTTCATCCCCTGCCGCAATCGCCTTCCCCAAGGAGGCGCTGGAAGTCACCGCTCCACGCCCCGAAATATTGGCAATAAACGCGCAAGACCTTGCGCCTGAACGACTTACAGACGCAAGAACAACTACGCCGCTGCTGGACCGCGAGTTTGTCCCGGATAATGTCCAGCTCCCGAGCCTGGCCATAGACGGCGTCCTCTCTGGCCCTGCCCCTGTCCCACGGCTCACACAGGTCCAACTCCAGGCAGGGCGCCCACAGTTCGGCCTCTCGGACTCCGATCTGGCAGGGCTTCTTGACGACGATGCGTCCCCCCTGGGCAATCTCCCCGAACTCTCCGGCGGCATTCCGGAGCCAAGCGGTTCCGGAGCCTTCGGCAATGTCAAAATCGGCGACAATGCGGCCCAGGCCGCCTATCCGCTTGACGACTATGTATCCGTCCAGGTGTCCACCTATCCCGACCCTGCTGGTTCCGGGGGCACCTTCCTTGTGGAAATCAGGCCTGGCCCCAGGAGCGACGCCATGGAGGACATTCCGAAGGACGTTCTCTTCATCATCGACCGTTCCTCCAGCATTTCCGTGCCGAAGTTCAACCAATTCAAGCGTGCCATCCAGGAGGTGCTTCCCGCCCTCTCCTCTTCCGACCGCTTCAATGTCATCTCCTTCAACGACAAGCAGAGCGCGGTCTTCAGGGAGTTCGTCCCCGGCAATGCCGCCAACATCAAGGTCGCCTCCGACAGGGTTGGAAGCCTTCCACATGGCGGCAGGACGGATGTCTTCGGAGGCGTGGCGCCCTTCGTCAAGAAATCTAACGGCGACCGGAACCGCCCCTTGAACATCTTCCTCCTGACGGACGGGCAGTCAACCGTCAACGTCTACGAACCCAGCGAGTTCCTCAAGCAGGTCAGCGGCATCAACCCGGGCAATGTCTCCATCTTCCCCTTCAGCGCGGAACGCAAGGCGAACAGGATGCTCCTAGACTTCCTGGGATATCTCAACAAGGGCGAAAAGTGCCATGTGGAGACAACTGACGAAATCCGCGATGCAATGGTGCGCTTCTACTCGGACCACGCCAGCCTCCTCATAACCGACATACGGTGCGCGGCGACCAGGGGCGCAAATGTCAACGAAATCTTCCCGCGGTCCCTCCCGCATCTCTATCGCAACCAGACACTGAGGCTCTTCGGAAGATACGAGGACAGGGCGGACACGCTCACGCTCTCAATCACAGGCCGGGATGCGTCGGGAAGACTCCGCGACCTAATCTTCAGCAGACGCCTCTCCGAATGCCCCGCAGCCTCGCCCACCCTGCCCTCCCAATGGGCGGGACAGAAGATCCTCTTCCTGCTCTCCAGGATGAACATCTCAAACAACCCCGGCGAACAGGCCAGCCTCCGTGAGCGCATCGAGGCACTCAAGAAGCAGTATTCAATCCTCTCCCCGTATTGACGGCATCACACGAAGAAAAATGAATTCCCCACTGATTGTAGCCATGGACCTGGAAGGGGTCCTGGTCCCCGAAATCTGGATTGCATTCGCGGAAAAGACAGGCATCCCGGAACTGCGCCTCACCACGCGCGACGTCGCAGACTACGACGAACTGATGAGGCACCGCCTGGACATCCTCCGGAAACACGACCTCCGCCTGAAGGACATCCAGGAGGTGATTGCGGGGATGAGCCCGCTGCCCGGCGCCGTGGAATACATGAAGTGGCTCTCGGAACGCTACCCGAACATCATCCTGTCGGATACCTTCTACCAGTTCGCAGCACCACTTATGAAGCAGCTGGGAAACCCGACGCTCTTCTGCAACTCGCTCGTCGTAGACCAGGACGGACGGGTCATAGGCTACAAGCTGAGACAGCCGGACGGCAAACGGCACGCCGCACTGGCGTTCAAACAGCTGAACTTCAGGCTCGTCGCAATGGGAGACTCCTTCAACGACACGGCAATGCTGGCGGAAGCCGGACTGGGAATACTCTTCAGGCCATCCGACAAGGTCCGGCAGCAGTTCCCGCAGTTCCCTGTGGTGAACGAATACTCCCAGGTAATGCAGCTTATCGAAAACTTCGACCGCTAGACCAATAGAAGGAGCTGGAATACCCCCGAAATGCCCCGGCAGACAAACCACCCAGAAGATTCGCGGACGGCCGCCCCGAACACAGGCGGAATGGGCAGGTCGCTCATCTCCTCGACGGGCGGAATCCTGATGGGAAGGGTGACGGGGCTTCTGAGGGATGTCTGCGCGGCCGCATACTGGGGGGCCACCGGGGTCGCGCAGGCGGCATACACGACGGCCTTCGCAATCCCGAATATCTTCAGAAACCTATTCGGCGAGGGCGCGGCAAATGGCGCCTTCGTCCCAATACTGTCGGCACATCTCGAGAAGGACGACAAGGAACGCGCCTGGCGCATTGCCTCCCGCGCAATAACTGCGCAGTTCCTGATATTGATTCTCCTGACCGTCCTGGCGTCGGTCATTGCCCTAGCCCTTGGCATGACCGGCCTCTTCAAGAGCGAGAGCGCACGCACGGCCGTAAAAATCCTGCCCGTGCTGATGCCCTTCACTATCTTCATCTGCGGAACAGCCGCCTTCGGCGCCGTCATGCAAAGCATGAATGCGTTCTTCCTGAGCTATGCTTCCCAGGCAATCTTCAACATCGTCCAGGTGGCTTCCCTGGGCATCCTGGCATGGGGATGGAGGAACGACGAACCGACCGCGCTCTGGCTATACTGCGGAAGCACCCTCCTCGCGGGATTCCTCCAGATGCTCGCACTGCTGCTTAGGTGCCGGCGCCTGGGATACAGATACCGCTTCGACTTCGACTTCAAGGATCCCGAAGTCAGGATGCTCGGGCGAAAATACATCCCCGTCCTGGTCGGAAACGGCGCCAACATGATCAACTCATTCATCGACAGCATCCTCGCAATCTCCCTGGGCGCGGCCGCAGTCGGAGCGCTGAACTACTCGCACCGCCTCGTATATCTGCCAGTGGGGCTCTTCGGGGTCGCAATGGGCTCCGTGGGGCTGAGGGCACTATCCAGGGCACAGGCGCGGGGCGACCAGCAAGGGGTCGCAGACGGACTCGACTACGCACTGAGAACCGTCATGTTCCTCGCGCTGCCATGCACGGCGTACCTGCTCGTCGCAGGACGGGACGTAATCACATTCCTCTTCGCACGGGGCGCATTCACCCAGGAGGCAATCAACGAATCCTCATTCGCCCTCTTCTTCTACATGATGGGGCTGCCGGCAATCTGCGGCAACAAGGTGGCGACAAATCCCTTCCATGCGCGAAAGGACACCTTCACGCCCATGTGCATCTCCATCGGATGCGTCATCCTGAACCTCATCCTGAACCTCATCCTGATGCAATATCTCAGGCAGGGGGGGCTCGCCCTGGCCACAAGCATCTGCGCCTGGCTGAACATGGCACTGCTCCTGGCACTCAACAAAAGACACCTCAGCATCTGGACTCCGCGCAGAGCCCTGAAGGCGGCAATCCCGCTGCTGCTGGCGGCGGCAGCTGCCGGCGCGGCATGCCACTACACTATCGCGATGCTAGACGCAGGCGGACTTGCCGCGTCGCTGCCACGCACCCTCTTCGCAGCGGCAAAGGTGTTCGGAGGACTTGCCGCAACCTCCGCCGCATACCTGGCCGCATGCGTCCTCCTGAGGCGCCCCGAACCGCGAGAACTCCTCGCCGCAGTCAGAAGGCGTTAGGCAAGCAAGCGTAAGCCGCCCTCCTCAAATGAGGGGGGCATATAGGTTATATTGAAGCACTGGCCGGGAGAGACTCCCTCAAACCCCACACTACCGATATGTCGAGACATACTAAAGAACAGCTTCTTGCACTGCTCGCCCCTGTCGGGCAGGAACACCTCCTCCGATTCTGGAATGAAATCTCCGACGCGGACAGGGATCTCCTCGGAGACCAAATAAAGTCCATCAACTGGACAGAAGTCCTCGGATGGCTGGACGCCATCATGAAAAACGGCGAGGCCGAGCAAATCCCCTTCGAAAAGCTGGTGCCCGCGCCATACGTCCCGCTGAAACCGGAAAACGAATCCCAGGCGCTGCGCCAAAAGGGGGCAATCGCCGACGGCGAGGAGCTGCTTCGCGGCGGCAAGGTGGCGGGATTCACCGTCGCCGGCGGCCAGGGGACACGACTCGGATACGACGGCCCGAAGGGGACATTCCGCTTCTCGCAAATCCAAAACAAGCCACTCTTCCAGTACTTCGCCGAGGGAATCCTCCGGAACATGGAAAAGTACTCCTGCACCATCCCCTGGTATATCATGACCAGCCCCGCAAACAACCAGGCGACGGTGGACTTCTTCGAGGAGAACGGCTTCTTCGGCCTTGACAGGGAAAACGTAAGGTTCTTCGTGCAAGGACAACTCCCAGGGTTCGACCAGGAGGGCAAGGCAATCCTGGAGGCGCCGGGAAGACTCGCGCTCTTCGCAAATGGACACGGGGGAACACTAGCGGCATTGAGGGACTCGGGGACAATCGAGGACATGGAAAGGCGTGGAATCGACTATCTCTCATACTGGCAGGTGGACAACCCTATGGTCACTCTCTTCGACCCGCTGTTCATCGGAATGCACCACCTCTCGGGCTCCGACATGTCCGCAAGGGCACTCATCAAGAGGGATCCGATGGAAAAGCTCGGACACTTCTGCCTCCTCGACGGAAAGACGATCATCGTCGAATACTCCGACATGCCAATGGAACTGCTCCAGGAGACCGATGCCGACGGACGGCTTCGCTTCAGGGCCGGCTCACCCGCAATCCACGTGATAAGCAGGTCGTTCATCCAGAATCTCACCAACGGTTCCCTGGCGCTTGCCCCGCACAAGGCACTCAAGAAAATCAGCTACGTCGCAGAGGACGGGACAATCGTCAAGCCTGCCTCCCCCAACGGCATCAAGCTGGAATTCTTCATCTTCGACGCACTGCCCTTCGCACGCAACCCGATGATTGTCGAATGCAGCCGCGCAGAGCAGTTCGCCGCCATCAAGAACCCCGAGGGAAACGACTCTCCGGAATCCTGCCGCGAGGCACTCGTCAACAGGGCGGCCTCCTGGCTCGAGGCCGCAGGAGTCAAAGTCCCCAGGAAGGAGGACGGCACAGTCGACGCAGTCATCGAAATCTCCCCCAGGCGGGCGGTCTGCGCGGCCGATGTCAGGGAACTAGCCGAAAAGGGAGTGCTGCCAGCCGAAATCAAGCCCGGCGAAAGGTACGCCCTTGACTAAAGCCATTACGGCATGGAGGAACCTCATCCATGAGACCAGACTACTACCTGGAATTCCCAGTGGCGGACCTGCTTCTCCACCCAGAACAGGTCCGTGACGCGCTCCTGGCGGCATGCAGGCGCCTCGCACCCGCGCGCCTGGGTGCCGTCTGCCAGATTGACGAGTCGTTCCTCGTCGTATGCCGCGAGGCTGCACCCATTGAGACTCCTACCTCCGAAGTCCAAATCGACACTCTGGACAACGCAGACCCGCAGCTCTTCAGGGCACTCCTGCAGGAACGCTGGCAGGGGGGATACATGCCCATGGGGACCGTATGCGACAACAACGGCCAGGGCGCGCCGAGAAGCTTCCTCTTCACGCAAAAATAGGCCACTGCATTGGAGATGGAACGGTACTGTGGCAAGAAGAGACAAGCCATCGATTCTAAAAAGGGCGGGCGTCCTGCTTGGCAGGGCACTGCTGCCCGTCCTGGGCTTCCTCCTGGGTGACCTCTCGCCCAGGGCGGCAAGGTTCTGGTCAAGGTTCATCTGGGTGGTGACATGGCCGTTCCTCTTCAGAAGCCGCCGAATCGTCAAGGCAAACCTGGAAATCGCATTCCCCGGAAAATCCCCGGAGGAACGACGGCGAATCGCCCGCGCGGCTTTCATACACCTCTTCGGGCTTGGGCTTGACTGGCTCCATTTCCTCAAATACCCCAACGACTCGCAGACGAGGATCAGGAACAGCGAGGAGTTCCGGAAGTTGCACACGGAACCGAACCCCGAAAGCAAGTATCCCTCGATCATCTATTGCACCCCCCATCTTGGAAACTGGGAGCTGGAGGCACACATCTCCTTCCTCACGGGGCGCCCCGGCAGCGTCGTGGCGGCGGTCTTCAATGTCGACTGGTTCAACGAACTGGCCGAACGCCTCAGGACAAGCGACTCCGACACGCAGGTGATTCCAGCCCACGGCGCAGCCAGGGGAGTCCTCCGCGCACTCGTCTCAGGACGCAACGTGGGACTTCTCATCGACCAGAACATACCCCCGCGGAAGGGAGGGGTCTTCGAAGATTTCTTCGGGCTTCCTGCAACGACGTCCAGAATGCCAGCCATGATTGCAAGGCGACTGAAGGTCCCAATCCACATCGTCGCATGCGTCAAGGACGAAGGGAACGGACTCTTCACAATGGTGGACGAACCGCTTCCAGGGAATGCCTGGGAGTTCGCCTCGGACGAGGAGCTCACCGCCGAAATCATGGCGGCATACGAAAGGCTCATCTCAAGATACCCGGAGCAATACCTCTGGCAATACACGCGCTGGAGGTACATCCCTGAAGGAGTCTCCCCCGAAACCGCCGCGAAATACCCCTTCTACGCCAAAAGAAAAAGAAAACCCACAGAGGAGAGAGACGACAATGGACTGCCCCAGCAATCTTGACAGGCTCACGATAAAGGGACTCCGCTGCACCGCCCACATCGGATGCAAGGAGGAGGAACGGACGCTGCCACAGGCGCTCGCCGTAAACCTGCGGCTCTTTCTCGACACGGACTGCGCCGCACGGACCGACGACCTCGAGAAGACCGTCAACTACGCCAGGCTCTCAAAGGCAGTCATCCGGCACTGCGAGGAGTCGAAGTGCATGCTCATCGAAACCCTCGCCCAGAATCTCGCCACTCTCTGCCTGGAGTTCTCCAATCTGATCCAGGAGGTGGAGGTGGAGGTGGTCAAACCCGCCGGACTTCCAAACGGCGAATACGCGTCTGTCACAATCCATAGGCGCAATGCCCTCTAGCCCAATCGAATAATCAATACATTTCACCCTGGCTCCACCCACGCGGGCACGTGCTTGAAGCCTTATTGTACCTGCCGTGCCAACGGAACAGAAAACACATCTTTTTCTCGTGTCGGGAGATGACGAGGTGCGGATGCACGCCCGCGCCGACCAGCTCTTTCACGAACTTGCGGGAGAGAACCCTGACGACTTCCATGTCGACATCATCTCACAGGGCGACAACGGCCCCTCCGCCGAAACTGTCGCACAGGTAATCTCCTCAATCCGGCAGCCGGCCTTCATGGGCGGCGCAAAAACCGTCTGGCTGAAACAATTCACCGGATTCGACCAGGAGCCGGCCGGACGGCTCGAACCCGCCAAGTCAAAGTCAAGAAAAAAAGGGGGAGACGAGGAGGACGAGGAGAAGACGCAGGAACCAGACCCCCTCGGACTGAAAAAACTCGCGCTCTACCTCAAGAAAAACCCACTCCCCGAAGACATCTTCCTCATCCTCGAAGGAGCCGACTGCGACCCGGACAAGAATCTCGCGAAGCTCTGCAGGGAATTGGGAAGCGCCGAGTTCTTCAATACGGTGAAGCTTGGCAGAAAGGGATGGCAGGACGATGTGAAGAAGTGCATTGCCGAAGCGGCGGCAAGAAAGGGAATCACCGTCTCCTACGAGGCACGGGAAATGCTCGTGGAAGCACTGGGAGGCGACACGTCCCTCATCGAAAGCGAACTTGAAAAGCTGGCGGCGTACATGGGAGGGCTGGACAAGCCCGTCACAGGAGAAGCCGTCCGGGAAATGTGCCCCCCGTTCCACGACATGGAATCATGGGCACTGCGGGAGCCGGTGGGACGACGGCAGCTCGACGCGGCGCTCTCCATCGCGGAACAGCTCCTCTCAAAAAGCAAGAAACCGGAGGACACCGCGAGAAATCTCATCTACTCCCTTGCAAAGCGCTTCAGGGGATATCTCGCCATCAGACTCTACATGGCCGAAAACAAACTCCAGAACGGAGACGCGCTGAAGAGAAAGATGGATGCAATGGAACCCTCCGAAAGACGAACGCTGATCGCCACGGAACTGACAATCGTAAGCTCAAATACATGGTCGGCAAAATTCACCGCGGACGAGGCGCTCCGGTACACGCCACAGGAACTGATCCAGGCAATCCGCGCAATCAGGGACGCAATCCTCTCGCTTAATTCGGGGACAGGAGCCGTTGGGCTCTCCGCAAAGGCCGCGGCACAGCTCGTCCTCGAAAACACACTCGTTAAGATCATTTCAACAAATGGAGGACGCAGATGAGCGAACCCCAGGGCAAGCATCCACAGACCGAACAGACGCCACAGAACGACGAGACAAGCCAGCTCGAACGCAGCATCGACGTCCTGATGCTCCTCAACAAGGCGATGATGGAGACATCAACCGTCGACGAAGGGCTCCAGAAGATCGTCAACCTCACCTGCAAGCTGATGGACACGACCCAGGCCGCCCTCCTCTGGCTTGACGAGGAGAAGGAGACCTTCATCGTCCGAGCCCCCATTGGCCTCGAGGGGACTCCCCTCAAGGACAACGAACCCCTGGTGCTTCCCTCCAGGCTGATGAACATCCTCTTCCAGCTCAGAAGCATGCACCAGATCAACTACATCGAGTCCGGCATCCCCAACCTCAAATTCCCGATAATCGCGATGCCCATCTACTTCAAGGGCAACCGCATCGGGCATCTCATCACCGGCGGCGCAAGGGATCTGAACCACGCAAAGGATCCCCTCCGCCGGAAGCTCTTCTCGCTCCTGGGGCCGTTCATCTCGCTGATTGTCGAAAACACAAAGGCATCCGAACTCCTGGAACAGCACTTCGCCCTCAATGCGCCGGAAATCCTCGCCAACGCAAAGATGGGCACCACGGACAACGCAAAGGCCGCAGAACAACTCCTGGTCAACTCGGTCAGAAACCCGGGAAAGGTCGTGAAACTCCTCGCGGAATCCTTCTACAAGCAGCTCACAAAGGCGGGATTCGGACCAGGACACATCACAATGGCGGCAAGCAAGCTCCTCGAATGCATCGTCCACCCGCCAGAAGAGGGCAAGTAGCCACACAGCGATGCAAACCGACGGCATAATCCAACACACCACCGCAATAGAATAAAGAAAATGCCACTCTGGGACGGACGATTCAGCGAGGGACCCGACGCCCTCGTGCTGCGCCTTTCGGAATCTGTCAGCTACGACAGGCGACTCTATCCATTTGACATCCAAGGCAGCATCGCACACTCCGCAATGCTCGCCAGGCAAGGCATCATCCCGCAGGAGGACGCCGATGCAATCCGGCAGGGCCTTGAGCAAATCAAGGGGGAACTCGACCGGGGAGAATTCGCCTTCAAGACGGAACTCGAGGACATCCACATGAATATCGAGAGCCGCCTCACGGAGTTGATTGGCGCGCCCGGCGCACGCCTGCACACGGGGCGAAGCCGCAACGACCAGGTGGCGACTGACGAACGCCTCTACCTGCGGCATGTCATCGACCAGCTCCGACACGAAATCAGGGAGATGCAGAAGGCGCTCTGCGAACTCGGCTCCAGGAACATCGACGCAATCCTGCCGGGATTCACACATCTGCAGCACGCACAGCCTGTCCTATTCGCACATCACCTGCTGGCATACGTGGAAATGCTGGAACGGGACCGTGAACGCCTGGCCGATACACGCCACCGAATCAACCGCCTCCCACTTGGCGCAGGCGCCCTCGCAGGGTCGACGCTGCCACTGGACCGCGAATTCGTCGCAAAGGAACTGGGATTCGAGGCAATCCTCCAAAACTCAATGGACGCAGTGGCGGACAGGGACTGCTCCATCGAATTCCTCGCCGACCTGGCACTGGTCGCTATGCACCTCTCCAGATTCTCCGAGGACATCGCAATATGGTTCAGCCAGGAGTTCGCATTCATCGAAATCGGAGACTCGTTCACCACCGGAAGCAGCCTCATGCCACAGAAGAAAAACCCCGACATGGCGGAACTGGCACGGGGAAAGACGGGACGCGTCTACGGAAGCCTGATGGGACTTCTCACCACACTCAAGGGACTGCCGCTTACCTACAACAGGGACCTCCAGGAGGACAAGGAGGGACTCTTCGACGCAGTCGACACGGTCTCCCTCGTCCTCAGGACTCTCGCCGCAATGCTCGCGACAGTCAAGGCAAAGACCACGCGAATGGAGGAAGCCGCATCAGACCCGTCCCTGATGGCGACAGACCTGGCGGAGGCACTCGTCAAACAAGGAGTCCCCTTCAGGGAGGCACACCACCAGGTGGGGCGATTCGTCGGCGCATGCACCGCAAAGGGAATCACCCTGGCGGAGGCTTCACTGAAAATGATGAAGGAGACCATCCCTACCGCGACCCCGGACTTCCTGAAGATCTTCGACCCAAGACACAGCGTAAACGCACGGGACATCGTCGGAGGAACCTCCCAACGACAGGTAAAATGCCAGCTTGAACGCTGGAAGAACTCCTTCCAAAAGGCCCAATAGTCAAGTAATAACTATATAACTACCTGCAAATGAACAAGTTACATCTTACGACAATTCTTTTGGCGCTCACCACGGCGATTCTGCTGTGCAACGACTTCCGCTGGGTCAAGGCCACGAAGCAGTGGACCGCATCGGGCATCGCCTCCACGGAGGTCTTCCCCCTCTTCGGCGACGACTTCCGCATCTCCTACTCCACACGCAAGGGCGGAGCCTTGAAGATCACCCTTGTTGACGCATCCCCATCCGGCAAGCACAAGGCCGACAAGGTGGTTGTCGACACGAAGCACTTCGCCACCCCCGACCGCAAGGGCTTCTCGGGATACAGGCAGGCATATCTCGTAGTCGAGGGAGACCCACGGGGATGGGTTGTCACCGTGGACCAATACCTCGACGAGATTCAGGAGTGGCGCTTCAAGAACTACACGGAGGACGACGCATTCAGGAAGCTGGCCGTCTGGGCCGACCAGGGCACGAAGGAGATTTCCTTTGACGCGCCAATCCAGCCATGGCGCCTTACCCTGGCCGCCGCCGAGGCGAAGCGGGTCAAGCTGACTGTCTCCACCCCCGAGGGAAAGGTCATCTACCAGCGCCATGTCCTCAGCGCAAACGCACCCATGGTCACATGGTTCCATGCAGTCGGACCAGTGAATGTCTCGGTGGATTGCGACGGAGAACTCGGCTGGACAATCACTGCGGACGCACCCGCCTCAAAACCTGAGAAATAGACGACTGACACCGCCCGGAAACGCAAGATGCCCGAAGAACCGCAAAACCAAACAGCCGACGCCGCCGAAGAATCCCTCAGCTCACGGGACAAGCTCGCAAGGGCAATGGGATTCAATCCCGCAAAGAGGAAGATCGACAACACGCCCACGCCGAGACGGACCGCCAGCGCAATGGTGATCGCTCTCTTCGGCGCCCTGGCAATCCTGAACCTCACATGGAGCGCCTGGTGCATGGAGTGGCTCGGCACGGAAGTGGCAGGAGAGATCCTCGTTGTGGTGACGATGACCCTCGTCGCCGGCTATGCCGTCCAGCTTGTCCGCTATGTCAGGACCGCGGTTCCGGAGAAGCTATCGAATCTCGGCAGGATCCTCGGATGCGCCTACTGGGCGCTCGTCGCACTCTTCGTAATGAAGGTCGTCTGGAAGGAACACGGATATCTGGCGGGACTCTTCGGCACCCTCGTCATAATGGACGCCGGCTTCCTCTTCGCCAACATCCTGAACATCCGCAAGCTCCCCCGGCTATACGCACTCTGCGCGGCAAACTACCTCACCCACGCAATCGGCTGGTTCCTGCTGCTGGGCTCCTTCATCTACGGAATGCTCGCGTTCCTCTCGCCTATCACCTCAGGAGCCCTCAGGCTCTCCACGGCGGGAATGCCCGCGTTCATGGCAATCCCCCTGGAGGCAGTCGTCAACACCGCCGGCCTCCCACTCACCGCACTCCTCGGAATCCTGCTGACTGCACTCTCCGTGTGCCTCAGGGTCATGCTGCTGTCAAAGTCCTCCGGGACACCATTCAGGAGCCTGTTCAATCTCGGCACAAAGTACTCCCTCGGAATATTCATCGCGTCGGCAATCTTCTGCACCGCCATCCACATGGTCCTCGTCGGACGGCAGGCAGACGCCATTGACTCCTGGCGGCATTTCTCAGGCGACGCACACTACGAGCCATCCCAGGAGGAAAGGAACTTCAATCTACGCCAGAAGGACATTGGAATCCTCGTCCTCTCAATCTCCAATGGCCTGCCCTCCACAGACGCGCCCTATTCCTGGCAGGAGTTCGTCAGCCAGGCAAATGGCGACGATCTTCCGCGATGGTTCCCGAAGGGAATCGCCCCCGACGAGGAAGACCTCGTCAGCCTCAAGGCATACAGGGACGCGCTCTCCCCCGTGTTCGCCTCCCTGGATGCACTGCTGGAGGCAATCCCCGACGCCGGGGAAGGCCGGATCGCAAAGGGAATCTTCGAACTTCAGGAGTGGAGGTTTGTCGCAGCCTCGGTCTGCGAAGAGTGGGATGAGGCATGGCATTGCATGGAGGCATACCGGATGCTGTGCGTCCATGAACTGGAAAGCGACGACTTCGGCCAACGGCTCAATGGCGCCAGCATGCTCAGAAGATGGCTCCAGATGGCCATGAGGCTCCCCGACGGCTACCTAAAGGTCTTCCTCGACAAGGTCAAGGAGACAATCACCCGAATCGAGGGACTCAAGGACAAGGCGGCCATGGCCAGGCTGGTGGATGAATACCACGCACACCTCCAAATGTGCTCAGACAGCATGTTCAGGAAGATGAGGTTCTGCATGCCATACCTGGATATGCTCGCCGCGGCCGACGACACCTCGCTCCTCAAACTCTTCACAGGGGTCGACGACCATGCGCTCCTCAAGGATGTCAACCAGCCATTCGGACTATACTCCCGGCTCGCACTCTTCAATGTCAACAACTCCTACAACAAGACTCTCGACAGCACGCTGGGAAGGCTGGAGCAAATCGCACAGGTGGGAACCGCACGCGAAATGACGGAAAGGGCGGAACAGCCACAGCCATGACGAAAAGGCTCCGCTTGAAGCATTAGATTTACACACTTCCGACCTAGAACCAACCCCAACAACACGGACAAGAGATGCGACACTGGATACTGGCTATTCTACTCTGCGGCGCGGCGATTCACGCACAGACGACCACACAGGGATACGTCACCAACGACGGAGTCGCACTGCGCGCACAGCCCGCGTCATACTACGAAAGGCTCGCAATCCTCAAAAAGTGGACGCCCCTCGAAATCGTCTCATTCCAGGGAACAAACGGCAATCGGTGGGCGGAAGTCCGAATGCCAGGGGAAATCTCCGGATGGATTCATGACGACAATGTGAACGGCGAGGGAGTGGTAATCGCATCGCCCTGCCCCATCTACACCGGCCCGGGAGACCACTTCACGTCGTTCTACATGGCAAAGGAGGGAACGCTCCTTAAGCCGGAAGGACGCCAGGACGGATCCTGGATGTGCGTATTCGCGCCAAAGGACGCCACAGCATGGGTCAGCGCATCATTCGTCGCACTGGGAACCCCGCCCGAATCCGACGGGGAAGCCGAGGCCGTCGCAATTGATCCGGCACTCCACCAGGAGAAGAAAATCCTCCAGGAACGCGGAAACCGGCAAAGACGGGAGCTGATGGCGGAACAGGCAAGGCTGGACGAACTCCAAAAGCAGTCCGATGAACTAAAAAGCCAGACGGACGCCAGAACCCAGGAGCTGGACCGGCTGAAGAACGACGCGGCACGCCTCGAGGCGGAACGGGAGGCGGCACAGGCAAAGGCGGCATTGGCGGCACTGGAGCGAGAAAAGGCACAACAGCTTGAAGCCCAAGAGCTTGCAAAGCTCGAAAAGCTACAGAAGGCGGCACAGGCAAAGGCACGGCTTGTCCAGGAGGACTCCGAACGCTGGGAGGAGGAGGCCAGAAGGATGGCGGAAAGGCTTGTCCAGGCAAGGCTTGAGGCGCAGAAGCGCGAGGAGGCTGCCAAGGCGGAGGCCGTGGCAATGGAACAGGAGCAACTCCGCGCCGAAGAACTCGCACGCGAGGCACTTGCAAAAGCCCAGGAAGCCCAGGACGCACGGGACCGCGCCCTAAAGGAACAGGAGGAACTGCAGGCGGCCATCCTCAAAATCCAGGACGAGGTTCAGGCCGCCGCGACACAGGCGGACCTGCTGCGCCTTGAACGGGAGAAGATGGAGGCGTCCGCCCGTGAGGAACAGGCCAAGCTTGACGCGGCAAAGGCGGAGAGCGAACGCCTTAGCGCCGAGCAGCGCGAACATGCCGCCAAGACGGAGCTGATCCGACAGGAAAACGAGAAGGCCCAGGCGGAGCTGGATGAACTGATGGCGGAGCGCAAACGCCTTGACGAGGAGCGCGCAAAGCTCCAGGAGCTTGCCAAGGCGGCAGCCGAGGAGAATGCCGCCGCAGAGGCCGCCAGGGACGCGCTCGAGGAGCAAATCGCCGAGACAAAGGTCGTCGAACACGGCAAGCCGGTATTCGCCAGCGCCTCCGGAATCATCGTCCCCCTCGGAAGCAATGCGCTTCCCGAAACCTCGCACGCACTCTGCCATGTCAAGGACGGACGCTACGTCCCCGACATCTACCTTAGCGCGGCGCGCATCGACCTCCGCGACTGGGAAGGCCAGTCCGTGACAGTCTCGGGCATGCAGGAGAGCGTCAAGGGCTGGAGCCGGCCGCTCATGAAGGTCTCCGGAATCGTTCTCAAATAGCCCGTCCAGTCTTCCCCTTTTCACCAGCATTTCACAATCATGCGTATCTTTGTCGCAGGAGGCGCCGGCTACATAGGCAGCTGCACCACGGAATATCTCCTTGACCACGGCCACGAGGTGACCGTATTCGACGCACTGCTCAACGGCCACCGCGACGCAGTGGACCCGCGAGCCCGCTTCGTCCAGGGAAATCTCTCCGACCTCGACTCCCTCAGGAGTGCAATGAAGACGGCCTCTCCGGAGGGCGTCATTCACTTTGCCGCCTTCATCGAGGTGGGCGAATCCATGAAGGATCCCCTCAAGTATTTCCGCAACAATGTCGCCAATGCAATCAACCTCGCACAGGCCGCAGCCGAGTGCAATGCACGCAAGATCGTCTTCTCCTCGACCGCGGCCGTCTATGGAATGCCCGAACACTTCCCGATTTCCGAGGAGGAGCCGAAGAACCCCATCAATCCCTACGGCGAGTCGAAGCTGATGTTCGAAAAGGTCCTCTCGTGGCAGAACAAGCTCATGGGACTCCAATACACCGCACTCAGATACTTCAATGCGGCCGGAGCCACAGAACTCCATGGCGAAGACCACCACCCCGAAACACATCTGATCCCGCTGGTCATGCAAGCCGCAATGGGTGAACGCAAGTCAATCTCCGTATTCGGAGAGGACTACGACACCCCCGACGGCACGTGCATCCGTGACTACATACATGTCCTGGACCTTGCCCAGGCGCATCTGCTGGCGCTTGAGTCGGACTACTGCGGCGCACTGAACCTCGGCACCGGCGGCGGAAACTCGGTCAGGCAGGTCATCGACACCGTCCGCAAAGTCTCCGGACTCGACTTCCAGGTCGATGTCGCGCCACGACGCCCCGGAGACCCCGCACGCCTCATCGCAGACTCCACCGCCGCAAAACGCATCCTCGGATGGAAACCCGACTTCGAGAATCTCGACGCCATCGTCGAATCCGCCTGGAAGTGGCGGCAGGCCCATCCGAAGGGATACAACGACAGGTAGGAATGCGCCCCAGCCCAAGACGAATCTTCATCCTGACGCTCAGGAGCCTCTCAATCCCCCTGGCTGTCTTCCTCCTCTGGCTCTCACTGCCTAAAGACCGCCCGGCAGGGAGCTTCCTCCAGGATGTCCTCCTGAAACAGGCAACAAGCCCCCATGTCATCGCAGCCGCAACCCTATACTTCGGAATGCAGCTGCTGGGGGCGCTGCGATGGAGGATTCTCCTCACCGCCGCAGGACTCCCGCTACCATACGGCAAAAGCCTGGCACTCACACTCTCAGGGAACTTCTTCAGCCTCATAATCCCGGGGGGCGTCTCCGGAGACATCGTCAAGGTCGGCACCGCAGGAGCCGCATTCCCCGGAAAAACCGCCGAACTCGCACTGATAGACCTGCTGGACAGGTTTGTGGGGCTCTCAGGCCTCTTCGCCGCCGCAATTCTCTTCCTGATTCCACTCGTCTTCTCCTCCAGGCTCCTGGCAGGAGCCAAATCATACCCGGTTTTCCTGGCATTCATCGCATTCGCGGCCGCCCTTGTCCTGGTCACCGCGACGCTATGGTGCAGATTCTTCCAAAACAGGAAACTGCATCCCGGAAGCCAGGAGGACGAGGAAGCACAAAAGCCCAGGCACCGCATCCTGGGAGTCTTCAGAAGATTCATGGCCGCGCTGGAAATCTACCGCAACAGAAGGCGGGCACTCCTGACTGCATTCCTGGTTTCAATCCTGATTCATTTCATGTCAGGCACGGCAATCTACACCCTCGCACAAGCCGCCTCTAAAAATGCGCAGGACAGGCTCTCCTTCGCGGAAACGCAGTTCGTCACACACATCGCAAATGCCGCCGCAATCCTTCCAGTGACGCCAGCTGGAATCGGAGTCAGGGACGCGGTCCTGAATAGCCACGACGGCGCAGGCTCCGAGGCAGGCGAAACCGCCGCCCTCGCCTATACGGGAATCATCGTCTTCTGGGGAATCGCGGGGGCATTCGTCTACCTCGCGATGCCGCAAATCAAGCCAATCTCTCAAATTACTCCAACAATAAACGAAAGGACACAATGAAACACGATGCAATCAAGGCCGCATTGGCCTGCAGGGAATTCGGAAAGACAATCACGGTGGCTGGCTGGGTCAGGACCCGGCGGGACTCCAAGGCGGGATTCTCCTTCATCGAACTCAATGACGGATCCAGCTTCGCAAATCTCCAAATCCTGGCCCCGAAGGAACTGCCAAACTATGACGCGGAAATCCTTAAGCTCTACCCGGGATGCTCACTCACCGCAACGGGCAAGCTCGTCGAAAGCCCGGCCGCAGGACAGGCCGTCGAACTGCACGCTGACTCGATAACCGTCCTCGGATTCTGCGACCCGCTTAAATACCCCCTCAGCAAGGGAAGAATCTCCTTCGAAAGACTCAGGGAGGTCGCACATCTCCGCGCAAGGACAAACTCCTTCGGATGCGTCGCAAGAATCAGAAACTCCCTCGCCATGGCGACGCACAGGTTCTTCCAGGAACGGGGATTCTACTACTTCAACGCGCCAATCCTCACGGCAAGCGACTGCGAAGGCGCAGGCGAAATGTTCCAGGTGACAACCATGGACCTGAACAGGCTCCCAAAGGACAAGGAGACAGGAAAGGTCGACTTCAACGAGGACTTCTTCGGAAAGGCGGTCAACCTGACGGTATCAGGACAGCTTGAGGCCGAAACACACGCATGCGCACTTGGAAGCGTGTATACCTTCGGACCTACCTTCCGCGCGGAAAAGTCAAATACTACCAGGCATCTCTCCGAATTCTGGATGATCGAACCCGAAATCGCATTCGCCGACCTCCAGGACAACGCAGACATCGCAGAGGACTATCTGAGGGCGCTCTTCACGGCTGTCCTCGACGAATGCCCCGAAGACCTCAGGTTCTGCGACCAGAGAATCGAAAAGGGACTCCTTGACAGGCTCGAAAGACTGGCAGACGCCAAGTTCGCACGCATCTCATACGACGAGGCTATCCAGCTCCTCGCAAAAAACCAGGACGCATTCGAGTTCAAGCCATACTGGGGCGCAGACCTCCAGAGCGAACACGAAAGGTTCCTCGCCGAAAAGGTCTTCAACGGCCCAGTGACAGTGATGAACTACCCAAAGGAAATCAAGGCGTTCTACATGAGGCAGAACGATGACGGAAAGACCGTCGCCGCAATGGATGTCCTGCTGCCAGATGTCGGTGAAATCATCGGAGGAAGCCAGCGCGAGGAAAGACTCGAACTCCTCGAAGCACGTATCCGGGAACTGGGAATGGATCCGGAAAACTACTGGTGGTATCTGGACCTGAGGAGATTCGGCTCCGTCCCACACTCCGGATTCGGACTCGGATTCGAAAGAATGGTGCGATTCTGCACAGGAATGGGCAACATCCGTGATGTCATCCCGTTTCCACGGGCCCCAAGGGAAATCGAATTCTAATGATGCGCCAAAAACTGCTCGCATTCATTCTCCCACTGGCTGTCGCCGGAATCCTCGGATTCCTCTTCCATCAAAAGATGAAGACGGAAAAGGAAAGGACTACGACTACAACCTGGGAGGATGACGGGCAGGTCGCAAATGATGACACGGCAGGGGAAGTCCAAATGGACGAGGCCCCCACCCAGAATACACAAGACGGATATTCTCCGCAACAACAGAAGGAGGAAGAGGGGGAGGACACCACGGATGTAATCGATGACAGGGTCCCCTCGGACGAAAGCCTCCTGGAAGACGCAAGGAAACTCACCGCAAACCCTATCCTGAGACTGGCCTTGACTCAGGAGGGAATCCTCAGGCTCTTCGTCAGATTCGTCGACAACGCGGCAAATGGAGTCCTGGATGAGTCGGTGAAGCCACTCCTCGGTAACTACGACGCCTTCAAGGCAGATGTCAACAGGGACGGTTATCTTGCGGCAACCCAGTCCACAACGCAAAGATTCACGCCACTGGTCGCGGCACTCACGTCAATACCGCCAGAAGACGCCGCCGCATGGCTCCGAAAGGCAGAGCCTAGACTGCAGGAAATCCTGCGGGAAATGGGATACGCAAACACTACTTTCCAAAGCATCCTGACGGACGCCACGGCGAATGTCCTGCAAATCCCAATCTTCAACTTCGAACCCGAAGTCGTTGCAACGGAAAGGCATAATGTCTACGAATACAAGGACGAGGTTTTCCAACGCCTCAATGACTTCCAAAAGGCACTCGTCAGACTGGGAAGCAAGGACTGCCAAACCGTCAGAAATTATATGAATTCCCTCGCCAAGGAACTTGGTTTTTGGTAGGGAGTAGAAAGAAGAGGGGAGAAGGTAGTGCGTGGTTGGCGCGCACGGGCGCGCCTCGCACGTCAATTCTGCCGTGCGATCCCAAATGAATAATCATTCTCTGTCCTCTACCGGCGCGGCACCCGCCGCGCCTGACGGAAGCCCACTGCATAGTGTCCACGCACTACCTTCTTCTCCCTACTCTCTACTCTCCACTTGACGGAAGCCCACTGCATAGTGTCCACGCACTGTCTTCTTCTCCCTACTCTCTACTCTCTACTTGACGGAAGCCCACTGCAAAGTGTCCACGCACTACCTTCTTCCCTCTCCTCCCTACTCTCTATTCCATTATCCTCCCAACAACATATCGTCCCACATCCTGGGTAGTGTATTCCGGGGCGCCTTCCACCTGTATGTCTGGCGTGCGTATTTTATCGTCCAGTGACCTGTCGACCGCCCTTCGGATCAATGCCCCCTCCTCGTTGCATCCGAAGTGTTCAAAGAGCATTGCCACCGAAAGGATTTGTGCCAGGGGATTTGCGATATTCCTCCCTGCGGCCTCGGGCCATGATCCATGGATTGGCTCGAACACTGGCGTGCCTTCCCCGACGGATGCCGAAGGCAGCAGCCCCATGGAGCCGCTGATTACCGACCCTTCGTCCGTCAGAATGTCCCCAAAGGTATTTTCCGTGACCATCACATCGAAGAATGTGGGCTGTTGTATCATCTTCATCGAGGCGTTGTCGACATACATGAAGTCCGTCTCAACTTCTGGATGCATTGCCGCCATCTCCTTTGCGACCTTTCTCCAGAGCCGGCTGCTTGCAAGGACATTCGCCTTGTCAACGACAGTCACATGCCTCCTACGCCTCAAGGCGTATTCGTATGCGACCTTTAGTATCCTCTCTATCTCGTTACGATGGTAGATGTTCACATCATACGCCATCTCGTCGTCCTGGTATTTTTCACCAAAATACATCCCGCCTGTGAGTTCGCGGATGCAGATGAAGTCAGCACCCCTGACAAGCTCCTCCTTCAACGGCGACTTGTGAAGAAGACTGGCGAATGCCTTCACGGGACGGATGTTAGCGTAGAGTCCAAGTTTCTTGCGCATGGCGAGCAACCCCTGCTCCGGACGCACCTTCGAATCGGGATCGTTGTCATATTTCGGATCTCCCACCGCAGAAAAGAGGACCGCAGTGGAATGACGGCATATCTCGTATGTCTCGTCGGGAAAGGGATTGCCAACCATGTCAATTGCGGCCGCGCCACAAGGAGCATGCTCAAAGGAGACTGAATGGCCAAAACGGCTGCAGACTGCCCTCATCGCCTCAACGCCCCAGACGGATATCTCGGGACCAATTCCATCACCCGCCAAAACTGCAATCCTGAAGTCCATAAAAAACGCCCCTAGAAAACTGCCTCCTCCCCGCGCGACTTCTCCCACTCCTCCACAAGGTGACGGGAGGCGAGAAGGTAGTCGATGTCGTCAAGCCCATTCAGGAAACAATGCTTCTTGAAGGGATTGATGTCAAAATGCTCCCGGAGACCGGTGCCGACGACCGAAATCGTCTCCTCGGGAAGATTGATCTCCACCTCGGTCTCGGGCTTGTCAAGGATTGCCTCCACCAGTTCTCTCTGGAAGGATTCGCTTACGGTTACGGGCAATACGAAATTGTTGAGGTCGTTCTGCTTGTGTATGTCCGCAAAGGATGGCGCCACAACTGCACGGAAGCCATATCCCGCCAATGCCCAGGCAGCGTGCTCGCGGCTGGAGCCGGAACCAAAATTGCGGCCGACGACAAGCACCTCGCCGGAATAACGCGGGTTGTTCAGGACAAACGATGGATTTGGGGTGCCGTCAGAAGAAAAACGCAGGTCCTGGAAGAGATGCGCGCCAAAGAATCCCTCGTCCCTGGTCGTCTCCTTCAAATATCTTGCAGGGATTATCTGGTCGGTGTCAATGTTGTCGTTGGGCAGAGGAACGCATCTGCTGCGGAGTATCTCGAATTTCTGCTTCATCGCAAATTGCTCGCTTGGAAAAATGGTGGTTATGGCTGCCTAAGGAAGGAATTCCCTCGGATCGGCAATTACGCCCTTGACTGCGGCGGCAGCGGCCGTAAGGGGACTGGCCAGAATCGTCCGGGAACCCGGCCCCTGGCGGCCGACAAAGTTCCTGTTGCTCGTGGAAACACAGAGCTTGCCGGCTGGAACCCGATCCTCGTTCATCCCGAGACATGCGGAACACCCAGGCTGGCGAAGCTCAAAGCCTGCTTCCTCCAATTCGCGGACAATTCCCTCCTCCTCAAGGCGACGACGAACCTCCCAGGAACCTGGAACAAGCCACACGACGACACCGGGGGCACGGCGGCGGCCGCGGACTATCGAGGCAAACTCGCGGAAGTCCTCAACCCTGCCATTGGTGCAGGCGCCGACAAAGACATAGTCTACACGCTTGCCAAGAAGTCTCTCCCCCGGGGTGAAGCCCATGTATTCCAACGCATCCCTGAAGGCGGGGGAACTCCCCTCCGGGACCACCCCGTCAATCCCAATCCCCATGCCTGGATTTGTCCCGTAGGTGACCATCGGCGGAATCTCCGATGCGTCAAAGCTTGTCTCCTTGTCAAAATGGGCATCCTCATCGGAGCGGAGGGTTCTCCAGAAGGCGACCTTCCTCTCCCACTCGCCGCCCTTGGGCGCGTCTGGAGCCCCCTTAAGGTATGCGAAGGTCTTCTCGTCCGGCGCAATGATTCCTCCCCTGGCTCCCATTTCAATGCTTAAGTTGCAGAGGGTGAGGCGTCCCTCCAGGGAAAGCCCGCGCACGGCGGAACCCGAATACTCGATGAAATGGCCGGTCGCCCCGCCAGTCCCAAGCCTTGAGATGATGTAAAGCGCCATGTCCTTGGCGCTCACACCCCTGCCTAATGCGCCCTCGACCTGAATCCGCATGGTCTTCGGACGCGACTGGAGAATGCAGCCGCTTGCAAGGACCATCTCCACTTCACTCGTGCCAATCCCAAAGGCGACACAGCCCATCGCGCCATGCGTCGATGTATGGGAGTCGCCGCAGACCACGGTCATCCCAGGCAGGGTCAGGCCACGCTCGGGACCTACTACGTGCACTATCCCACTCCTGGAATCCATGACCCCGAAGTAAAGAAGGCCAAAGTCGGATGCATTCCTCTTCAATGCCTCCACCTGACGAAACGCCACCGGGTCGGAAATGCCACACTCCTGACGACAAGTCGGTATGTTGTGGTCAGGCATGCAGACAACACGCGAAGGACGAAATACACCCGGGCCACGAAGACGCAACCCCTCGAAAGCCTGGGGGCTGGTGACCTCGTGGCAGTAAAGACGGTCGATGTAAAGCTGGTCGGAACCACCGGCAACTCTCTGCACGACATGGGAATCCCAAATCTTATCAAAAAGAGTCCTCGACATGACTGGACAAATCCTCCGGCATCAGTTCCTGAACTTGTTGATCGCATCCAAGTAGGCCTCGACCGACGCGGCTATTATGTCGGTATGGGCCCCAAAGCCATAGTATATGCCACCATTGTACTCCAACTGGATGTGAACCTTGCCAATGTCGTCGCTGCCCTTGCTTATCGCCTGGACGGTGAACTCCTTCATCACCATCGGACGGTTGATGATCTTCTTCAAGGCGCAGATGGCGGCATCGACGGGGCCGGTTCCGGAGGAGGCAGCCTCAAAGTGCTCGCCCGAAATATTCAGCCCAATGCTCGCAACGGGGTGAACCCCAACCCCACTGACAACCTGGAGGTAGTCGATGGTGATGTGGCGCCCCTGGTTCCTGTGGCTTCCCGCAAGTATCAACAGGTCGTCGTCGTTGATGTCCTTCTTCTTGTCGGCCAACGCCAAAAACTGCGCGTAGACAGTGTCCAGCTTCTCCTTGTCCAAATCCACGCCAAGGGTCTGCAGACGGTGCTTCAGCGCTGCACGGCCGCTTCTGGCCGTCAGGACAATCGAGTTGTCGTCCAGACCTATCTCCTTCGGGTCGATGATTTCGTATGTCTGGGCATTCTTCAGGACTCCGTCCTGGTGGATTCCCGACGAGTGGGCGAATGCATTCCTGCCTACAATCGCCTTGTTGGGCTGGACGGGCATGTTCATCAGGTTGGATACCATGCGGCTCGTGGCGCATATCTTTGTCGTGTTGATGTTGATGTCAAGGGGAATGTCCTTGCGGCACTTGATGATCATCGCAATCTCCTCCAGCGAGGTATTGCCGGCACGCTCCCCTATTCCGTTCACCGTAACCTCAACCTGGCGGGCACCGTTCAAGATGCCGGAAAGGGTGTTCGCCGTAGCCATGCCGAGGTCATTGTGGCAATGGGTCGATATGATGACATTCTCTATGCCCGAAACATGGTCGGCCAAATATTTGATTTTGGAGCCGAATTCATCGGGAAGGCAGTATCCCGTCGTGTCCGGTATGTTGACGACTGTCGCACCTGCCTTGATGGCGGCCTCGATTACACGGGCCAGATACTCGTTCTCCGTCCGACCGGCATCCTCGGCGTAAAACTCCACATCCTCCACATACTTCTTCGCATGCCTCACGGCGAATACCGCACGCTCTATAATCTCCTCGCGAGTCGAATTGAACTTGTACTTGATGTGGTAGTCGCTCGTCCCAATGCCGGTGTGGATGCGCTTCCGCTTCGCATACTTCAAGGCGTCAGCCGCAACGTCAATGTCCTTCTCTATCGCACGGGTCAAGGCGCAAATGGTCGGCCATGTGACCGACTTGGATATCTCCTCAACCGAAATGAAGTCGCCAGGACTCGAAACGGGGAAACCCGCCTCAATCACGTCCACACCCAATGCCTCCAGCTGCTTCGCCAGTTGAATCTTCTCAACTGTATTCAGCTGACAGCCAGGAACCTGCTCGCCATCACGCAGGGTGGTGTCGAAAAAGTAAAGCCTGTCACTCATAGCATAGACTCCTCTTCAAAAATGAATCCTGTTGGTTAACCGATGAAACATAATCCTCATGCGGCCAACGACAGGGATAGGACACGTACACAAAAAGAGCCTCCCGGTCTATGGCCGAACAAAACCTAACGCGGGGGGCTCTCTGCCTATCTCAACGACACTGCGCCGAAAAAAGAAATCAGCCTCCCGCAGGTCTAAGGACCAGCGTAAGAAGACTGACTAGGTTGAATCTCTTGGAAATCAACATGATGAATACTCTCCCTCTCAGGGAAATCAACGTAATGTAAGTAGCACACAGGAATTTGCAAGATGCCGCGCGGGCGCGCCCAAGCGCGCCATCCACGCATGTTTTCGTGTCCATTCGTGTCCATTCGTGGTTCAAACACTGCTTGGACTACGCTTTTTTGCATATTCGTGTCCATTCGTGTCCATTCGTGGTTCAAACCAGTATTTGGACTACATTTGTGTCCATTCGTGTCCATTCGTGGTTCTCCCTCTCCCCCCCCTTCGTGTTTTTCGTGTATTTCGTGCTTTTCGTGGTTTGATTCTCCCTTTTCCCTTCTCCCTATTTGTCCATTTTTTACTCTTTTCAAAGAAATCGACGTGAAATGACAAACTTGTTGCATATTACATAAAAGACAGGAGACATCCATGCTAAGATGCCACGCTGCCATCCTTGCCGCCCTCCTCCTCCAGGGACTGACTCTGCACGCGAACCTGCCGACTGCCGCCTACAGAACTCCTTCCTCCTGGTCTCGCCACACAAAAGATATCGCCTGCGAACTACTAGAGACGGGAAGCTCCCATCGCATGGTCGAGACATATAGAGGCAACGACCGCCTGACCTTCAAGTACGACTACATGGGGCGGCGGGTCGAAAAATGCGTGTACTCCGGGGAAGCGCTTGCCAGGAAGACGCTCTATGTCTACGACGGCTTCAAGTGCGTCGAGGAGCTGGACGGCCTTGCCGGCAATGCCGTGCTGATGCGCCATACCTGGCAGCCCTTCGACGTCGGTCTGGACGTCATCCTCGCCACCACGGACGCAACAGGCACCTCCTACTTCCTCCACGACGCGAACAAGAATGTCATGCAGGGGACGGGGAGCACTCAAAACATTATGATGTCGTTAATATTTCAACCAACAGGATGGATCACATGCCTAGAAAGGGACTTAATCAGTTTTTCTTCCGAAAAATACGATGATAATTCGAGGCCTATATATTATAACTTTTGGTACTATCATCCTAAACTAGCTCGATGGACAAGACGTGATCCTTTAGAAACACATGATTATCCGAATTTATACATGTTCATAGGCAATCATTATACTAATTCATACGATAACCTTGGCCTACACGGAGTCCCTGGCTCAGGACTATTAACCTCATTGCCATCAAATCCAAGTGATGATTTTACACCTTCTTTAGAAAGAGTGTTATGTCTATATAAGCAATATGCAGATTTTATGGAATGCCAAAGAATAAATGAGGTAAGAAGAAAAAACGGAAACTGCCAAATACCCTGCCCACCATTCCCTGAGACTCCAAAGGTTGTTGATTGCCACAGTATTTGTCAAGAATTATATCAATCTGTTCATAGTGCATTTATTGCATCATGCATGACAAATTGTAAAAATTTCAAGCCATTAACACCGGTTGTTTCAAAGGATAGGTGGTGGAAATTCTGGTAATCCCAAAGGAGAACAACAATGCAAATTAGTAACTTTTTCGTTCGGAGATTTCTGGGTTTGTCAATATCCCTTCTCTTTTTACTTTGCATCCAGTCATGCGTTTCTGAAATCGAATCCTTCAGACGGCAACAGGATGCCATAGTAAAAAAAATCATTAACGATAATAACCTGGAAGAATGCATAGTCTTATTTTTCGGTGACAGCCTATCCATTTCTGGAACAAATGACAAAGTTAATCTGTCTGCATATCCAGCATGTCAATATACGTCCCTAAAATTCCATTATAAAGGTCCTGCATTTGACTTTAATGATTTGTCAACATATCTATATCATGCGAAATACTTTAAAATAACCAATACTTCAAGTATCCCAATTGATTATTCTGTATTATCGAAGCATGATGGAATCGGAGCCATCTGTCTTACAAATGTAAAAAGAGAAGAGCTTTTCTCCATGGGCGAATTGAAAACTGATATTCTTGAATTATACGGCGAGACATTATTTAATTTCCCTGCGGAACACTTTTTTACAATTGCCAAAAACGCCAAGGCTTTTGTTATAGCCAATATAATAATTGAGGGAAAAGACCTGCAACTGCAATTTGATTCTTTGTCATCCATAAGACTAATAGGCAACTACCAATATGATTTCATGGAGTCATCCAATATGCCAAACCTTAGAGCAATTGAACTATTTAATATGAGGGTGAATTCTAATATAATTAAACATATTTCAACAAAATTTGATAATATTTTCCTGGTCATCTCGGGATGCGAACTGGAATCATTAGATGTGTTAGCGCTACTGAATAGCCAATTTAACAGGTTTTTAATTGATAGTTCAACGGTAATAAATGGAGATTTGTCTCAATACATTTATATATTGGACCCAATTAACGTAGGACACTAAATTAAGTGGGCATCTCGAGGAGTCCACGATGAG
>ERZ1026898.129-NODE-129-length-49649-cov-15.803061_pt1 | contig 49649 bp, 57 predicted proteins | sample MGYA00380178_ERZ1026898 | MGnify/ENA primary metagenome ERZ1026898 (study PRJEB33269, sample SAMEA4719814) | human gut metagenome | biome: human-associated habitat; feature: organic feature; material: feces | place: Cameroon | collected 2013-10 ...
CCGAGCACGAGTTTGCGCCCCACCGCACCCGCCGCAACGGCGTGAACCTGATCTATGTCAAGACCGGCGCGAATGTGGAGCGCCTGCTCCGCTTTATGGGCGCCGTGGACGCCGCCGAGGAGATGCACGTGCAGAAAGCCTTTAAGCAGGTGCGCAACCAGACCAACCGCCAGACCAACTGCGATACCGCAAACCTTGGCAAAACAGCCCGCGCCAATGCGCAGACCTTAAAGGCCATCCGCTTTCTGGCCGAGCAGGATGCGCTTTGCACCCTGCCGGAGGTCTTGCAGGAAGCTGCCGCCAAGCGGATGCAGTACCCGGACCTTTCGCTCACGGCGCTGTGCGGCTGTTTTGAGCCGCCCGTGAGCAAATCCGGCCTTTCGCACCGGATGAAAAAGCTGGAAGCACTGGCCGAAACGCTGCGGCAGAACATGGAACAGGAGGCAAAAGCATGAGCGAAGCACTTCCCGATACCCGGCCTTTTGTCCATCTGCACATCCACACCGAGTACAGCCTGCTGGATGGTGCCTGCCGTATCGACCAGTTGATGGATCGCGTAAAGGAGTGCGGCCAGACTGCCATTGCCTGCACCGATCACGGTGTGATGTATGGCTGCGTACAGTTCTACAAGGCAGCCAAAAAGGCGGGCATCAAGCCTATCATCGGCTGTGAGGTGTATGTGGCCACCCGCACCCGCTTTGATAAGGTGAATAAGATCGACGGCAACAACCATCTGATCCTGCTGTGCAAAAATGAGACGGGCTATAAAAACCTGATCAAAATGGTGTCCGCCGCCTTTGTGGAGGGATTTTACTCCAAGCCCCGTATCGACAAAGAGCTGCTGGAAAAATATCATGAAGGGCTCATCTGCCTTTCCGCCTGCCTTGCAGGCGAAGTACCGCAGGCCATTCTGGCCGGGGACTACGAGCGCGCCAAGGCGGCAGCGCTGTGGTACCGCGACCTGTTTGGCGAGGGCAATTATTATATCGAGTTGCAGGACCACGGGCTGGAAGAGGACAACATCGTTCTGCCACAGCTCATCAAACTTGCCCGCGAGACCGGCATCCCCATGGCAGCCACCAATGACGCACATTACCTGCGCAAGGAGGATGCCAAGATGCAGGGCATTCTGCTGTGCATCCAGACCGGCAAGACCATTCAGGATGCCGACCGCATGGAGTTTCAGACCGACGAATTTTACGTCAAGACTACGGACGAAATGTACGAGCTGTTCTCCATGGTGCCGGAAGCATGTGAGAATACGGCCAAAATTGCGGAGCAATGCAATTTCGATTTTGAGTTTGGCCACACCAAAATTCCGTATTACAAAGCCCCCGGCGGCATGGAGAATCAGGCGTTTTTTGAAAAGCTCTGCTGGGAAGGCTTGGAGCGCCGCTACGGCCCCAATGTGCCGCAGGCCAACAAAGACCGCCTGACCTACGAGATCGGCGTGGTCAAAAAGATGGGCTACACAAACTACTACCTCATTGTGTGGGACTACGTGAACTACGCCAAAAGTCAGGGCATCCCGGTGGGTCCGGGACGCGGTTCCGGCGCTGGCAGTATTGCGGCCTACAGCGTGGGCATCACCGATATTGACCCTATCCGCTACAACCTGATCTTCGAGCGCTTTTTGAACCCGGAACGCGTCAGTATGCCGGATTTCGACGTGGACTTCTGCTACGAGCGCCGGCAGGAAGTGATCGATTACGTCAACCGCAAATACGGCAACGACCATGTGGCCCAGATCGTCACCTTTGGAACCATGGCGGCACGCAACGCCATCCGCGACGTCGGCCGCGTGATGGCCATCCCGTACCAGCAGGTGGACGCCGTGGCAAAGCAGGTGCCCATGGAACTGAAAATGACGCTGAAACGCGCATTGGAAGTCTCGCCGGAACTGAAGAAGATGTACGACACCGACCCGCAGGTGACGGAGCTGATCGATACAGCTTTGAAGGTGGAGGGCATGCCGCGCCATGCGTCCACCCATGCGGCAGGCGTTGTGATCACGCCGGAACCCACCGACTATTATCTGCCGCTGGCCACCAACGACGGCCTGCCGGTGACGCAGTTCAATATGACCGAGATCGAAGAACTGGGCCTTTTGAAGATGGACTTCCTTGGCCTGCGCACCCTCACCGTGATCCGCGATGCGGAACTTGCGGTGCAGAAGCATCACCCGGGATTCTCCATCCAGAAGCTGGATTACGACGACCCGGACACTTACAAAATGCTGGGACAGGGCGATACCGAAGGCGTGTTCCAGCTGGAATCCACGGGCATGAAGCAGGTGCTGGTGGGCTTGCAGCCGAAGAACCTTGAGGACGTGATCGCTCTTATCAGTCTGTACCGTCCGGGTCCGATGGAGTCCATCCCAACCTATCTGCGCAACCGCCATGAGCCGGATAAGATCAGCTACAAGACCCCGCAGCTGGCCCACATTCTGGATGTGACCAACGGCTGCATCGTCTATCAAGAGCAGGTGATGCAGATCTTCCGCGAGCTGGCGGGCTTCTCCTTTGGGCAGGCAGACAATGTCCGCCGCGCTATGAGCAAAAAGAAGCATGCCGTTATGGAAGCGGAGCGCGAGCACTTTGTGCACGGCTGCACCGACCCCGGCAACAAGTGCCCGGGTTGTGTGGCCAACGGCATTTCGGAAAAAGTGGCCAACGAAATCTACGATGAGATGTCCAGCTTTGCTTCGTATGCGTTCAACAAGAGCCATGCGGCCTGCTACGCCTACGTGGCATTCCAGACGGCCTACCTCAAGTGCCATTACCCCAGCGAGTTTATGGCGGCCCTGCTCACCAGCGTGCTGGACAACACCGATAAGGTCATTGAGTATTCCGGCGAGTGCGCTCGCCTTGGCATCAAGGTGCTGCCGCCGGATGTCAACGTCTCGAACGGCGGCTTCACGGCAGACAGCGGCCAGATCCGCTTTGGCCTGAACGCCGTCAAGAATGTGGGCCGCAACCTCATCGAGAATGTGGTCAAGGAGCGGCAAAGTAAGCCCTACACCAGCCTGTACGATTTCTGCAAGCGGATGCACGGCAATGAACTGAATCGCCGCGCGGTGGAATGTCTGATCAAAGCCGGTGCATTCGACCGTCTGGGCAACAACCGCCACAGCCATGTGGAAGCGGTGGAAGGCATCCTGAAGAGCATCGAGACCGACTCCCGCCGCAATCTGGACGGCCAGTTGGACCTGTTCTCGGTGATGAGCGGGGAAACACAGAGCAGCACTTCCGAGGATGATTACGAGATCAGGCAGCTGCCGGAGTACAGCCATCAGGAGCTGCTGCAACAGGAAAAGGAGGTCAGCGGCCTGTACCTGTCCGGTCACCCGCTGGACGCCTACCGTGAGCAGACGGCCCGCATCGCCTCCCACAGCATCAAGGCCCTGACCGGTGAAGATGCCCACGTAAAGGACGGCGAGCGGGTGCGCATCGTGTGCGCAGTGGTCAAGAGCCGCATGATGACCACCAAATCCAATAGTATGATGGCCTTTACCAGCGTGGAGGACCTTACCGGCACTATGGAAGTGATCGTATTCCCCAAGGTGCTGGAAAATGTGCGCGATGCACTGCGCGAGAATGCGGTGGTGGTGATCGATGGCCGCATCTCGGTGCGTGAGGATGAAGCCTCCAAGCTGCTGGCAGAGAACATCGTTGCCATTGAAAACTACGACCCTGCCCGCCCGAACAACGGCAGGCCGGACCCCGTAAAGGCCGCACCGCAGCGGCTCTGCATCCGCGTGCCCTCCCGTCAGAGCAGGGAATACGCAAAGGTGGTAAATCTGCTGGGCATTTTTGACGGCGACATCCCGGTGCTTTTGTACCTGACAGACACCAAACAATACCTGCGTGCGCCGCGCCATCTGTACGCTTCGGGCCATCCGCTGCTGCTGGAAGAGCTGGAAAGACTGGTGGGCAAGGGGAATGTTGCAACAAAATGACAATTCTGTGCACCAATCTTGAAGTAATCTTGACAGGATGGATGTTTTCAAACCCAAGCGTTTGTGATATAATTGTTCAAGGCAAGTGAAGTGCTATTGACCGGCGTTAATATAGAGAGCGCCGTGTCCAGTTGGGTAAATGAAGAAATAAATTGGAGGGAAACTCTCGTATGGAAAAGCAGATCAAAACGATTGGCGTGCTGACGAGCGGCGGTGATGCTCCCGGCATGAACGCTGCGGTGCGCGCCGTAGTCCGTACCGGCCTGCACAAGGGGTACCGCATGATCGGCATCCAGCGCGGCTATAACGGCCTGCTGAACGGCGAATGCTTTGAGATGAACCTGCGCAGTGTGTCGAATATCATTTCCGCAGGCGGCACCATCCTTTACACGGCCCGCTGTCTGGAGTTCAAGACCAAGGAAGGTCAGGACAGGGGCGCAGAAAAGTGCCGTGAACTGGGCATCGATGCTCTGGTGGTCATTGGTGGTGACGGTTCTTACCGCGGTGCCCGTGAGCTGGCCCACCGCGGCATTCCGATGATCGGCCTGCCCGGCACCATCGATAACGATATTTCCTGCACCGATTACACCATCGGCTATGATACGGCCATGAATACCGCGCTGGAAATGATCGATAAGCTGCGCGATACCACCCAGAGCCATGACCGTTGCAGTGTGGTCGAGGTCATGGGCCGCAACGCCGGCTACATTGCCCTGAACGTGGCCATTGCATCCGGTGCCATGGCTGTGTTGCTGCCTGAGAAGGAATTTGATATGCAGCGCGATATTCTGGATAAGATCACCGAGACCCAAAAGACCGGCAAGCGCCACTTCATCATCATTGTTGCAGAGGGTGTTGGCCACGCACAGGAGATCGCAAACGAGATTCAGGCCCGCACCGGCATTGATTCCCGCGCCACCATTCTGGGCCATGTGCAGCGCGGCGGTTCGCCCACGCTGCGTGACCGCGTGAATGCTTCTGCCATGGGCTACCACGCCGTCTGCCTGCTGGAGCAGGGCAAGTATAACCGCATCGTTGGCATGAAGGGCGAGAAACTGGTGGATTACCCGGTGGATGAGGCGCTGGAAATGACCAAGACGCTTGACCCTGTGCTGCTGGACGTGGCAAACACCATCAGCATCTGATTGCGTAAAACAGTTTCATAAAATCTTTCAAAACCGCTCTTCCGGGCAGCCGGAGGGGCGGTTTTTTTGTGCCTCTCTTTAGCTTCGGCTGTGGGGGAGAAAAGGAGGAGCTTTTCTTTTGATCGCAATTTTTGCTTACTGAAATTACTAAAAAGCTGAGGATGAAAACGATAAAAATAAAACGCTAGTACGATATAAAATTTGAAAAATTGACAGCGAGTATCCTTTTTGAATTGATTAAAAATCAACTAAAGGCCTGCAATGAAAACGATTTCAACACGAAATGGAACGAAAGAAAACCGCATTATACAAACCGTATTCCTTTGCAGAGTACGGCTCGATGTGGTATACTAACAAAAATGGCTTTTGTACCGCATGGCCGGTGGGAAGCACCGGACGCGGCAAAGGAAGAACGGATAGCGGGAGAGTGGAATTTTTGGAACTGGAACAGGCAAAAAAGCGTGTAGAAGAGCTGCGCGCCATCATTGAAAAAAACAACCGGCTCTATTACGATCAGGATGCACCGGAACTGGAAGATTTTGAATACGATGCCCTCACGCGGGAGCTGAAGGCGTTGGAAGCACGGTTCCCGCAGCTGGTCACGGCGTCGTCGCCCACCCAGAAGGTGGGTGGTACGGCCAGCAGTAAGCTGCCCAAGGTGACTCATGCGGTCAAGATGGAAAGCCTGCTGGATGCCTTCTCGTATGATGAGCTGCGTGATTTTGACCGCCGCGTGCGCGAAGCGGGCGTGGAGCCGGAGTATGTGGTAGAGATCAAGATCGATGGCCTTTCGTGCAGCTTGGAATACGAGAACGGCGAGCTGGTGCGCGCCTCCACCCGTGGTGACGGCGTGGTGGGTGAAGATGTGACGGCCAATGTACGCGCCATCCGCAGCATCCCCAAAAAGCTGAAAGGTGCGCCGGAATTTCTGGAGGTGCGCGGCGAGGTGTATATGCCCCACGAAGCGTTCCAGAAGTTGTGTGCCGAGCAGGAACTGCAAGGCGCGGCACCTTTTAAAAATCCGCGCAACGCAGCTGCCGGTTCGCTGCGCCAGAAGGATGCCAAGATCACCGGCAACCGGGGGCTTTCCATTTTTATTTTTAATGTACAGCAGATCCACGGCAAGACACTCGCCAAGCATTCGGAAAGTCTGGACTACCTCAAGAGCCTCGGCCTTCCGGTCTCGCCGCGCTACCATGTGGTACACGACATTGAGCAGGCCATTGCCGAGATCGAGCAGATCGGCCAGAACCGTGCAAAGCTGGATTTTGATATGGATGGCGCGGTGATCAAGGTAAACGATTTTGCGCAGCGCGATCTGATGGGGTCCACCAACAAATTTCCGCGCTGGGCCATTGCTTTCAAATACCCGCCGGAGGTCAAGGAGACTACGCTGCACAGCATTGAGGTGGCTGTGGGCCGCACGGGTGTGCTGACCCCCACTGCCTGCTTTGAGCCGGTATTTCTGGCAGGCACCACTGTGGCGCGCGCTACTTTGCACAACGAAGATTTTATCCGCCAGTTCGGCCTTTGCATCGGAGATACCATTCAGGTGCGCAAGGCGGGTGATATCATCCCGGAGGTGATCGGCGTCACTCACCACGCAGAGGGTGCCGAACCCTACGAGATGCCCAAGGCCTGTCCGTCCTGCGGCGCGCCGGTGGTGCATTTGCAGGACGAAGCCGCCCTGCGCTGCGTGAACCCGGAGTGCCCGGCGCAGGCATTGCGCAACATCATCCACTTTGCGTCCCGGGATGCTATGAACATCGAGGGCCTTGGCACTGCCGCCGCCACCCAGCTGGTGGAAAAGGATATGGTGCATTCTGCGGCCGATATCTACACACTTACCCGGGAGCAGCTGCTCACACTGGATAAATTCAAGGAAAAGAGCGCCGATAATCTGCTGAACGCCATTGAAAATTCCAAGCAGAACAATCTGGATAAACTGCTGTTCGGCTTTGGCATCCGCAACATTGGCGACAAGGCGGCCGCGCTGCTGGCCGAGCATTTCGGCACCTTGCAGGCCGTCCGTGAAGCTACTGTGGAGCAGATCAACGAGATCGATGGTTTTGGTGGTGTGATGGCCCAGAGCGTGGTGGAGTTCTTTGCAAAGGAAGGCACTGCCGACCTTATGCATCGTCTGGCCGACGCAGGCCTGAACATGCAGTGGAAAGGCGAGCCCAAGGGCGACAAGCTGGCGGGCAAAACGCTGGTGGTCACTGGCACGCTGGAGACGCTCTCCCGCAATGAAGCCGAAGCGCTGATCGTGAAAAACGGCGGCAAGGCCAGTGGTTCCGTCTCCAAAAAGACGGCCTATGTTGTGGCGGGCGCCGCCGCAGGCTCCAAGCTCACCAAGGCGCAGGCGCTGGGCGTGCCGGTGCTGACCGAGGCGGAATTCCTTGCCATGCTGGCGGACGATAATGCCTGAGCGGATACCGTTTTAAAATGAAAGGACTGCTGTACAGCGTTTGTACGGCAGTCTTTTTTTGCACCCGGCGCAGTTCTATCCGGCCCGCAGCAGCATATACTCTTAGCAACAGCGGACCCAAAAAGGAGGGTGCAGGGTGGACGAGTATTATCGAGCGGTGCGGCTGCTGCCCACATGGCTGGCGCGGCCATTGGAACGCCTGCCGGAACACGCAGCGGCGCAGATCCATGAGCTGCGGTTCCGGACAGGCCATGGCGTTTTTGCAACGTTTTCGGGCCGGCAATGTCGGCTGAAAGACCTGCCGCAGTGCCCGCCGCCGCTGCGGGAATGTGTGCTGGACCAGATGCAGATGGAAGAAATATTCCACACCCTGTGCGGCGGGGCTGTCCATGCCCACCAGACAGAGCTTGCGCAGGGCTTTCTCACCACGCCCGGCGGGTGCCGGGTAGGCGTGGCGGGCCGCTACGTGGACCGGGATGGAGAGACGGTGCTACAGCAGGTGCTGGCACTGGACCTGCGCATTGCAAGAGCGCTGCCGGTATCTTTGCCGGACGAGCTTCTGGCCATGCTGCAAGGGCATTTTGTGGGCCTGCTGGTGGTGGGTGAGCCGGACAGCGGCAAGACCACTGTCCTGCGCCAGATCGCATCTGCACTGGCCGTGCAGCGGCGGGTGTGCGTGGTGGACGAGCGCAGCGAGATCTTTCCACCGGAGCTTTCTGGCCCGGTGCCGCCGGTGGACACGCTGTCCGGCATCCCCAAAGAGCGCGCGGTGCAGATGGCGCTGCGCACCCTTGCACCGCAGGTCATTCTGCTGGACGAGCTGGGCACGCTGGCCGAGACGGCGGCACTGGAACAGGGGTTTTTCAGCGGGGTGGATCTTATCGCCAGCGTCCATGCCGCCAGTGCAGAGGAGGCGCTCCGGCGGCCGCAGGTGCAGGCACTGCAAAGGCAGGGGATGCTGCGCGCGCTGGCGGTGCTGCAAGGATGCACGGCGCCGGGCACTGTGCGGGAGCTGAAAGTATTATGATGCAGCTTTTCCATTGGGCCGGTGCGGCGCTGCTGCCGCTGTGCGGCTGGCTGACCGGCACGGCCTTTCAGGCCAAGGCACAACAGCACATTGCCCAGTTGCAGCGCACGGTGGAGCTTTTGCAGCGCATCCGGCAGGAGATCGCCTACCGCAGGCCGGACTTTGCACAGCTGCTGCGCTGTCTTTTGCAGGAGGACCTGCTGGCAGAGTTTGAGCCGGCGGATACGTTGCAGCAGCTTGCGCCGCCGGGGCTTTTTACGCCGGAGGAGCGGCTCTGCTTCAGCCGATGTTTTGCGGGTCTTGGGCAGCGCGAGGCGGCGCAGGAGTGCGAACGGCTGGAGTATTACACCGCTCGGTTCACAGAATTTCTGCTCCGGGCACAGCGGCAGGCCGAGGCAAAAGCGGGCCTGCCCGGCAGGCTGGGCCTTGCAGCGGGCATGGTGCTGGCGCTGCTTTTTCTGTAATGCCGATCACGGCGGGGGAGTGAGACTGTGGAGATCGACCTTGTGTTCAAGATCGCGGCCATCGGCATCATCGTGGCGGTGCTGAACCAGCTGCTGATCCGTTCCGGCAGGGAGGATCAGGCCATGATGACTACGCTTGCCGGGCTGGTGGTGGTGCTTTCCATTCTGGTCAAACAGATCAGCGTGCTGTTCGTCACCATCAAATCGCTGTTTGCATTATGAGTACATTTTCCGTGCTGGGTGCGCTGGTCGTTTTTGCGGTGGTGCAGCTGCTTTTGCAAAAATATATGCCGTCCTATGCACTTTTTGTGTCTGCTGCGGCGGTGCTGTTCGTACTGTGGCAGCTTGGCAGCGCCATGCAGGGCCTTTTGCAGAGCATCGCGGTATTCGGCAGCCGTGTGGACGTGCCTGCCTTTGCCTGCCTGCTGCGGTGCGCGGGCATTCTGCTGCTTACCGACTATGCCCGTACCCTGTGCGAGGAGGCCGGCGCGGACACGCTGGCGTGGTGTGCCGGGCTTGCGGGCCGTGTGCTGGTGCTGGCGGCGGTATTCCCGCTGCTGGAAGAATTGTGCCAGAAGATATGGGGGCTTGCGGCATGAAAAAACATCTGCTTGCGGCCCTTGCACTGGGCTGCTGCCTGCTGTTCCGGGTCCCGGCGGTACAGGCGGCTCAGCCGGCACAAATGCAAGCGCTGCCCGGGCAGGAAGTGTGGCAGCCGTATCTGGATGCCGCCCCGCAGAGCGCACAAAGCTTTGCCCGCGACCCGCTGGATGCATTGCTGCGCTTTCTGCCTGCATCGCCGGTGCGGATGTTCACCGGACTTGCGCAAAGCTATGCGGATGTACTGCTGTTTTTGCTGCTGGTGATCGTGCTTTCCTTCCTTGCGGGGGACAGCGCGGACGGCGCTTTGCTGGAACTGGCGGCAGCGGCGGGCTGCGGCACCCTGTTGTGGAGCGACCTTGCAGCACTGGCGCAGCAGATCTGCGAAAAAATGCAGAACTGGAAGGATTATCTGCTGGGCTTTCTGCCCGTTTACAGCGGCGTATTGGCGGCGGGCGGCGAGGTGAACGCCGGCGCTGCGGCCAGCGGGCTGCTGCTCACGGGTCTGTGCCTGCTGGCGCAGTGCACCGCGCTTTTGGTGCAGCCGCTTTTGCAAAGCTATCTTGCTGTAAGCATGGCCTGCTGCATCAGCACACAGAAGGGCCTGCCGGAAGCCTGCCGCGCAACGGGAGAATTGCTGCGCAAGGGGCTGGCGTGGGCCGGACGCATCTTTGCAGTGCTGCTGGGGCTGCAGCGCGCCGTCACCGTGCAGCTGGACCGCTCGGCACTCAAGCTGGGCCAGCTGGCCACCGGCAGTGTGCCGGTGATCGGACAGGCCCTCAGCGACGCGGCCGAGGTGTTTCTGGCCGGGATGCAGCTGCTCAAAAGCAGTCTGGGTCTGGCAGCGCTGGCGGTGATCGGGGCCGAGTTTGCGCCCCTCTACCTGCAATTGATGCTGCACCTGCTGCTTTTGGGCCTGTGCAGGCTGCTGTGCGGCCTTGCCGAGAACCGACGGTGTCTGGCACTGTTCGACTGCATGGCGCAGGCGGTGCGGTGCATGGCGGCGGTGACGGCCCTTTATTTTGAGCTGCTCACGGTGGGCGTTGGGCTCTTGATGCTTTCAGGGGGTGGTTGAATGCGCACATTCCAGAGCGCAGCCGCGGCATTTTGCATTGCCTGCATTTGTGCCGAGCTTACCACCCTTCTGGTGGGCACAGGCTGGGCGCGCAAATGCATAAAAGCGGCTGCCGGGCTATATATTCTAGTAGTTCTTTTCCGGCTGGTGCCCGGTATGAAAGTGGAACTGCAAAAAGCCGCTGTGGTCTCGCCGTCGTCCGTCAGTATTCCCGGCGGCGAACAGGCCCTTTTGCAGGGCGCACAGCAGCAGTTGGAGCAGACGCTCAGCGTTGAATGTCAGCGGCGCTTCGGCGTGGTGGTGCAATTGCAGATCACCCTTGCAAATGCCGGGCAGACGGTGCAGGCGCAGCAGGTGGTGGCGCGCATCCCGGCAGGCAGCAGCGCGCAGGTGCGCGGGCAGCTGGCCACATATCTGCAAGAGCAGCTTGGTACGGCACCGGTGCTGGAAGAACGGGAGGATGCCGGATGAAGGAAAAGGGCGTGTTCTCCGTCCGGACGTTGGCCGGGCATTTTAAAGGCCGGCAGGGCAGAGCACAGCTGGCCGCTGCCGTGGGCGTCCTTGCCATGGTGCTGATCCTGCTTTCGGAGCTTTTGCCGCAGAGCACAAAGCCCGTCGGGGCCGAAAGCACGGCCGCTGCCCAGAGCAGTGCAGAGTATCAGGCCCAGCTGGAAAACCGGCTGGAGCGCCTGATCTCCCAGATGAGCGGTGCCGGAAAAACCACGGTGATGGTCACGCTGGAGACCGGCGAGGAAGCCGTCTACGCGCTGGACACGCAGTCCGGCGAGATGCAAGCCCAGCAGACCCATGTTCTGCTGGACGACGGCTCCGCCCTTACCGAGACGGTCTGCCTGCCGCAGGTGCGCGGCGTGGCTGTGTTGTGTGAGGGCGGTGCGGATGTCCGGGTGGCGGCCCGCATTACGGAACTGGTAAGCGCTTTGCTGGACCTGCCGTCCAACCGTATCTGTGTAGAACAGCGCAAGGGCTGAACCCCTGCGGCTTATAGTAAGGAGGAAGATTCTATGAGAGCACTTTCCCGGAACACCCGCAGGGCCACAGCCATTACGCTGGCAGCGGCACTGGTGATCGCCGTATACCTCAACTGGCAGTATGCCCGCAACGGCGTGCCCAGTGAGTTGGAAAGCACCGCCGCGGTTGCGGCGCAGGCAGAGGATGTGCCGGTGCAGGCCGACGCCATTCTGGATGAGCTGCCCACCGAGGCGGAAGCAGTCTCCAGTGCCAACAAAAACTATGGCGAAGCGCAGCTTGTGAGCGTTGCCAGCGACAGCGGCGCAAAGTTCTTTGAGCAGGCGCGGCTCAACCGGCAGAAGGCCCACGACGAAGCCATGGACTCCATCAAAAAGACCATGAGATCCTCCTCGCTCTCGGCGGAAGAAAAGAAGGAATATACCACACAGATGACGGCCACCCTTGAGGACCTGAACGCCGAAAACGAGATCGAGACCCTGATCAAGGCCAAAGGCTTTGCGGATTGCCTGTGTTTTTTGCAGTCCGGCCGGGCCGACCTGACGGTTATGACATCCGGCGAGCCGCTTACAGCGGCGCAGGTGGCGCAGATCCGGGATGTGGTACTCAGCAAGAGCAGCGTCACTGCCCAGAACATCACAGTGACGGAAGTGAAGTAATGCTGCAAAACCTTTTCTTTCCAGCTCAAATCTGCTAAAATAGAGCCCGGAAGGGGATAGCTATGAGCAAGACGTCAAAATTGTTTTTCACCTTTTTAAAAATTGGCGCGTTCACGTTTGGCGGCGGCTATGCCATGGTGGCACTGCTGCAAAACGAGTTCGTGGAAGAAAAGAAATGGGTCACGAAGGAAGAATTTCTGGACATGGTGGCCATTGCCGAGTCCACACCCGGCCCTATGGCGGTGAACAGCGCCACCTACATCGGCTACCGCATTGCGGGCACGGCAGGCGCGGCTGCGGCCACGACAGCGGTGTGCATCCCATCTTTTGCGGTCATTTACTTCATCTCGCTGTTTTTTGACCAGTTCCTCAGCCTTTCTGCCGTGGCAAGCGCATTCAAAGGCATTCAGGTGTGCGTGATCTACCTGATCCTCTCGGCAGGCCTGAAAATGCTGAAACAGCTGGAACGCAGCGCGTTCAATACGATCCTTCTGGCGGCAGTGGTGCTGGCCATGGTGGGCTTTTCCGCTGCTGCGGTGTCCTTCTCCTCCATCTTCTATATCCTGCTCAGCGGCGGCGCAGGGTTTCTGCTGTACGCGGTGCGCAGAGTGCACAAGGGAGGGAAGGCGGAATGATCTATCTGAGCCTTTTCTGGAATTTTCTTGTGATCGGTGCTCTGTCCTTTGGCGGCGGTTATGGCATGATCTCGCTGGTGCGTGAAACGGTGCTGGGCCACGGCTGGCTGACCGAAACGGAATTCCTCAGCTTCATCGCAGTGTCGGAGTCCACGCCCGGCCCGTTGGCCATCAACATGGCAACCTTCATTGGGTCCTCGCAGGGCGGCTTCTGGGGCGCGGTGTGTGCAACGCTGGGCGTGGTGCTGCCGTCCTTCGTGATCATCCTGCTTATTGCATCGGTGCTGCAAAACCTGATGAAGTACGCCGGCGTTGATGCGTTTCTGGGCGGTGTGCGGCCCTGTGTGGTGGCAATGATCTTGGCCACGGCCATCAATATGGCGCTTTCCACGCTGGGTGGCTTTGCAGGCGGACACTTTGCGCCGGATGCGCGCTCCATTGTGGTGTTTGCATTGCTGTGGGTGCTGCACGGGCTGTACCGTAAATGCAAAGGAAAAGCCCCTTCACCCATTGCAATGATCCTTGTTTCCGCAGGGCTTGGCGTGCTGCTCTGGGGCGTATAAAACACAAATAAGGCGCAGAGAACGTTTTGGGTTCCCTGCGCCTTATTTGTTATGGTTCAGCGGCTGTGCAAAGATCAGACAGCAGCAGAAGCAGCGGCCTCGCTGGAAGCAGCAGCCTCAGACTCGGCAGCTTCGGAAGATGCCTCGCCGGAAACAGCTTCGGACTCTGCGGCCTCAGAGGAAGCGGCATTCTCTTCCACAGCGGAAGAAGCAGCGCTCTCGGACTCGGCAGCCACGGAAGCGCTGGAAGCAGCAGCTTCAGAAGAGGAAGCAGCGGTGGTCTTGGAGCCGCCGCAGGCGGTCATGCCGACAGCCAGAGCCAGAGCAGCAACAGCAACAAAAACGTTCTTGAGTTTCATATCTAAAATCTCCTTGCTATACACAAATGTATTTTGCAGCCGCCCCACAGGAAGGGCCTTGCTGCAAGAAAATATTCTAGCCGTTTTCGCAAAAAAATCAAGAGCTTTCTTGGCTGAAAAATGATATTTCAAAGAAATTCTGCACTTTTATTATAATTTATCGCTAAATGTCAGAGACTTTTTGGCACAATGAAACCGCGCGTTGCCTGTGCACACAAAACGGCGCTCAAGGATTTTTTGCCAGAAAAACCACGATCTGGTTTGTTCTGTTAAAACTTGACAAAACATGGGATGAACTGCCTGCTTTTTTACGGAAATAAAATTTTCCGGCACAGGGAATTTCTGGCGGCTTTGCACCTTTTTGCTCCCATGCACATACACCGGAGCAAAGGAGGAATGCATCTTGAACCAGATCCTTTTCACGGCGTGGGTGCTGCTGTTCCCGGCGGCATGTACCACGCTGGGTGCGGCGGGCGTGTTTTTGCTGCGCCAACAGTCGCGGCCCTGTACACAGCGTATTCTGTGCGGCATGGCGGCAGGTATCATGCTGGCAGCCAGCGTGTGGAGCCTGCTGCTGCCTGCCATTGAGCGTGGCCGGAGCCTGCCGCTTCCGGCGTGGATCCCATCGGCGGTGGGGCTTGTGCTGGGCGCAGTGGGGCTTTTGCAGGTGGAGCAGTTTGCCGGGCAGCTGTTGGCGGGCGGCGTGCAGCACGGCGGGCGCATGGTGCTGGCTGTGACTTTGCATAATCTGCCCGAGGGCATGGTGGCTGGGCTTGCCGCTGCGCTGGCGCTCACCCATGAGCCGGACGCCATCAGCGGTGCACTGGCGCTGAGCCTTGGCATCGGCCTGCAAAATATCCCGGAGGGTGCAGCCGTCAGCCTGCCGCTGGCCCATGGCGGCCGTACCCGCAGTCAGGCATTTTTAGCGGGAGCAGCATCCGGCTTGGTGGAGCCGCTGGGCGCATTGCTGGCCTTTGCGCTGGCTGAGTGGGTCAGTGCTGCTCTGCCGTGGCTGCTCAGCGCGGCGGCGGGCTGCATGGTGTGCGTGACCGCACAGGAGATGATCCCGCAGGCGGTGGAAGGGGATGAACCGGCAGGCGTGATCAGCATCGTGCTGGGTTTTGCACTGATGATGGCGCTGGATGTGGCACTGTAAACAAAAACGCTGCCGCCATTTTTGTGGCAGCAGCGTTTGCGGCTTGGTTCAGTTTTTCTCGATGTACACACTGGTGGAAGGAAATGCAAAATCTACGCCGTCTGCCTGCATGATGTCCATGATGTTCAGGTTCAGGTCATTCTGCATCTGCAAAAACTCGGCGTAGACATTGGTCAGCAGGTAAGCCGACACCAGAATGTTGATGCTGGAATCCCCAAAGTTTGCCAGTTGCACAATGTTGGTGCCCTTGTTCGTATAGGGGCTTGCATCCAGCATGGCTTGGAGGTCTTTCATCAGCCGCTCCAGCTGCGGGCGGGTGGTGCCATAGGTGACGCCAAGATTGAATTTGTAGGGCCGCATGGTGCGCAGGGCAGCGTTCTGCACAGTGGAAGAACAAATTTTGCTGTTTGTCACCACGTTGATGGTCTTATCCAGCGAACGGATGCGGGTGGAGCGGAAGTTGATGTCGATCACTTCGCCTTCCACATCACCTACTGCAATCCAGTCGCCCACCGAGAAGGGTTTGTCCAGCAGGATCACGATACCGGAAAAAAGGTTGCCGGCGCTTTCCTGCGCGGCCAGCGAGATGGTCAGGCCGACCAACCCGGCACCGGCAACGATGCTGCCAATGGGGAAGCCCACCTCCTGTGCCAGCGCGGCTACGCACAGCACGATCACCAGCACCTTGTAGGTGGTATCCAGCAGGGAGCACAGGGTCTTGTTGGAGCGGATCTCCGGGCCGCAAGATGCCAACAGCAGGTCGGCAAGGTCGGAGGCCGCATACAGGCCCTCGCAGGCAAGCAGGGTCATGGCAAGGCGGAAGCAGACCAGCAGCAGTTTTGCAACGCCGGGAATGGCCCAAGGCAGGGAAGCGGCTGCCAGATATACGCCAACGGTAGTGCACATGCGCTGGATGGGCAACGCAAAGCTGCGCAGCAGGATGGGCGTGCCGATAAAATGCCATTTGAGGGCAAGCAGGGCCGGGATGCCCTTTTTGTTCAGCCAGCGGCGTACCAGCCATGCGGCCAGCAGGATGAGCAGGGCACACATCGCACGTGCGGCCAGTGCCAGCCAACCCTCCAGAAACAGGGCACCCAGCTCGAACGAAAGATCACGAACAGAAAAAATCATATCGACCTCCTGAGTTTTATACGACCCATTTATGATACCATACCACATCCGCCGGGGCAAGACTGTGCCGGAGAGGAAAACCAAAAGAATGACTTTGATAAAATTTGCCCAATTTTCAAAACGCCCTCTTGACAAGCCGGGCACGCCACGTTATACTCTGTGCCAGAAAGTTCGTTTCAGGGCGGGGTGTGATTCCCCACTGGCGGTAAAGTCCGCGACCACCCGCAAGGGTGCTGACCCGGTGCAACTCCGGGACCAACGGTGATAGTCCGGATGCAAGAAACGGCAGGCAAATCGTTGTCTACGCGCCCTGTTGCAGTGTTTTTGTTGCAGCAGGGCGTTTTTCTGTTTGGCCTTCCCGTTCCAGAACAAAATACGAAAAGAGCTTTCGGAACAATTTTTGCAGGGGGCTTTGCCCCGGGAAGGAACATACCATGAAAAAGAATACCACCCACGACCTTACTGTTGCCGCCATGCTCAGCGCAGTGGCGTTTATCCTGATGTTCATCGAGTTTCCCATCCCGATGCTCATCCCGTCCTTCGTCAAGATGGACTTTTCCGACCTGCCCGCCCTGCTGGGTGCGTTTGCGCTTGGCCCGGTGTACGGCGTGGTGATCAGCTTCATGAAGAACCTGCTGCACATCGTCATCAAGGGTACTTCCACCGCGTGTGTGGGTGAGTTGTGCAACTTTATGCTGGGCGCTGTGTTCTCCGCAACGGCAGGTTTTATCTATAAGCACCACAAGAGCCGCAAGACCGCCATTATCGGTGCCCTTGCAGGTGCCGCTGTTATGGCCGTGTTCAGCGTGCCGTCCAACTACTTCATCACGTATCCGGCCTATGTGCAGTTCTATCACATGCCGCTGGAAGCCATCCTTGGCATGTATCAGGCCATTCTGCCCTCGGCAGACAGCCTGATCAAGTGCTTGGTCATTTTCAATATGCCCTTCACGCTGGTCAAGGGTCTGCTGGATGCGGTGCTGTGCATGCTGATCTACAAGCCGCTTTCTCCCATCCTGCACGGCAGAAAGTAACTTGCTCTCCACTTCTTTCTTCTTCTCAAATCATATAACCACAGCAAAACTCCCCGGTCAGGTTCCGCAATGCGGTTCCCGGCCGGGGAGCTGTTATTTTGTTCAGGCCAAGGCGCCTTTATCCAGCCATTTGCCGCGGGCCAGCCGCACAAGAAACAGCACGCCGCGCATGGTCAGCTCAAAGCTCATGGCGATCCATACACCCACCAGCCCAAAATGCGGAGCCAGCAGGGAAGCGAGAGTGAGCCGGATGCCCCACATGCTGACAAGGTTCAGCACAAAACAGCCGGTGCTGTCGCCGGCGCCCTGCATGGCACCGCTGGCCACGATGCTGGCACCGAACATCGGCTCGGCCAGTGCTTCAATGCGCAGCACCTGCGCGCCCAGCGCAATGACCGCTGCATCTGCGGTGAAAATGCCCATCAGGTTCGGCGCAAAAATATACATGCCAACGCCGGTCAGTGCCATGATGCCCATGCCCATGCCGGTGCACAGCCACGCAAAGCGTTTGGCCATATCCCGGCGGTTTGCACCCACGGCCTGACCCACCAGCGCAAGGGCAGCGTCCTGAATGCCGTAGCCCGCCATATAGCACAAACTCTCGGCGCTCACGCCCAGACTATTGGCAGCAATGGCGGTGGTGCCAAGGCCGGACACGATGCGGATGAGCAGTACCTGTGCAGAGGAAAGTGCTGCGCGCTCTGCGGCCAGCGGCGCGCCCACCTTCCACAGATTGTGCAGGCAAGCTTTGGTGATGCGCCAAGAGCCGGGTTTGCGGATGCACAGCGGGCCGTCCCGCAGCAAAAGAAGTGCCAGTGTCAGCACGCCGCTGATGGCGGTGGCAAACGCAGTGCCCAGTGCCGCACCCGGCACGCCCCAGCCAAGGCCCCACACCGTCATGGTATGGCCCAGCACCACCATCTGCCGGGTGGGATTGATGAGGAAAAAGTTGAAGATCACGTCCAGCACGCAGGTCAGCACACTGATGAGGCCCGGCGTCAGGGCGTCGCCGCAGGAACGCAGCATGGAAGAGTAGGTGCCCATGATCATCAAAAAAGGCAGGGAAGCCGACCAGATGGCAAAATAGGCCGATGCATCCGCCTGCAAAGACGGGTCAGCACCCAGCCAGCCGGGCAGAAAGCGGCTGATGCCAATGCCAAAGGCCGCCGCCGCAAGGCCCACCACAAGGTTGAAGATCATAGACTGACGCAGCACACCGCGTGCATCGGCCTGCCGGTCGGCCCCCAGATACTGCGCCACCTGAATGGCAAAGGACATATACAGCCCGGCCAGCATGCCGTGCATGAGCCATGTACTGGAACTGACGATGCCGATGGACGCCGTGGCCGATGCACCGATGTGCCCCACCATGGCTGCATCAATGTACTCCACGGCTGTCACCACGATCTGTTGCAGGATGGACGGGATGCTCAGCGTGAGCACTACCTGCATAGTGTGCCGCAGCGGCACCTGTTCGCCCCGGCGCATCTGTGCCGAAAGCTGATCGAGAGAAATGGCCATTGGTTCTCCTTATCCTGATTACACATTAAAAATGGCGCCGCATACGCTTTTTCACGAATAGAAACCCGGAAAGCAAGCAGCAGCCAAAACAGCAAACTCTGACAAACTAATACATTATTATAGGTGCCGTGCCGATAAAAGTCAATGAAAGGCGGTTTTTTCGTTGTGGGTGATTGATTTTTTGCGGGCAGCGTGATACACTTCTCTCACAAACATGTAAAGAAAGAGGAACTTTGAATATGATCGAATGGCTGCTTTCGGTCGTGGGACAACGCGGTGTGGATGCTCTGGCATTCCTGCTTGCCTTTGCCCTCACGGCCCTGATGGATTCTGTTTTTCACGATAAACTTCCGCACGACCATGGCCGCGAATTTGCGGTGAACGGTGCACTTTCCAAGGGCAAGGCCCGCGGTTCCGGCCTGATCTTTGTGCTGTGCATCGCGCTGGTGTCGCTGGCCTTCCTGCCGTTCAAGGTGGAGTACGTCATTTACACCGTGCTGCTGATCGCGTCCATGCTGTCCGGTTACTTTGACGATGCCGCCGAGACCGCATGGAACGAGTATAAAAAGGGCATCATCGATTTTGTCATTGCCGCCGTGGCGGGCGTGACCTACCTCAACTTCAACGGCTGCGGCGTACACTTTTTGCAGTGGAGCTTTACGCTGCCCTATGCGGTGTACCTGCTGCTGATCATCATTCTGATCTGGGCCAGCATCAACGTGGTCAATTGCACCGACGGTGTGGACGGCCTTTCGGCCAGCGTTGCAGTTGTGACCATCGGCACCTACCTGCTGGCCTATAAAGCCGAGCTTGGCGAGTATGCCACTGCCGGTGTGGTGTTTATGGGCGCGCTGCTGGCCTACCTGTGGTCCAACGCAAAACCCTCCAGCCTGCTGATGGGGGATGCCGGCAGCCGTGCCATGGGCTTTTTCATTGCCATGCTGTCCCTCAAGTGCGGCCATCCGTTCGCTTTCCTGCTGGCGGCGATCGTGTTCATTGTGGATGGCAGCCTTGGCATCATCAAGATCAGCCTGAAACGCTTTTTGCATATCTCCATCCTCAAGAACACCCGCACGCCGCTGCACGACCATGCCCGCAAGAACAAGGGCTGGAGCGACGAGCAGGTGGTGGCCCGCTGGCTGATCATGCAGTGTGTTGCATCGGCCCTGCTGCTGCTCATCGTCCGCGGCTGAAATTTTAAGTAAAGCAAAACAAAAGGACGTCTGGTGAAGATCAGACGTCCTTTTTTGTATGTCAAATTTTGTATGTCAAAAATCAGATGCTGGCTTTTTTGGCCGCGGCCTGCACCACATGGCCCACCAATACCGAGGTGGTCACTGTGCCTACGCCGCCGGGTACGGGCGTGATGGCGTCCACAATGGGCTCTGCTTCGCCGAACTTCACATCGCCGCACAGCTTGCCTTCTTCGTTTACATGGATGCCCACATCCACCACCGTCTGGCCCTCGCGCAGGCAGTCGGCGCCCACGGCACCCATTTTGCCCATGGCCACCACGACCACATCCGCCTCTTTACAGAGGGCGGGCAGACTTTGTGTGTGGGAATTGCAGAGTGTCACGGTGGCGTTCTCGCGGTCCAGCATCATGGCGGCGGGCTTGCCCACCACAAGGCTGCGGCCTACCACGACAGCGCGTCTGCCGGAAAGCGGAATGTTATAATACTTCAGGATCTCAAGGCAGGCCTGCGCAGTGCAGGGCGCGTAGCCGAGGTCGGTATTGGTGAATACTCCGGCCAGTGATCCGTCCGTGATGCCGTCAATGTCCTTTTCTGGAGCCAGAGCTGCACGCACAGTGCGGTCGTCAAACTGTTTGGGCAGGGGACGGAACAGCAGACAGCCATGGATGGCATCCTCTGCGTTGATCTCTGCGATCACCTTCAGCAGGTCGTCCTGAGAGGCGTCAGCGGGCAGCAGAAACTGCTTTACCTCCACGCCAACCTTGCCGCAGCGGGTCATGACGCCGCGCTCGTAGGAGAGGTCGTCCTCGCGCTCACCCACCCGCACCACAGCCAGCGTGGGGATGATGCCTTTTGCCTTGAGCTGTTCGCACAGCGCAGCGTTGCGCTCGTTCATGGCGGCCACAACAGGCGCACCTTTTAAAATCGTTGCCATAATACGTTCCCTCATTTGATTTTATTGTCAGAAGTTGCTTTGATATTTCGGCCGGAGCTTCTCTGTCACCGCTGCAAAAACAGCATCTGCCTTCGGCGCAAATTCATCCAGCAGTTTGTCCGCTTTTGCATCCAGCTCAGCCGCATGTGTGCGGTCTGCCATCAGCTTTGTGTTGATGAACACATTCAGGCTTGCGGCCTGCAAGGCGGCCTTGCACAGCGCAGCCGCACAGCCCGCATCGGAAACGGCCAGCACACTGCCTTTGGCGGCATATTCTTCCACAAGGGCAATACCATCGGCGCATTTTGCCATGATGTCCAGCGGCACGGCGCAGGCGGCATCCAATGCTTTTTCCAGCACGGAGGCCTTGTGCGCGGCCTGTTCCGGCGTTTCCTTTGGCAGGCCGTAAGCTGCGGCCAGCGGCGCAAAGGCTTCGGCGTCAGCCTGCACCAAGGCTTCCAGCTCCCGGCGCAGGGCGTCAGCCTTGACGTTCAGAGCCTGAATGTCTGCTTCCACGGAGGCGTATTTCTTTTTGCCGGTGGTCAGATTGCCCACCATGTTGCCCAGTGCCACACCGGCGGCACCCACCAGCGCCGCCGCACCGCCGCCGCCCGGCGTGGGCGCTTTGCCGGCCAGCTCTGTGAGAAACTCCTCGCAGCTCAACTTGGTCATTTCCATTGGTAAATACCCCTCTCTGTTACATAGGCGTCCAGCCGCTGATCGTGCTCGTCCACGGCGGCGTGTTCCACCCGCTGTACCTCAAATGCAATGCCGATCTTCACCGCGTTTTTACAACTGGGGAGATACCGGTCATAGTAGCCCTTGCCCATGCCGACCCGGAAGCAGTCTGCATCAAAAGCCGTGCAGGGCACAAGGACCAGCTCCAGCGTTTCTGGCAGCAGAATCTCCGACCGGCTCAGGATGGGGGTGCGGATGCCATACTTTCCCACCTCCCAGCCGTCCGGGCCGGGCACAGCGGCGGTAAGGGAATATTCCTCGCCGCACACCGGATAGGCCAGCGTTTTGCCTTGCGCCTGCGCCTTTTCCGCAAAGGCAGAAAGGTCGGCTTCAGAGCCAAACGCCGCATACAGCAGGATGGTCTGCGCATTCTGCACGGCATCCAGCTGCCAGAGGTTCGCACACAGGGCTTTGTTTGCGGCGGAACGCACTTCCGGCGCAAGAGCCTTGCGGGCGGCACGGCCTGCTTTGCGCTGGGCCTGCTTTTCTTCGATGACCGTCACCAGAGAACACCTCGCTTCATTTATGACCGGACTGACCTGAAAAATATACAAAAACGACACTGCATTTTTATACAAGTATAATAAACACTTCAGACGAAAAAAGCAAGCCTTTTGTCAAAATGGAAGTTGAAGATTCTACAGCTTTCTGCTATGATAAGAAAAAGCAATTCGGTTCGTGCGCGGAGCAGGGTGGCTTGAAGAAATCCGGGGCTTTCTCCGGAAATTGAGAGGGGTAGAATATTATGTACAACGAAATGATGGACACCATTGGTCTGGTAAACACCGTAGACCCGGAGCTGGCCGCAGCCATGGACCGCGAGTTGGATCGTCAGCGCCAGAACATCGAGCTGATCGCCAGCGAGAACATCGTCTCTCCGGCTGTCATGGCTGCAATGGGCAGCGTGCTCACCAATAAGTACGCCGAGGGCCTGCCCGGCAAGCGCTACTATGGCGGTTGCGTCTACGTGGACGAGGTGGAGAACATTGCCATTCAGCGTGCCTGCAAACTGTTCGGCGCAAAGTACGCCAATGTGCAGCCGCACTCCGGCGCACAGGCCAATCTGGCTGTTTACTTTGCTCTGCTGGATTTGGGCGATACCGTCATGGGCATGGACCTGTCGCAGGGCGGCCACCTGACCCACGGCTCTCCGGTGAATATGTCCGGCAAGAACTATAACTTCGTCTCCTACGGCGTCAATGCCGATGGCGTGATCGACTACGCTGAGCTGGAAAAGCAGGTCAAGAAGGTGCGCCCCAAGCTGATCGTGGCCGGTGCGTCCGCCTATCCCCGTGCCATCGACTTTGAAAAGATCGCTGAGATCGCGCATGGCTACGGCGCTTTCCTGATGGTGGATATGGCCCACATCGCCGGTCTGGTGGCAGGCGGCCAGCACCAGAGCCCCGTGCCTTATGCAGACGTTGTCACCACTACCACTCACAAGACTCTGCGCGGCCCCCGCGGCGGCCTGATCCTCACCAACAATCCTATCCTTGCAAAGCGCATCAACTCTGCCGTGTTCCCCGGCACGCAGGGCGGCCCGCTGGAGCACGTGATCGCCGCAAAGGCTGTTTGCTTTGGCGAGGCCCTCAAGCCTGAGTTCAAGGAATATGCACGCAAGATCGTGGAGAACGCACAGGCTCTGGCTGCTGAGCTGCAAGCTCGCGGCGTCAAGCTGGTGTCCGGCGGCACCGATAACCACCTGATGCTCATCGACCTGCGCGACGAAGAGTGTACCGGCAAAGAGCTGGAAGCCCGTCTGGACAGCGTGCACATCACTGCCAACAAGAACACTGTCCCCGGCGAGACCCGCAGCCCGTTCGTCACCTCCGGCGTGCGTCTTGGCACCCCGGCTGTCACCACCCGCGGTATGGGCACTGCGGAGATGAAGGTGATCGCAGACTGCATCGCAGACTGCATCTGGCACTACGATGAGAAAAAGGACGAGATCAGCGGCCGTGTGCTCAAACTGACCCACGATTTCTCGCTGTATCAGTAAGCGGCACTTCAGTTTTAAAAGAGGAAGAGTTTTGCGGCTCTTCCTCTTTCTTTTTTGCGCTGGTTGTGCTACCATAAAAACAGCAGTAAAAGGAGTGCAGAGCATGGAACGGAGCGGGCTTTTACATCTTTATTATGGGGACGGCAAGGGCAAGACCACTGCCGCCATGGGCCTTGCCCTGCGGGCGCTGGGCAGCGGCAAAAAGGTGGTGGTTCTGCAATTCCTGAAAGGGAGCAAAAGCGGCGAGGTACCGCTTCTGGAACAGCTGGGCGCAAAAATCTACCGGGGCAAAGCCGGGCAGAAATTTGTGTTCCAGATGAATGAGGAGGAAAAGGCTGCTACCCGCCAGCTGCAAAATGCAAATCTCGCTGCTGCTGCGGCGGATGAAGCTGACCTTCTCATTTTGGATGAAGCGGGCAGCGCGTGGGAACTGGATATGGTGGACAAAGCCCTGCTGCAAAAAGCTGTTCTGGCCCGGCCCGCCGGGCAGGAGTGCGTGCTGACAGCCCATGCTGCGCCGCAGTGGATGCTGGACGCTGCCGATTATGTGACCGAGATGAAATGCCGCCGGCACCCGTACCAAAAGGGCATTGCTGCCCGGCAGGGCATTGAGTATTGATGCAAACACCGGATGGGGGTATTTTTGTCTTGCATTTATCCCACCGGTGTGGTATGATAAATGCAAGAAATCACGCGTGCATATTTGAGCTGGCCCACCACAAAAACAGGGAACTGCTCCGCACCGCTGCCGGGGCAGACCTTTGGCAGCGTTTTGTTTGAAGTGACAGTTAGCAAATGCTAACATCTTTGCCCGGCCGGGCTGTGTACGCACAAGATCTGGAGGGGAATAAAATGATTGAAACGATCGTAAAAGTAGATGGTATGATGTGCGGCATGTGCGAGAGCCATGTCAACGAAGCCGTGCGCAAGGCTTTCCCGGAGGCAAAAAAAGTTGCATCCTCGCAGGCCAAGGGCCAGACGGTGATCCACTCCGAACAGCCGCTGGATGAGCAGAAGCTGCGGGATGCCATCAATGCCACCGGCTATGAGGTCAAAGGCGTAAAGAGTGCACCTTACGAGAAGAAGGGCTTCTTCTCGTTTTTGAAAAAGTAAGCAAACCTTCATACACATAAGGGAGGCGTATCGGAATGAGGATCTTGGTTTACGGTGCAGGCGTTTTGGGCTGTGAGCTGGCCCATGTGCTGATGCAGAACAAGAAGAACGTTGTCACGCTGCTTGCGCGCGGCGAGTGGAAGGAAATGATCGACCAGAAGGGTTTGGTCATTCGTCACTGGGCACAGCATAAAACCACGACGGAACACATAAAAACAATCGATACGCTTGCACCGGATGATTTTTATGATCTTGTCTTTGTGGTCATGCAGGCCGGCCAGCTGCCGGATGTTCTCCCCGTGCTCAAGGCGAACAAGAGCACGTATTTTGTGTTTGTGGGCAACAACCCCCACGCAAAACAGGTGCTGGAGTTTATGCAGCGCCCGGCGGATAAAATTGCATTCGGCTTTCAGGGTACAGCCGGCCACCGCGAGCACGATCATGTGGTCAGCGTGTATATGAATCCCGGTATGACGGTAGGCGGCGCGACCACTCCGCTTTCCGGCACCTTTCGCACCCGGCTCAAAACGGCATTTGACGGCGCAAAGTACAAGCTGACCTTCTACAGCGATATGGACGAGTGGCTCAAGTGCCACATTGCACTTATCCTGCCGGTGTGCTATGTGTGCTATGCCTGCAACGGCGATCTGCACCGTGCCACCAAGCAGCAGCGCGGCGCCATTCTGGACGCCGCTTACGAAGCCTGCCTGATGCTCAAAGATGCGGGCATTCCGGTAAACGACGCGGAAAACACCGACTATTACAAGCCCGGCGCGCCGGGCCGCCGCCGCATGGAAGCTATGGTGTTTGCCATGGCCAAAACACCGCTGGGCAAGCTGTGTGCGTCCGATCACGCCATGCACGCTGTGGCCGAGATGAAGTATCTGGACGAAGCCTTTGAGGCCCTGCGCAAACAGGCCGGCACGGCAATGCCTATGTGGGAAAAGCTGCGCACGGATATGCCTGCATGGAGCAGCTTGAAATGAGCAGTTTGAAATAAGCGGAACCAAAAAATGAGAAGCCGTATTTTTACAGCTTCTCATTTTTTATGCCAGAAATTTTGCAGCGCGTCCGTCAGTTCATCGGCATTGCGCAGATACCGGATGTGCCGCCAGTGCGGCGGGAACAGCCGGGTATACTCTGACCGGGCAAAGCGGTCATCCAGTAAAAGCACGACGCCCTGATCTTTCGGTGTGCGGATCACACGGCCCGCCGCCTGCAACACCTTGTTCATGCCGGGATAACGGTAGGCGTAGTCGAAGCCGGAACCGTTCTGCGCATCGTAGTAAAGGCGCAGCATTTCCTGCCGGGGGTTCACCTGCGGCAGGCCTACGCCCACGATAGCGCACCCGATCAGCCTTGAGCCCGCAAGGTCCACACCCTCGCCAAAGATACCGCCCATCACACCAAAACCCAGCAGCGTTTCTTTGGGCTCGGGCACAAACTGCGCCAGAAACGCGTCCCGTGCGGCATCATCCAACCGGCTTTCCTGCACGATGGTGCGCAGCTTTGGGTACCGTGCGGCAAAATCCTCGTGCACCTGCCGCAGATAGGCATAGCTTGGGAAAAACGCCAGATAATTTCCGGTTCGGCTTTCTGCCATCCGGGCCAGTGCGTCCGAAACGGCCTGCACGCTGGCCTCCCGGTCACGGTAGCGGGTGGAGATATTCGGCAGGCAATACAGGCCGAGATTTTCTGCCGGGAAAGGGCTTTCCAGCGCCACCGCCCGGGCATCGGCGCTGCCCAGTACGCTGCGGTAAAAGGAGGGCGGTGCCAGCGTTGCGCTGAACAATGCAGCGCTGCGCCCGGTTGCAAGGCTTGCGTCCACAAAAGGGGCAGGGTCCAGACAGAGAAGATGCAGCTCCAACTCACTGCCGTGGACGGTAAGCTGGGTGACAAAATGGCTGTCGTACCGCTCAGCCGCGCGGGCGATATCCTGAATTGCAAAATACAGCTCCAGCATCTGGGCGTGGGCGTCGGCATCCGGATTTGTCTCCAGCCAGTTCTGCAAAGGTGCCTGCACCGCCCGCAGCGGGCTGAGCAAGGCAGATGGAAGCTCCTGCAAAAACACGGTGCCGTCCTGTGCATACAGCGGCTGCGGCAGCTCAAAGGCGGGCGGTGCATCCTTCGCCAGAAGGCTGGTCTGAGCAGCATCGCTTTCCGGTGGAGCGGGCTGGCTGCGGCGCGGCGCAAGGCGTGCACAGGCCTTCCGCGCTTCCAACAGGGTCTTGTCGGCGCGGGTCAGCGCAGTCTTGAGAGCACTTTTGCCTTTGCCGAGCGCGCGTTTTGCATCGGTCAGGCTGCTTTTGGCAAAATATGCTGAATACATGGCCCGGGCACGGTCCGGCAGGTTGTGTGCTTCGTCGATCAAAAACAGCCAGTCGCCGGGCACATCAAAGAACCGCCGAAGATGCACCACCGGGTCAAACAGGTAATTGTAGTCGCCAATGATCACATCACACCATTCGCTCAGGTCCAGCCCCAGCTCAAAGGGACACACCGAAAACTGCTCTGCAACCTCGGCCAGCGCTGCACGGCTGAAACTGCCTGAACCATCCAGCAGGGCTGTCAGTGCGTCTTTGACACGGTCATAGTAGCCGTTTGCATAAGGGCACAGTTCCGGCAGGCAGGCGGGATGTCCTTCTGCGTCCGGGTGCAGGCAGACTTTTTCCTTTGCGGTCAGGGTCACGCTGCGCAGGGCAAGGCCGGGCTGCACCGCGTGCAGGCGGGCAAGCGCGTCCTCGGCAGCAGCCTGCGTCGTATTGCGGGCGGTGAGGTAAAACAGTTTTTCGCCGCTGCCCTCGGCCATGGCCTTTAAAGCGGGGAAGAGTACACTCATGGTTTTGCCGATGCCCGTGGGCGCCTGACAGAACAGCCGTGTGCCGCCCTTGCGGCCAGCTTCCTTGCCGGTGCGGCAGGCGCGGTAGATTTCGCCCGCCAGCGCGCGCTGCCCGGGACGGTACTGCACAAATGGAAACTGCAATTCCGTAAGACTTTGAGTGCGGGCCTTAGCCCAGTGCAGCTGCCGCTGTGCCCATGGCACATACTGGCATAGGAGTTCGTGCAGGAATTGCTCCAGCTCCTGCTGGGAAAAATGGCGCATAAAGCGGATGATCTGGTTCGTGTCCACCTGATAATAGGTGAGCTGGATGCTCATCTCCGGCAGGTTTTGCTGTGCGGTATAAATGGCACCATATACCATGCCCTGTGCCCAATGGCAGGGGTTCATGTCCTCGGTGATCGCATCAAAAGGCACTGTGGTGGTTTTGATCTCGTCGATCACCACAGTACCGTTTTTATTGGTAAAAATACCGTCGGCCCGGCCTTCCAGCGTGAACGTGATACCGTCAACCTCATGGTCGGAGGAAAGCGATACTTCGGCTTCGTAGCCTTCACCGGCAGCCTTTTGCAGTTTGCGGTGGATGCGCGCACCTTCCAGCGCACGGTCAAAGCCGGTGAATCGGCTGTCGATGCTGCCGGTGCGCAGCAGAAACTCCACCAGCTGCCGGATGGGCAGACGGATATTTGCCAAAGCATTTCACCTCCGTTCAAATCGTACTACGTTAGCCCGAACATCTCCATGCATTCCGCGGCGGCCTCATCCACCTTGCCAAAATCCACAGCCGCGCGGTAGTAGGTCTCCAGCTCATCGTGGCAGCTCTTGGCCTGTGCCATCAATGCGCTGGCCTGCTCCAGAAGCTCTGCGGCGGCACGCTCGTTGAAGCGCAGCCGTGCACGGTATCCGGCCAGATTTTCCCGGTCCAGAAAGCGCGTGCACCGCACAGCCTGCACGCCGGGCAGCTGCACCGGATGCCAGCGGTTGTCGGTGAGGAAGGCAAGCTTCAATTCGGGGATGATGATATGGTCGATCTTATCCTCCGGGTGCATGGCGCACGGGCAGGTGATCAGGTGGTAGCCCCGGGTCAGCGCTTCGGCGCGGATGAGCTCCAGCAAAAGCCGCGACACTGCGCCATAATCGTCCCGGAACACGATAAACTTGCTGGCAAGGGCCTGCACGGTACCCTGATAGAACACCTCGCCCTTGGGCGTGACAGCGGAAAGCAGCCGCAGCTCCTCTGTGCCGGTGCCCTCGGTGCGGGGGAGCACCCGTGCACATAAGCGCTTTACGTAGCGGCGCACTTTTTCAAAGTTGGCGCTGCAAGCCTCGGCCCGGCGGCTGTCCAGCAAAAGACTGCCCGCCGATGCAATATACCGTGCCGCACGGCTGCGCAGCATGGCATTGCGCGCAAACAGGGCTTTGATCTCGGCGGTGTTCTGGTGCAGCTTTTCTGTATCGATGGTATGGTACAGGCTCACCACCACTTCATCTGCGCCGGGCGCGTCCGGTTCCACCACATGGGGCGCTGTAGCGTCCACGATGGCCCGGTGCTGCCCGGGCAGGATCACGCCGTCCAGACTGTCCGGGTCGCTGGCACAGTGGATGCGCTGGGCCAACTCGCCACGCTGCTCCGCCGCGCGGGCCAGCCGCTTCATCAAGGTGGATTTGCCGCAGCCCGGTCCGCTTTTGATCAGATACATCTGCATTCCGGGTTCGCGGCGCAGCGGTTCAAAATAACCCTTGAACCCGGCAGGCGTTGTGGCCCCCAGAAAAAAATCAATGGAATCGTACCGTGTGGTCTCCATACTATAACACCTCTCTTTTGCTTTAGAGTATGCAAAAGAGGGGTGTTTGGTTCTTATTGGTAGGTGTGGTCACACACCTTTTCGATCGTTTCCCGCAGTGCGACGAAATCCGCAAAGGCAGAGGGCTTGTTCTGCGGGCTGCGCAGCAAAGCGGCAGGATGGAAGGTGCCCATAAACAGCACGCCGCCTTTTTCAAAGAACTGACCGTGTTCCTTCGTGACGGAGAAATCCTTGCGGATCATCCGCTGCGCAGCGATGCGGCCAAGGCAGACCACGATCTTTGGCTTCAGCAGCCGGAACTGCTCCCGCAGCCAAGGCATGCAGGCTTCGCTCTCGGCGGGCAGCGGGTCCCGGTTCTGGGGCGGGCGGCACTTGACGATGTTGGCAATGTAGCAGTTCTGGCTGCGGTCCAGATCAATGGCAAACAGGTACTTGTCCAGCAACTGGCCGCTGCGGCCCACAAAAGGCAGGCCCTGCTCATCCTCGCTCTGGCCCGGGCCCTCGCCCACAAACAGGACCTCGGCGTTCTGTGCGCCCTGCCCAAATACCACATTGGTGCGGGTGGAGCACAGCTCGCACCGGGTGCAGGCAAGGCATTCCGTTTTTAGTGTATCCCAATCCATGACGCTGATCTCCCTCAAAACGATATGATATTTTATTCACAAATCGAAACGCTTTTTCTCCTAAAATAATAGCACAAAAAGCCAATTTTGTCTTGAACTTTTTGCCGGGTGTGCTAGAATAAAAGAGAAAGGCATCCTTGTGTCCAACAGACACCTGGGTGCGAATATTGGAAAGTAAATTCGGAGGTAATCACAATGGCTGATATGTTTGCACCGCTGGTAGCACAGCTGAAGGCAAATCCCAAGACGATCGTTTTCACCGAGGGCAATGATCCCCGCATTCTGGAAGCAGCAAGCAAGCTGCTGGCAGAGGGCGTTCTGAAGGTCGTCATGGTGGGCAACGAGGCTGAGTGCAAGGCTGCTGCCGCCGCCGGTAATTTTGATATTTCCGCTGCCGAGATCATCGACCCTGAGAACTACGCAGGCTTCGATGAGATGGTCAACACCATGGTGGAGCTGCGCAAGGGCAAGCAGACCGCTGAGGAGTGCACTGCTCTGCTGAAAAAGTCCAACTACTTCGGCACCATGCTGGTGAAGATGGGCAAGGCTGACTGCCTGCTGGGCGGCGCTACCTACTCCACCGCCGATACCATCCGTCCCGCCCTGCAGCTGGTCAAGACCAAGAAGGGTGCACATCTGGTGAGCTCCTGCTTTATTCTGGACCGCGACTGCGGCGAAGAGGGCCTGAAGCGTATTGCCATGGGCGACTGCGCCGTGAACATCGACTATACCGATACCGTTGATAAGGCTACCGGTGAGGTCAAGGTCCCTGCCGCTGCAAAGCTGGCTGAGGTTGCCGTTGAGACTGCCAAGACCGCAAAGCTGTTCGGCATCGACCCGAAGGTGGCTGTGCTGAGCTTCTCCACCAAGGGCTCCGGCAAGGGCGGCACCGTTGCACTGAGCCATGACGCTACCATCAAGGCTCAGGAGATGGACCCCGAGCTGGCTGTGGACGGCGAGCTGCAGTTTGACGCTGCCGTTGCTCCCGAAGTGGCACAGGTCAAGTGCAAGGGCAGCAAGGTGGCTGGTCAGGCCAACACCTTCATCTTCCCCTGCATCGAGGCCGGCAACATCGGCTATAAGATCGCTCAGCGTCTGGGCGGTTATGCGGCTTACGGCCCCATCCTGCAGGGCCTGAATGCTCCCATCAACGACCTGTCCCGTGGCTGCAACGCCGATGAGGTCTACAAGATGAGCCTGATCACCGCTTGCCAGTCTTGATCTGACTGACTGAAAATAGCCGCCGTATTCGATCTGGCTTTTTCAGCAGAATTATTTTGTTGCACTGCACCCCGGAAAATCCACGGATTTTCCGGGGTGTTTTTTCACATGCAATAAATGGCATCGCCACCCCTTGCAATCCGACTGCATTTATGGTACAATATTCTGGCATTCAACGAATGTGTCGGACAGCGCCTGCTGCGTGGTTCGGCATACGGATGCGGGTCCTGTACGATGGATTCGCTGTGAACCAGGTCAGGTGGGGAACCAAGCAGCCTTAAGCAGTGCGTTCGTGCGTTTCAGTAAGCCTGCATCCGTATGCCGAGTTACGCAAGGCGGGGACAAAACCCCGTCGAGCGCTGTCCTTTTTATTTTGCCGGAAAGGGGAAAAGGCTATGTACCGTGCCTTATACCGCAAGTGGAGGCCCCAGCGTTTTGAGGACGTCGTGGGCCAGCGTGCCATCGTTACGGCCCTCAAAAACCAGATCACGGCAAACCGCGTGGGTCACGCCTACCTGTTTACCGGCGTGCGCGGCACCGGCAAGACCACCTGTGCCAAAATTTTTGCCAAGGCAGTCAACTGTCTGCATCCGGTAAACGGCGACCCCTGCGGCGAATGCGAGATCTGCAAGGGCATCGACAACGGCAGCATTTTGGACGTGGTGGAGATGGATGCGGCTTCCAACAACGGCGTGGACGATATCCGTGACCTGCGCGACGAGACTGCCTACACCCCAAGCGCCTGCAAATATAAGGTGTATATCATCGACGAGGTGCACATGCTGTCCACGGCGGCCTTCAACGCACTGCTCAAAACGCTGGAAGAACCGCCCGCCCACGTTATTTTTATTCTGGCCACCACCGAGATCCAAAAGGTGCCCGCCACCATTCTCTCGCGCTGCCAGCGGTACGATTTCACCCGCATCGGGCCGGAGGATATCGCCCACCGGGTGGAATACATTGCAGGCGAGGAACATTTGGAACTGACGCCGGACGGCGCCGAACTGATCGCCCGTCTGGCCGATGGCGCCCTGCGCGATGCACTGTCCATTCTGGATACCTGCGCAGGCGTCACGGCCAAGATCGATGCGGACGTTGTGCGCCGTATGGCAGGCGTGACGGACCGCAGTTATCTGTTCCGTATCTCGGACGCGCTGGAAGCGCAGGATGGTGCAGCGGCGCTGGCGCAGCTGGCCCAGCTGCGCCAGCAGTCAGTGGATGTGAAGCGCCTGACCGAGGAACTCATTGCCCACTATCGTGCCCTGATGCTGGCCGCGCTGCCCGGCGGGCAGGCGCTGCTTTCCGGTGTTTCGCCGGAGGAGGAAGCTCTCTATCTGGAAAAAGGCCCGCAGATGGGTCAGCGCGAAGCCATCCGTGCTATCCGTGCGCTGGGCAATGCGCTGGAACACATGACCCGCGGCAGTGACCAGCGCATTGAGCTGGAACTTGCATTGTTCAGTCTTTCAGAACCGCCGCAGCAGGTGCAGGCCGTACCGGTACAGAGTGCGCCTGCCCGCATGACCAGCCAGCCAGCCGCACCGCAGCCGTTTGCTTCGGCTCCTGTGGTGCAGCCATTCATCCGTGCACCGGTTCAGGAGGCACCCGCAGCAGAACCGGCTCCTGTGCCGCTCAAGGAGCCCGTAACGCCGCCTGTTCCTGCGCCTGCACCGCAGGCCGCAGAGCAAAAACAGGCAGAACCGGCCTCAGCACCGGCCGAGGAAGTACCGCCGCTGCCGGAAGAACCGCCGGTGCAGCAGACGGAAGCTCTGCCGTGGGACGAGCCTGCCGCACAGCCGACGCCGTCCGTACAGGAAACCGTGCCGGAAAAACCTGCGTCGAATCCGCAGCCGGAGCCTGTGCCGCAGGAGCCGGCAAAACCGGCACCGGAAACGCCGCGTACTGCCGTGCAGGAAGGTCCGTACCCGTACTGGCCGCAGGTGGTGCAGCAATTGCAGGAAAAAGACCCCATGCTTTACACCTATCTGCGCAAGTCCAAGGCGTATTTTGACGGCACCCGCGTGCTGATCGACGGCGGCAAGACCTTCCGCGATTTTATCCGCGCCAACAAGGACAGCCAGCGGCTCATCAAAAAACTGATCAAGGATGTATCCGGCACAGCAGTGCCCATCGGCCCCTATGAGCCGAAGGCGGCAAACAAAGCTGTTTCCAACGCAGAGCAGTCGCTCCACGCGCTGGAAAAGCTGGGGCTGGATGTGTCCATCGAAGATTCCGCAAGGAAAAAGACAAATACTATTTAAAAAAGGAGTAACCAATTATGAAAGCAAGAATGCCCGCAGGCTTTGGCCGCCCCGATATGAACGCCCTCATGCGTCAGGCACAGAAGATGCAGGAGGATATGAAGGCCAAGCAGGCCGAGCTGGAAGCAGCCGAGTACACCGGCAGCGCCGCCGGTGAGATGGTCACGGTCAAGATGAACGGTAAGCACGAGGTGCTGGCCATCACCATCAAGCCCGAGGCTGTGGACCCCGACGACATCGAGATGCTGGAAGATCTGGTGGCTGCTGCCGTCAACGCTACCGTCAAGCAGGTGGACGAGACCGCCGAGGCCGAAATGGGCAAGCTGACCGGCGGCATGAACATCCCCGGCCTCTGATCCGGCAGGAGGGAAGAACATGGGCTATAACGCAGCCCCGCTGGAAAAGCTGATCGAAGAGTTCGGCAAGTTCCCGGGCATTGGCCGCAAGGGTGCTACCCGCATGGCGTATCAGGTGCTGAGCATGTCCGACGAGGACGCCGAGGCGCTGGCGTCCGCCATCCAGAACGCCCATACGAAGCTTCACCGCTGCCGCATCTGTCAGAACTATACCGAGGCCGAGCTGTGCCCCATCTGTGCCAGCGCAAAGCGCGATACGTCGATCATCTGCGTGGTGGAGACGCCCCGCGACGTGCAGGCGTTTGAGCGTACACGGGAATACCATGGCCTGTATCATGTGCTGCATGGCCTGATCAGCCCCATGGATGGCATCGGAGCCGAGCAGCTCACGGTCAAGGAGCTTTTGGTGCGTCTGAGCGACGGCAAGGTGAAGGAAGTCATCATGGCGATGAACCCTACTGTGGAAGGCGAAGCCACCGCCATGTATCTGGCAAAGCTCATTAAGCCCTTGGGCATCAAGACCACGCGTCTGGCCTACGGCCTGCCGGTGGGCGCAAGCCTTGAGTACACCGACGAGACTACCTTGTACCGCGCGCTTTCCGGCCGCGGAGAACTGTAATTTGGAAAGAATTTACAATTCCTTCAAAAACGGCCCTTGCAAAACCGTGAAAAAATGGTATACTGATACAACAGAAACGGAGAAAGGAGGCGCGCAGCATGGCACCAGCGAAAGAGCGTCCGGCGGTAAAGACCATCGCCACCAACCGTGAAGCGCGTCATGAATACTTCGTTCTGGAAGCGCTTGAAACGGGTGTAGAGCTGAAAGGCACCGAGGTGAAGAGCCTGCGTGCCGGAGGCGTCAACCTGAAGGACAGCTGGGTAGATATTGAAAACGGCGAACTGCTGGTAAAGGGGATGCATATCAGCCCCTACGACCACGGCAACCTGTTCAATCAGGACCCTATGCGCGTCCGGCGCTTGCTGGCACATAAAAGCGAGATTCGGCGGCTGCACCAGCAGTGCAAGCTACAGGGCTACACGCTTGTGCCGCTCTCACTTTATTTCAAGCATGGCCGCGTGAAGATGGAAGTGGGCCTGTGCAAAGGCAAAAAGCTTTACGATAAGCGTGCCGATGCAGCCCAGCGCGATGCAAAGCGCTCCATTGACCGGGCAATGAAGTCCAACGGCAAATATTATTGATCCTTTCAGACCGCTTCCTGAAGCGGAACTTTTTCAAAGCTTTCTGCACACCGCAAGGTGTGCTTTATATGGGGGCGTAAAGGTTTCGACGGGGGGAGCGAGGTCTGGGCAGCGGGTAGCAGTGGGGGAACTGCTCTATAACTCCTCCAAAAAAATTAACTGACAACAATAATTATCAGTTGCTCGCAGCCTGAGTGCTGCGCGTTCCGCCCACTCTTGTGTCGTGTGGGGCCGGGGCGTCCTTTAGACACAGCACCTGAACGGACCTAAGCTTTGCGGACCGGCAGGAACTCATGAAGCTACCAATGCGCTAGCCTGACGATCGGCGTGGCGCGGCGGGAATGTTGTAGATCGCCTGCACCCGGAGACACCTGCACTGAGCTCTTTTCGGACATGGGTTCGACTCCCATCGCCTCCACCACTAAAAAACACCTAGATTCGTTAAAATCTAGGTGTTTTTCTTTGTCTATACCACGCTATTTACCACACTTTTGATTTTCAGTGCGTTATCAACCTGGCTTTACCTCGATATGCCAGCTCTGTTTTTCAGGCGGCAGCGGTGCGCTCTCTTTGTCGTGGTTCCAATGCCTGTCAACGTCGCACAGCTCCAAAAAACCATCCTTCAGCCGATAGCAGGCTTCTTCATCCGGGGTAGTATGGCAGCAGGGGCATTGAAAGCTCTCGTTTTCCTCGCTGTCTCTCCATAGCTGCCAGTCATACACAACAAAGGTCTTTTTGCAGTTCGGGCAGGTCAGATGCATTTCCAGCATGATTTTACGCTCCTTCGTTCTTGTTGAAAATAAGACGGTCAAGGCTGTATGCAACGCTGTCGATGGTGTGATTGTCCCGATCTGGCACACTGGGCAGAAAATTCCCGTCCTTGTCCGTGTCATACTCGTATTGCGAGAACTCACGGTAGATGTTGGGTGTGCGCCGGGGGTCAACCACAAGCGTCCGTTTCTGTAACCACTTGATGCGGTAGTTCACACAGCCGGGGCGCTTGGTACAGGGCCGGGCCTGCAGGCCGTATGTGCGTAGGTCTGTAATGCTCTTGGGTTCGGCGCAGTCGCAATAAATAACCTGTTCCGGGGCCGTTTCTGCGCCTGTGATGGGGTTCTTTTTGGTTTCGCCCACATGGTCAAGGCTGTGCGCCCTGATCTCGGCGGCAAGGGCTTCATTCGACAGGCCGCGCTTGTAAATTTCATCCGCAAAATAGATGGTTTCGGTGCTGCGGTCATAGAACAGCGCCACAACGGCGGCAGGGTCAGACGCAAAGCCGAAATCACAGCCCACATAGCGGTAACACTGCATTGCAAGCTCTTCGTCCGCGATCTCTCGCACTTCCAGTGTGGTGAATACCTCGCCGCCGCTGCCGGTGGGTATGCCCATATATTCGTGATCGTACACTTTGGGATTCAGAGCTTGGATGCGCTGCGCTTCGTTCAGAAACACCTCTCCCAGCCATTCGGGCGGCACTTGGGTGTAATCCGTGTGCAGGGTCAATGCTTCATCGTTGGGCTGCTGCACAAATTTATTTGCCCAGTTGTTCAGGGACACAGGCGGGTTGAAGCTGCGGAACACCACAGGCTTACCGCCACGGCCCACGGACTGCATCACGCTGCGCACAAAATTCTCACCGGGCAGCTCTGAAAATTCCTCGAACCATACCCACCGAAAGAAGCCCTTTGCGGGCTTGATGGACTTGATCTTGCTGTTATCGTCCAGCCCTCGGAAGATGATCTGAGCGCCGGTAGGAAGGTAGGTGCAGCGCATAGGGGACACGGTGCAGGCCCACAGGTCAGACACGCCCAGCGCGTCAATAGCCCACTGGATTTGTGCAAACACGGATTCCCGCAAGGTGCTGCCCCACCGCCGGAACACCACAGCAGAGCCGGTGCCGGTGGGGTCTTTCTGGATGCCGTCCACGATCTCCAACGACACAAAGGACGATTTGCAGGAGCCGCGCCCACCGGGCAAATTGTAGTAGGTATGTGCATCGGCTGCTATATCCTCATGTAGGGCGTGATATACAGCGGCCTCGTGCTCGGTGGGGTCGATGCCCTGCACGCGCTCAAACGTGGCAGCTCTGGCCGTTTTCCGGGCCTGTAGTGCCCGGATGCGCTTTTCCAGTCGGTCAAGCTCCATTCGCTTCCACCTCGTCCAGCAGCTTTTCCAGCTCTGCCAGCTTCTTCTGCTGTTCATCAATGCGGATGCAGCTCAAAACGGCGTTGCAACAATTTGTGATAGCTGTTGCCCGCTGCGGGTCGATCTCGTTATTCAGCAGCATATTTGCGATCTTGGACAGCGTGCGGCGTACCTCTGCGGGAGTTGAAAGTTTGATCTTCAAATATACTCACCTCGATACAAAAAAGGGCGCACAGGTTGCCCCATGCGCCCAGATGATGCCATATCAGGCGATTGCCTGATAAAAAAGTGCTTTGCTCTTGTTTGCCAAAACAAACGCGTCATAAGTGATGCGGCCCTCAACCAGCGAACCGGAAATAAAGGGCGGGTCACGATGCACGTTGTACTGTTCCAGCTTGGTGGGAGCAACGGTTGCGCAGGGATGTGCGATCAGAAAGCCAAAGCCTTCCGGCAGGCGGTTAGATGCGATCTTGACCACATTCAGGCCGTCCAGACGGTCTACAACGCCCTGCTTGCGCAGTTCAACGCCGATGTCGCTATTCTGGAATACGGCAGAGGACGCTTTCAGCAGCGCGTAATTGGTCGGGGTGAGAATCAGCACACGCCCGTCCTGGGGGACTTCTGCTTCATCCATTGCCACGCCTGCGGCAACGATCTTCTGATAGATGTTGTCAGCCGTCAGGGCTTCCGCTGCGGGCTTGATGCCTGCCTTTGCGCACATGACAGAATAGATATAGCTGTCACGTTCGGGAATGACCTTTTCACGCTGCTGCCGTGCCAGAGCGCTGGCAGCTTCCAGAGCGGCCTTTGTTTCGTCCTGATCCAGCTTGTCAATCGCAAACGTGAAGCTGCGATCCTGGGTAATGGTCATTTCCTCGGTGCCTGCTTCCAGCGTCTCAATCACGCCGTACCGGCTTTTATTGCCGTCCAGCACCTTTGCATTGCGCTGGTAGTCGTTCATGGATGCGCTGCCGATCTTGTAAATCTTGATGGTGTGCGCGCCCGTCCATGTGAAATTCTGGTTCGTCACAAGGGCGGTTTTGGATTCAGATGCAAACAGCTCGTCAACGGCGGGCTGAAAATCGGTTGCATATTCAATCATAGGTTGTTAATTACCTCTCAGTCTTTCAGACCGAAAGCACGCTTTGCAATGGCGCTTTTATCCTCGTCAGGCTTGGAAAGCCAGGTCGGCGGGGTGTCTACCTTTGCGCCGGTGGTCGTGGTGGTGACGGTGTACCCGTTGCCGGTGACGCTCTGCACCGCCTTTACAGCGGTCTTGAACGCTTCCGGGTCGCTGGTGTCCAGCTTATCCAGCAGCGCCGCGCTGATATGGTTATCAGCCAGATACTGACGGCAGGCTTCCCGGGCTTCCCACTGGTTGAAACGCTGGCTTTTGGCTTCCAACGCTTCCTCGCGGGCTTTCAGGTCTTTTTCTCGTGCATCAAGGTCGCCCACGCGCTCGGCACTCTTGGAGCGCTCACGGGCAAGCCGATCTGCAACGATGGAATTTAGTTCGGATTGTGAAAACATCCGCTCAGAGCCGTTATTTTCGGGCTGCTGGGCGGCGCTGGGGGTAGTGTTGGGATTCTCCATTGATAGCACCTCATTTTCCGTATGAGTAGACGTAAAAAGCAGCAGGCGGCACCTTATTGCCAAGCACAGCGCACCGGGGAAAGGAATAGTCCGGTGCAAGGGGTATGTCCGCTCCTGCAATGCTGGGCGCTCTGATCGTGGGTTATGGCACTCCCACAGCCAGACCGTGCAGCAAAGAGCAGTCAGGAGCCGGACAGCGCTATAAGCCGCCTGCTATGCTCAGTATACCACATTGCGTTGTAAAATGCAAATATAATGCTATGCAATGTCATTTTATTGTCACATTGCGTTTTTGCTTGGACAGCATCAGGCTGTATTGTCCGTAGGTCATGCCCATAGCATCAGCCATTGCGGCAGCTTCACCCAATGACAGCGGTTCACCGTGTTCCGCATGGTATGCAGCCCATGCCAGAGTACGAACGCGGGCCCGTTCCTTTTCGTCCTGGGCTTCCCATGCTGCACATTCAAGGCAGCGGCTTTCATTGGCAAAATGCCACAGCACAGCGCCGCATACAGGGCACTTCTTGAGCTTCTTTTTCGTCATGGTATAGAATGACCTCCGGCAAATAAAAAGAGCGCACAGCGGCTTGCTGGGCCGTCATACGCTCTTAGGGGTGGGGGTGGCGCTATGTACTCCACGCACCACCGTTAAATTTTACTCTTTGTAATGGCCAAAAAGAGCGTTTGTACTACGCTCATATTGTACCATAAAGCGGACTATAACGCAAGAAATTACGTTGCGCTGTTCTCTTCGTCAGCTTCCTTCATGTAATCTTCCAGCCATGCCGTCACACTGGCGGTATTCATCGGAGGCGGAGCAACGACAGTATTCGTCGCAATGTCCTTGATGAAAAAGAGCTTCGTGCTCTTGTCCACATCCACATCAAGGCCGTAGGCTTCCGCTTTCTTGCTCAGACGCAGGAAGTCAACAATCTTCTGGCGCTGATCTTCGGGCGCGGCAAGCACATCTTCCATCAGCTCAACAACCAGCTTTTTGCTCTTCGGGGTGCAATGAGGGCAATACTGGTCAACCTCTTTCACAAGCTGCTCGTGCAGTTCTGCTTTTGTCATGCCGCGCACCCCCTTACCGGATGCCGCTGAACCACATCACAGCGGCGCCGAGGAAACAGACCAGGGCGAACGGGCCCACGATAGAAAATTGATAAGCTGTGTAGCCAAACATTGAAAATCCCTCTCGTTTCTGTTACAATGAGGGCGGTACAGCCTGCAAGCAATACCGCCTATTTGCCGCCCGTCCCTGTTGGCGCAGGGAAAGGCGGCTTCGTTGTTTGTCGGGCGGTCTGGGGGGTTACTGCTGGGGCTTGATAGCGTTGTTGGTCAGGACAAAGCGCACCTTCGGCTGTCCGTCCTCGTCGATGTACGCGGACACGCTCAAGCACTGGTCAGCAACACCGTGATTAGGGAAAGCAAAGTACATATTGGTGCTGCCGTTTTCGTCCTCTACCCAGCAAAGCTCTGTGCCCTGCAAGCTCTCGCGGACTTCGGTATCATCGTGCAGCAGTTCAACACGCCCGTCCGGGGTGGTGGGGTCACTCTGGCTGACCTCATCCGCCGGGGCGCTGACTTCGGGTGCCTCTTCCTCGTCATCCGGGCAAGCCGGTGCGCAGTTGATCTTAATGATGGGGAAGCCGTCCATCATAGCCGGAACGATGTCCAGCTTGATTTCCGCGTTCTCCGTGGGGTCTTCGGCAAGCCACAGGCTCACACCGTCATGCATGGGGGCATTCTGCTTGACGGGAGTGATACCGCCGCCGATCACAAGGGCTTTGCCCTCTACGGCTTCCTGCAATGCCCAGCACTCGGACAGATTGCGCTTGTTGGGGTCGTCACGGGTTTCGATGGTCAGATTGTTGTTGTAGATTGCTTTCATGGTAAAACCTTTCTGTGTCCGTACTGGGCACGATCAAAAATATTAAACTCGCTCTTTTTTGAGCGGGTCGGCTTAGTTGGTGCGGGTCATGCGCTCCACATAGACCCAAATCAGGCGCAATGCCCGCAGGTCTACTTTTTCCAGCAGCTTCACAATAGCGTCGGTGTAGCTGGCGCGGTCGGTGCTCTCGTTCACAAAATCACCTCCCCTCACGCGCTCTTGTTGCTGTCGCTGATCTGGGCGGCAGGCTGGGTGCCCTGCGTCAGCTGGGGCGCTGTCTTTGGGGTCTGCAGGGCTTTTGCCGGGGCTTTTTTAATTGCCTGCATGAATGCCGGGCGATAGATGCGGTTCATCTCGCTCACGCTGGTATCACGGGATGCAAGCAAACTGCGCATTGCGGACGGATTGCCGTAGAGCTTGCGCACAGCTTCCGGCAGAGCGTTAAATACATCCCATGCCCGCGCAAGGCATTTTTCCCGGCTGTTTTCTTCGTCCAGATTTCCACCGTTCCGGGCGCACTCTAGCTCGCTGTCAATCCGTTTGGCCGCTGCCAGAGTGCTTACCCACATCTGTTCCGGGGACGGCAGCGCGTCAAGCTGGATGTCCCGCACAGCTTCCTGCCAGTCAGCAAGGAACTGTTTCGGATAGCGGCAATTACCCAGTGCAGCATAGAAAGCTGCTTCGGCAATATCATCCGGCACAGTGCCCAGATTGGCCGTGTAGGCTTTCAGCTGAGCGGTTATGGTTTCATCAGAAAGGTGTTGCTCGAAGTAGTCCATACGGGTCTGCATCAGCTCTTTTACCTTTTCAAGGGTCATTTTGTATCACGCTCCATTCTTTCTCTTGAGGTTTTCAATTATTCGGTTAATCTGGTCGCCAGCGCTTTCAAACTCTGGCACGGTGCTTGTGGGCTTCTCTTTGTCCAGCGGATAAAATTTCAGCCAGCCTTGCCGGGTGGCCTGCTTGACCACCTCTGTCCATTCGCACCGGTGAAATTCTTCATCCAGCTGCTGGCACAGGCTGCGGCGCATAGTATCGGTTAAGCTCTTGCGCTTTTCTTTGCGCATACGGTCATAGTCCTGAAGGGCTTGCAGCAGTTCACCGTCACCATCGGCAAAGGTTGTGAAAATATCCGCCGGGGGAGTATCAGGCGCACCAGCCGCGGCAGCGGCGCTGCTCTCCTTCTCTTTTTCATTCTCCCTCTCATTCTCATTATCCTTCTCTTTCTCTTTCTCCTTCTCCTTATGTAAACCATTGGTTTCAGAATCGGGAAAACCAAAAGAATCGTTTTTTGACGGTCTGCCGCCGTTCACGCCTGCATTGTATCGCTTCTGTGATGTGTCTAAAAGCGGTTTGACTACAGCCCAACAGCCGGAGATGCTAGGGGGCAACACGGGTTCTACTCCGGTTGTGGCATAGTCTATTATGGCTTCATAGAAGGTTGCGCGAAGCCTGGGCGGCATGGTCTTGCCCGCTTCACGGAATGTGAAGTAGAACGGAAAATACTTTCGGGGCAAACTGTCACGCTCCTTTCCTCTGGCAGGGCAGCGGTTCAAAGAAAAATTCTCCGATTTGCTCCCGGGGGATGTTCAGCACAGCGGCCACACGGGTGATCTCTGCGCTTGTCCACGGTTGATAGCCCTTCATCCGGGCGGTCATGGTGCTTTTTGCCATGCCTGCGGCCTGTGCAACATCGCCCTGCCGCATCTCCATTTCCGCGAACCTTACGCGGAGTTTATGATAAGGCTGGTACATTTAGTTCACCTCTTTCAATTCTTCCAGCGGTACACCCAGCGCGTTTGCCACGTGGCCTGCGGTAGTGCGCCATACGGGTTGACCCTTACGCATCTTGATAACAGCGCTGCGGCCTACACCGGCTTTCTGCGCCAGTTCTTCACCGGTCAGATTCTGGCGTGCCATCTCTGCAATTACCTTCACGCGGTCGACGACAATGGATTTAGACATTTAGCTCACCTCTTTCTGAAACTCAAAAGAGTTTCTAATGCAGATTATACTCGCTCTTTTGTATTAGTCAAGAGCTTTTCAAAAATTCTTTTGAGTTTTTTTGTTTGGTGTGGTATTATAATCATGAAAGAGAGGTTGATAAAATGGGACAGGACAGCACCGGGAAAAAGATAAAGGAAGCTCGTGAAAAAGCAGGATTAACACAATCCCAGCTGGCCGAAGCTGTCGGCACCACTTCGCAAAACATAAGTCAGTATGAGCGTGGTCTTAGAAAGCCTAAATATGAAACCCTTCTTAAAATTGCGAAAGCATTAAATGTAGAATGGTACTCATTATTTGTTGCTACTTCTGATGCAGAGCTTGCAGAAGCAAGAACTATTAAACTTTATACGTCAACAGGAACCAGTGTGGAAGAAGCACAAGAAATTTTTAACGACCATCGAAAGTGTGAAAGAATAGCTGAAACGATAGATGAAAGTATCGGAAAGCTCAATGAAGCGGGAATTATGGCGGCAGGACATTTGATAGCATCTACCGCAACAAAATTTAGCAGCCTAAAAGAGCACGACCCGAACAACTGGATGTTTTTAATCATGCAATGTTATTTTTCGGAATCCGAACAATACGAAGAAGTAAAACGAGGTATAGATGCCCTTTTACAAATTCCGGCCTATCAAAAGGACGCAGCCCCCGATAAAAAATAAACCCACTGCGCAGAGCACAGCAGGCGGGGGGATGGCCGAAAAACCGGCTGTCAAGGGGCCTGCTCAAAATCGCGCAACCCACTGATGGGCAATCATTGACATAGAAAGAAGGTGAACCAATGGAATTGACCATAGAGAACCTGCGCACACTGGCTCAGGGCGGGCAAATCTTTCTGACAGCCCATTCACAGGCCCGGCTTTATGAGCGCGGTATCCTGCTGGCAGACATTCGGCAGGCTATCCAGAGCGGGAAGATCATCGAATATCGCCCGGATGATTACCGCTGTCCATCCTGTTTGGTGCTGGGGGTCAATCTGGCAGGCCGCTGGCTGCACGTTGTGTGCGGTATTCATGAGGGTGCATTGTGGATCCTCACAGCCTACTGGCCCGATCTCGACCACTGGAACGCAACGTATACTGAACGAAAGAAGAAAGGGGAATAAATATGACTTGCTTTTTCTGCAAGGGCGAAATGAAGCCCAGCACGACCATTCACACGGTGCAGCTGAAGAACTGCGTTGTGGTTATCAAAAATGTTCCCTGCATGGAGTGCGAACAGTGCGGTGAAGTCGTGCTGTCTGCCGATACAGTGGAGAAGATAGAGCGCATTTTGCAGACGGTCGAAAAGGCTGTTGCTGAAATTACCGTGGTCAACTTCCCGGATTGTGCAGCATGAGCAGGCGAACGAACAGCGCCGTTTGGCAGGAAGCTTACAGCCGGTGGCGGGTGGCGGTGCAGAAAGACGGCGTGCGCCGGTATTTTTACAGCAGCACTCCCGGCCGCACAGGCCAGCGGGAAGCAAACCGAAAGGCTGATGCGTGGCTTGAGGACGGCATAGGCGCGAAGGTGGGCAGGGTAGAGGATGTGTATAAACTCTGGATAGAGGGCTTAAAGCAGACCACCAGCGCAAGCAATTATGAACCGATCGAGAGCCGGTGGCGCACCTGGGTGTTGCCGATCATCGGCAAAAAGCGGGTAAACGCACTGACGGATGCTGATTTACAGTCCATCATAAACAAAGCCCATGCAGCGGGCAAGAGCCGTAAAACCTTGCAATCACTCGCCGGGGATCTCCGTGCCTTCTGCAAATACTGCCGCAAAAGCAAGCTGTCCACCTATCTGCCGGAGGATGTGCAGATACCCGCCGGGGCGCGCCTGAAGGGCAAAAAGGTGCTGCAGCCGGATGATCTTGTAAAGCTGTTCAGCATCGACACGACATTGTATCGCAACAAGCGCGTGCCAGATGATTATATTCACGCCTACCGGTTCGCGGTCTTGACCGGCCTGCGTCCGGGGGAGCTGGTGGGCCTGCGCTGGGCAGATATCAAAGGCAGCACCGTCAACATCTCCCGTGCCATCAACGTAAAAGGGCAGGAGACGCGCGGAAAGAACGAAAATGCTTGCCGGTCATTCGTCTTGCCTGATGTTGCAAAGGCTGCCCTAGAAGCTCAGAGGGCTATCACCGGCCATTGTGAAAGCGTGTTCTGTCTGGAAACAGAGCGCCGGTTTTATAAGCGCTGGAAAGCGTTCTGCGCTGCCAACGATCTGCAGTCGGTCAGCTTGTACGAACTGCGGCACAGCTTTGTTTCCGCGATCAAGACGCTGCCCGCCGGTGAGGTCAAGGCGCTTGTGGGTCACTCCGAAGATATGGACACCTACGGCATTTACAGCCACGCTCTGACCGGTGAGGATGTGCAGACCGCGCAGGCCGTCAATGCGGTATTTATGAAGCTGCTGCACGGCTGAAAAATACCACACTATTTACCACACTTCCCGATTTTAGGGAACTGGGTGCGGTTCTATGTGCAGAATTTCAGACCATAGCAACGCCACATTTTCAGACTAAAAATTGCAATTTTTTTACGATGGAACGGCGTGAATTGGTTCGACTCCCATCGCCTCCACCACGCAAAAAAGCACGTTGATTCGCAAGAAATCGGCGCGCTTTTTCCTTTTGCTCACGCAAGAAGTCACGCACATGCAAACAAAAAATATAAAATTCAACCGTTATTTGCGGGTTTTGGATTCAAAATCTTGAACAGAATACCATTGACGGCCTGTGCGGTGTCCTTGACATTGGAAGAACCCACCGAGGAGCAGCGCGATCTGATCAACGCTCACCCCGAGGGCTGCGGCTTCTGGGCGTGGCTGTTTGAGTATACCGGGTTGCGTATGGGCGAAGCCAACGGTCTGCAATGGAAAATGGTGGCGCAGCAGCTCTTGGGCCATGCGGACATCATGACCACCCGGCGCATCTACCAGCATCTGCGCGAGAAGGAAAACGCCCGGTACACGGCTCAGCTGGACGCCTATGTGAGCGGCAAAATCTAATTTTCTCTACAATCTGACCCGGAGAGCACGGTGAAAACTGGCTCTCCGGGTCAACTTTTTACACTACAATCTCACTACAATGCCCCCGCAAAATCGGGCAGTATTGGGCAGTATCTAGCAGTATCTGACCGCTGTGAAAAACGAAAAACCCGCAAAGCTACGAATTTTTAACGTAACTTCGCGGGTATTCTTTGGTGCAGGAATGCAATCCAAATCCGAACCATTTTCCTTTGATGCGGCTTGGGCCGCTTCCTCAAACGTGATGGTCTGTGTCCCTTCTTTATAGTTGAAGGCAATTAAAACCTTATCATCGTACAGATAAATCGAATTGATGAACGTATCCACCAACGCCTGCCGCTGGTCTTTCAGGCTCATGTCCAATTTACGGAACCTCATCAGCCAGAAACGGATAAATTCCTCTTTGATCTTGGGCTTTGCCAGCTTTTCTTCCGCAATGCGGGCTTCAAGCTCTCGCTTGGTTTCTTCGAGCTGCTCCAGCCGCTCCTTGGTGGAACTAGTGAGGATTCCGGCCTGAATCGCGTTGAGCATATTCTGGATACCCGATTCCGCATCCCGGAGCTGCTTCTCATAGAGGGGAAGATTGGTGTTCTCCCGGTCTTGCAGCTCCATGACCTTGGCAATGATGGATTCCATGGCGGCATCGTCCCGGACAAGCTGCATGGTCTGGTTGACCACCAGATCTTCCAGCCACTGTTTGCGGACGGTTTTCTTCTTGCAGCCCTTCTTCTTTTTGACCGTGGCACATTTATAGTAGCGGTGGACTTCTCCCGTCCGGCTTGTACCGCTTTCGCCAAACATCAGCGCACCGCAGCAGCCACAGTGCAGCTTGGTGGTCAGCAGGTAATCGTCCTCTGCCTTTCTCCGGGCAGGGGCTTTCTTGTTTTTGGCAATCTTTTCCTGCACATCATCGAACAGTTCCAGCGGCACGATGGGCGGAATCGCATCCGGCACGACCACATCCCGGAATTTCAGTTCTCCGATATAACGCCGGTTTTTGAGCATGTGCTCCACGCTGTTGTAAGTAAATTCGCCTCCGACCGGGTTCTTGATGCCGTTTTCATTCAGCCAGTCCCGAATCTCTTTCATCGTGAGGCCATCCCGATACTTCGTGAACGATTCCAGCACGAAAGGGGAGGCAAGCGGGTCGATGTGAAATTTCCGCTCGGAATCCAGCGTATATCCAAACGTTCCACGACCACCGTTGCAGCGGCCTTTCAGGATGTTCTCAGTCTGTCCACGCACGACCTTTTCGGCAAGGTCTGCCGAATAATACTCGGCATAACCTTCCAGCACCGATTCCAGAATGATGCCCTCCGGCCCCTCGGAGATGATCTCGGTGGCAGACATGAGCTTGACACCATTCTTCTTCAGCTGGGTCTTGTACCGAGCACTGTCGTAGCGGTTTCGGGCAAAGCGGTCGAGCTTCCAGACCAGCACGATGTCAAACAGCTTTTTGTCGCTGTCCTTAATCATCTGCTGGAACTCGGGTCGATTGTCCGTCTTGGCAGAAATAGCACGGTCAATGTAGTGCTTGACGATGGTGATGCCGTTCTTCTCTGCATAAGCCGTACATTCACGAATCTGACCTTCGATGGATTCTTCGCGCTGGTTGTCCGAGGAATAGCGGGCATAGATCACGGCGGTCATGGCAAGCACCTCTCTTTTATGCATCAATGGACGGTAGAGTGTTCATTTCAAAGCAATGTTTCGTATAATGTATATACCATACTTTTCATCCTATTGCAATAGGTTTATAGAATGTCATTTTTCCTGAATGTCATTTTTATGATGGACTCCTGTACAAATTTCGGCTGAACGGTATTCAAAAAGGATGTTCTATCCCATGACAGAGCATCCTTTTGAAACAGCTTTCTCTTATTATAGCTTTAAATCGTCCAATTCTGACTTGCTGATTGCAAATCAACCATGTGCGCATACAATCCGTTCCGAGCATAAAGCTCATCCGGTCTGCCTTGCTCCGCTACGATGCCATCCTTCAGCACAACAACCTTGTCTGCACCTGCCACGGTGCGCATCCGATGGGCGATGATGAGGACGGTTTTGTGTTTTATGAGCCGGGATAGTGCTTCCTGAATGGCAGTTTCGTTTTCCACATCCAAGCTGGCGGTGGCCTCGTCCAGCAGGATGATGGGCGCATCCTTCAGGAAGGCGCGGGCAATGGAAATGCGCTGACGCTCACCGCCGGAAAGAGTGCAGCCATTCTCGCCGATGTTGGTGTTCCACTTGTCCGGCAGCTTCTCGGCAAATTCCTCGCAGTATGCCAGCTTTGCTGCCGCAAGGACCTCCTCGTCGGTGGCGCCTTTGCGCCCCAGACGGATGTTTTCCAGGATCGTGTTGTCAAACAGGGTCACATCCTGAAAGACGATGGAATACAGGCTCATGAGCTTTTCCGGGTCAATTTTGGAAATATCCATGCCGCCCACGGTAATACAGCCCTTCTGATTGTCCCAGAATCGAGCGGCCAGACGGGAAACGGTAGTTTTACCGCCGCCAGAGGGTCCGACCAGTGCAGTGACCTCGCCTTGCTTTGCCGTAAAGGAAACGTCTTTCAGCACTGTCTCACCGGAGTTGTAGGCAAAGCCCACATGGTCGAACACGATACACCGCAGCCGCGATGCACCAGCGGATAAACTGCTTTGTTTCTTCTTTCTTCATTATCTTTGCTTCCTGTGCATCTATTTTATGGTTTTCATGCAAAAATCGCATCGGTCATTGCCGCGTCCCAGCGTCATGCTTCTCTCCCAGATCAGCTTCGGATGCAGCCCGGTATAGCTGATGTCATCGCTGTCGCAAAAGCAGCGGCACAGCTCCGGGCAGCCGTATTCTGCGCAGGTGTCGTGATAGGGACACTTCATCATATCCACACGCCAGACGCCGTTACCGGTCTGCAGTTCTTTTGGGGCAAAGCCCGCCGCCGGGCCGAAAACGCTCCGGGTGGATTTGACAAAAACGCCGGGAACAAGGCGGTAAAGCCCCGGTATGTGCAGCAGGGCGGCAAGCTGTTTGTGGCTCGTTCTCGCCAAGTGCTCCACATAGCCGTGAACGGTTTGCAGTGCTTCTTCTTTCGGCATGACCCGCTGCAAGGTCTCGTAGGCCGAAATACCCGGCAAGATCTGCCGCTTGAGGTGGTATTGCTTTTCCTTGCTTGCACCCGCATTTTCAGCCAGCAGCGCACTCAGGCGCATATCGAAAGCGGTGTTCAGTTCCTTTGCCTGCGCGGGAAAGCGCAGTGCCACAGTCTCCCGGAAATCACGGGAAAGATAGGTTTCCTTCCTCTTCATCGTCCGTTACCCTTTCTTTTTGTACCCGCAGTCGCAGTAGGGTCCGCCGGAGGCAAGGGTATACTGCCGCACAAAATTTGTCACACCGCCCGCTTCGCTCATGGTGTAGTCCAGACGGCACAGGGCGGGGGTCAGGTCGTACAGACCCAGCTCCTTCATCAGCACACAGATGCCGCATTTGGTAAAGCGTCCCTCGTAGCCGCTGCCATCCGGGTATTCGTAAAACTCCATGTTCCACGAGTAGGGGTTGCGGTCGGCGGCTTTCAGGGCGGCAGTGGCTTTCATAGCGGCAATATCCTTTGGGGTGAACTTGCTTTTTCCGCTTTTGCGGCAGAACCACTGCATGGGCTTTGTCATCATGGATCTTGCGTAGTAATCCGTCAGCCTGTCCACCTCCGGGCGCTGCGGCATGGAGAGAATGAACGCGCCGAGCATTGCACAGTTGACGATGTTCATCTTGAAGCGGTCCGCTTTTTCAAACTCCGGCAGCCTGCGGATGATCTGCCGGTATTGCGGCTTTGCCTTTTTCGTGATGGCTCTTGCGGTGGCTGCATCATAGCCCAGCACAGCGGTCAGCTGCTTTTGAAAGGAGCCAGCAAACAGCACCCACATTCCCATGGGCATTCCGGCATACTTCATTGCAGATACCTCCCGGCTTCCGCTTCCAGTGCCT
>ERZ1026898.133-NODE-133-length-49245-cov-76.066863_pt1 | contig 49245 bp, 57 predicted proteins | sample MGYA00380178_ERZ1026898 | MGnify/ENA primary metagenome ERZ1026898 (study PRJEB33269, sample SAMEA4719814) | human gut metagenome | biome: human-associated habitat; feature: organic feature; material: feces | place: Cameroon | collected 2013-10 ...
CGCTAAGATAGGTTATCATTTTGTCGTTTATCTAGACGGTTCCATACACAAAGGTAGACCTATAGAAGAAATCGGAGCACACTGTAAGGGCAGGAACTCGGATTCAATAGGAATTTGTTATGTGGGCGGTTTAGACAAATCAGGAAAACCAAAGGACACGAGAACACCTGCACAGAAAGAAGCACTGTTGAAATTATTAAGGACTCTAAAGGAAAAATTTCCTGATGCCGAAATAAGGTCACATAGGGATTTTGCCAATAAGGATTGTCCTTGTTTTGATGCAACTAACGAATACAGAAACATTTAAGACCGTATAGAGTTATGAAAAAGTTGTTAAAAATTATTCTGTTTATTTGGGAGCTTCTGCAGAATATTGCAGGGTTTTTATACCTAAAGCTCTCCAAGTATAAGTTTACTGCTAGGTATTTTCTTAATGGAAACACCCAGATAAAGTATTACTATGCCGAGAAGTTTCCTGGCGGGCTAACCCTGGGCGAGTTTATTTTTACTAGTGGGCCTCAACATGTAAAACACGAAAGTGGGCACGTTATTCAGTCAAGGATATTAGGGCCTTTGTATCTTCCGGTTATCGGACTGAACTCGATATTACACGCTGCATTCCATCATTGTAAAAATTACGTTCATTTTTGGACAGAAAAATGGGCTGAAAAATTAGGACGTAGGCAAAGCAAAGTATAAAAAATTATATTACCAAAATACAAGGAGGAAAATGTATGGATGAGATAATCGCAATGTTCAATCTCCCCGACAGCCTGAGCAGGGGGATAGTGATAGCCTTCCTACTCTGCGTGCTCGTTTGTGCTGCTGCACTGATTGATATGTGGACCGGGATTGACGCGGCAAAAACGAACAAGGAGCGCATTATGAGCCACGGACTTCGTAAGACTGTGAGGAAGATTATAGACTATCTGAGGATAGTATACTTCTTCCTGCTCATAGATATACTCGGAGCAATATTCACGTGGTATAACCTGCCCTATTGCGCGATTTTAGCGACTTTAGGAGTACTGCTTATTGAAGGACGTTCAGTTATCGAGAACTCCAAGAAAAAGAAGAGCGCGGCAGGCAGAGTAGTTGACGCCGTTCAGGAGATTATCTCTTGTGTGGATAGCGAAAAGGCCAAAAGTATTATTGAAATGCTTAAAGAGGAGCCGAAGCGCGCCATAGACAGTAAAGAATAATAGTTCCCTTATTTATTAACCATTAAAATCATCAAATCATGTCAAACGAAGAAATGACCGCCGCTCTTAACAAGATGCTTGAGCAGGGCAACCAGCTTAGAGCTAGCGAGCTTATTCCTGTACTGAAGGCAATCGTTACAGCTCTTCAGTCTAAGTAGTTTAACCATTTTAACTCCCTCCTGGTGTCTCACTGGGAGGTAATTTTTATCAGTTATGAAAAAGTTGATACCATATCTTGTAATCCTGGTCCTACTCGGAATTATCGGCTTATTATGGAGCCATATTTTATCCCAGAAAAAGAATCTGGACCGTATTAAGGAAAATATGGAGGTTCTTCTGGAGTCAAATAATGACCTTATATTAAAGGCCCGTCACTACCAAATCCAGGACAGTCTAAATGTTGCGCAAATCAGAAGCTTAGAGCTAACGGTTAAAGAGTTCAAGACTTACCGAGAAGAGGACGCGAAACTGATTAAAAGCCTCAAAATTCGTAACAAAGACTTGGAAGCACTTGTTAATACTAAACTGGAAACTCGTGATACAATTCTTGTTGCAGTTCATGATACGATACCAGGAGTTGCTACTTTCAACTATACAAGTACCTGGACAGACCTGTCTGGAACTATTGATATGATAAAAGATACAATGCAAATCAATATAGCTAACCGAGAAGACCTGGAAATTGTTGAGAGTGTTACTCGTAAAAGGTTCCTCGGTTTCCTATGGTACCGCAAAAAACTCGAAAGTAGAAAGGTTGATGTTGTGAGTCATAACCCAAACACTACTATAAAAAATGTTAGTTATACGAAGATTGTGCAGTAATTGCGCAAGCTGTTCGGTCTCGAGCTAATTCCTTATTATGCAGTTTCTAAACAATAATTTGGTCCGGTTAAACAATCCTAAACAATACTTTGTTTATCATAACTGATTGATTTTCAATAAATTAGGACGGTCTAAACAATAAAACAATAAAATATATAAAAACATTGGACCATCATCGTAATATAGATTTGTTATATGGATTTCTTATTTTACAAAATTCATATATACTATATATAGAAATTATTGTTTTATTGTTTGGACTGGTCTAACTGATTGATTTTCAATTAGTTAGGGTTAAACAATGATTGTTTAGGATTGTTTAGAGCTCGAACGTATTGTTTAGGATGCTTGGTCTGCCAGTTTTTAATTACACATGCCTTTTACGCCTTAAGAATTAGCTGAAAAAGTCCTTAAATGCAAAACGAAAAAAATTTTTTAATTTTATTTTCATATATGAAAAATTTCAGCTATATTCGTATATGAAAATAAATGAGGCAGAACAATGCAAGAACAGCAATCACTATTTTATTTAAGCAACGTGCTTAAAAATTACAAGCTAAATCAGGCTGACGTAGCAAGCGTTATGTTTCCAACAAACAAGAACGCCGACCTCGCGCTCCGTCGAATTCTTAAGGGAGAGGGTCATGTTTCAGTAGACCAGCTTGAAGCTCTCGCGCAGTATGTAGGCGTGTCAGTTTCCGCTATATATGAAGCAGGTTGCAACCTGTGGCACGATGCCACAGAAAAGCAGGACAGCTTTTGTATTAAGCGAGGTATTTATGTGGCTAAGTATATTTATGCTGCTCACGTGTTAACTGTTACAGCGGACGACAAAGAATTGTTTAACGATGTTGTTGCAGATGGTGACTTGCTTGTTCAGGACTTAGTAAACATCATTAACAATATTATAGATGGAACCTATTCAAATTAACGTAAATGTAAAACTCGATGACGGCACTCAGGCTTTCCTGAGCTCGTTATTCGGAGGTCTGGCTAAGTCTGCGGGAGAGCAGACTAAACCAGCTGAACAACAGAAACCGGCTGAACAGCCTAAACCTAAGCCCGCTGTTGCAGCACCCGCAAAGCCCGCTGTTGCAGCACCCGCAAAGCCCGCTGTTGCAGCACCTGCAGAACAGCCTAAGCCTGTCGCTGCACCAGCTCCTACTGCATCTACACAGTCTTCTATTACAATTGACGGTCTTCGTGAACTGGCAATGACTAAGATGAATGCGCACCGTGTGGAAATAAAGCAGAAACTTACAGAGCTCGGTACTCCGTCAATTACAAAACTTGACGTGACCAAGTATCAGGAAATATACGACTTTCTTAATGGTCTTGAGTAATGGGTAAATCACAAACAAGAAGACTTAGAGAAGCGGCCAATCGTTTTGGCCGTGAAGACTGGGAACTATGGCGTAGCGCAAGAGCAGCTTTGTCTGTGCTTACTTACCGAAAAAAGGCAGATGCTGGTTTACTAACGCCTATTGCAGTTGAACCAGTTCCTACTGGCCCGACTTTAGTTAAGCGTTATTCCAGCTCGCTTACGTATCAGCAGAATGAATTAACTTACGGCAGGTCACTAAAGTAATGAAAACATTAAGTACATCACCTAAAAAGGCTCCGGCTCCTACGTCGCATGCTCTTTTGTCAGCTTCACTTTCAAGCCGCTGGTTACATTGTACTCCAGCTCCAAGACTTGAGGAGAAATTCGGTATAAAAACTGATTCTACTTATGCCAGAGAAGGTACACTGGCTCATGCTTTTTGTGCTCTCTATTTGGAGCACGATATTCTTCACAAGTGTACTGATAAGCAGTTCAATGATGAGCTCGAACGCCTGATGAGCAATGAGCTTTTTACAGAGGACATGCTAAACTATGTAGACCAATATGTTGAGTACTGTACCAATGAATATATGGAAGCACTCGCACATGAGAAGCAGGCCAGTATGTTCGTTGAGCAGAAACTTAACCTTACGGAATTTATTCCTGAAGGTTTTGGTACTGGAGACTGTTGTGTTATCAGTGACGACGTTCTGGAAGTTATTGACTTCAAGTATGGCATGGGCGTACCGGTTTATGCAGATTGGAACTCTCAGCTTATGCTTTACGGGCTTGGTGCTCTTCAAATCTTTTCAGGTATTTACGACATTAAAGAGGTCCTACTTACGATTGTTCAACCAAGAATTGACAACATTTCTTCGTTCCAAATCTCAGTTGAAGACTTGAACAAGTGGGCGCTCGAGGAGCTCAAGCCTAAAGCAAGAATGGCCTGGAACGGCGAGGGCGAGCTTATGCCTGGTGACTGGTGCAAATTCTGTACGGTTAAGACTCGTTGCCGTGCTCTCTATGAAGAGCAAGTCAAAATTGCCAAGGCTGACTTTGCAGAAGACCCTCGAATGTTGTCTGATGAGGACATTGCAGACATTGTTCGTCGTGCTCCAAGTTTTACGAGCTGGGTTAACTCTGTTACAGAGTATGCACAAAATCAAGCCGTTAATGAGGGTAAGCAATGGCCTGGTCTTAAGCTGGTTGAGGGACGGTCTGTCCGTAAGTGGATTGACCCTGACCTTGCAGAGAAGACAATCCGTGAACGTTGTCCTGAAATTCCTAACGACGTACTCTATACTACCAAGCTTAGTAGCTTGACTACTATTGAGCGCGCAGTGGGCAAGAAAGAATTCTCAACACTGTTTGCTGATATTGTAGTGAAGCCCGCCGGCACTCCTACTCTTGTTCCTGAGGACGATAAACGTCCTGCTATCGGTATCACACAAGCACAAAAAGATTTCCAATAATATGAAAAGAAAATTTACGGAGGCAAAAAAGGCTAACAGGCCTTCTGCCTTTCACAAAACAACACACTTATCGGGGTCACTCGGAAAAGCGAGCTAATTTGCGCGGGACAAACAAGAAACCAAAAGGTTTCGGACGTCAAATGTTGCAGACCCAAGCTATACGCACGAAAGCTAATGTAGTAAAAACTATTTATCATTTCGCTTAAATACTATTTTTATGAACACAATCATTGTAATGTTTGAAGGCACTTGTAAAAAGAAATATGCCTACAACACTGAATCCAAAGTTGCCGTTGGCGACATTCTCGTATCTCCTGACTACAGTAACAGCAAGATGGCTGTTATAGATGTTCTGGACGAAAGTTATAAGTATGTAAATCCGGACACTGGTGAGCTTTCTAACAAGATGACTTCTCTAAATCAGAATCTCATCAGGACTTTGAAAGTAGTCGCTGACAAGGTAGACCAGATTATACTCTGTATTAGGTTAACCAAATAATTCAGTATCATTATGGAACAAACAACAAAAGTTGTAACTGGAAAAGTGCGCTTCAGTTATATGGCTGTATTTCAGCCAAAGGCTATGGACGAGAAGTCTGAGCCAAAGTACAGTGTTTCTATCATTATTCCGAAAAGCGACAAAGCTACGCTTGACCGCATCAATAAAGCCATCGAGGCTGCGAAGGTTGCTGGAAAAGCAAAGCTTGCTGACAAGACCGGCAAGATTCCTGCCAACATAAAGATTCCGCTCCGTGATGGCGATGTTGACCGTCCAGACGATGAAGCTTATGCCGACGCTTTCTTCCTCAATGCAAGCAGTAACCGTCGTCCTGGTGTAGTTGATGCCCAGCTGAATGAAATCATCACTCCCGAGGACTTTTACTCTGGCTGCTATGGCCGTGCTTCTATTAACTTCTACGCATTCAATGTTAACGGTAACAAAGGTATTGCTGCCGGTCTGCAGAACCTCCAGAAGTTAGCAGAAGGTGAGCCGCTTGCAGGCGCTTCCGCAGAGCAGGACTTCGGTGGTGACAACGAGTACAAAGACAGCGACATGCTGTAGTACTCTTAGCTCGGATAGGACGTAATAGAAAGGCGTCGTAGTTTTGATTAGTTATCAAACATTAGCTGGTTCGTTACCAGCCCGAGTTACAAGTATTGTGTTGTGAAATACAGTATCAACTTAATGATTTTAAGGACAGCGCTCATAGACTAATGGTAAGTCCTCAGTCTCGCTTGACCGCTTGCTGACAATGCTAGTTCGAATCTAGCTGAGCGCACTATGGACTACTTATTTATAGATTTAGAAACATACTCCTCGAGAGATTTGAAAACTGTAGGTCTTTACAAATATGTTGAAGACCCAGAGTTCGAGGTTCTTATTTGTGGCTATGCTTTTAACCACGAACCGGTTGCTGTTGTTGACCTGGTAAATGGTGAAGAATGGCCTGAGCGCTTGGTTAATGCTCTTAACGACCCTAATGTTATTAAGGTGGCGCATAACTCTGCCTTTGAGCGCCGATGCTTTGCTCGTATTGGTATGAATACCCCTGTAGAGCAATGGCGTGATACTCTTATTTTATCAGCCTATGCTGGTTTACCTCTTGCATTGAAAGATGTCTGCGATGTTCTTAAAATAAAAGAGCGTAAACTCGCTACAGGACTTCTGCTAATTAGATTTTTCTCGTGTCCTTGTAAGCCTACTAAGGCTGACCCTAATAAGACCAGAAATTATCCAGAAGACGACCCAGAAAAGTGGGAAAGCTATAAGGAATACAATGACTATGATGTGCGGTCTGAGCGTGAGATATTCTATAAACTCACTGAAGAAATGCATGTAGAATGGCCAGAATCTGAATTAGCGCTTTATATCTTAGACCAACAGATTAACGACAAAGGCATTCTGCTTGACCTCGACCTCGCTGAGAAGGCACTTGACATAAATGAGAAGTATTCGGCTCAGGTTCTTAAAGAAGCACAAGACTTAACTGGCTTAAGTAATCCTAATTCTGTGGTTCAGCTTGCTGACTGGATTGAGGCTATTACAAGTCTTAGGCCTGAGTCCTTTGAGAAGCGATACCTGCCTCAGCTATATGTGGGTTATGCCAAATTTCCCAAGGTTATCCAGATGTTGGACTTACGCAAGAAACTTGCAAAGTCCTCCATTAAGAAGTACCAGATGATGTTGAATTGTGCTATGGACGACAGGCGTATCAGAGGCACATTCCAGTTCTATGGCGCAAACCGGACAGGTCGTTGGGCTGGCCGTCTTCTGCAGTTGCAGAACCTTGCTAAGAACCATATTAGTCATATTGAGATAGCAAGAGAAGCTGCAAAAACTGGCGATGTTAATGTTGTTAGCATGATGTATGACGACGTATCGGACATTCTATCACAGCTTATCCGTACGGCTATTATCGCTCCAGAAGGTATGCTCCTAGGTGTTGCTGACTTCTCTGCCATTGAGGCTCGTGTTATTTCCTGGTATGCTAATGAACAGTGGAGAATGGACGTGTTTAATGGCGACGGTAAAATTTATGAGGCTACAGGTTCTAAGATGTTCGGTGTTCCAGTCTCTGCAATTACTAAAGGCTCTGAGTTGAGGCAGAAGTCCAAAATTTCTGAGCTGGCTCTCGGTTATGGCGGAGGTGTTAATGCGCTTGAAAGAATGGGCGGTCACGATATGGGACTGTCTCAGCAAGTTGAGCTTGACCTAGTTAGGAAATGGCGTAATGCAAATCCTGCAATTGTAAAGATGTGGTCTGAACTTGAAACAGCGGCTGTTACCGCTATTAAGTACCACAAGCCTGTTGTAGCTACTGTTCGTAAGTTAGTTTTTGAGTGTGACGGTGAGAACTTGACTATAAAGCTCCCTTCTGGCAGAAAGCTTTATTACCGGCATCCACATTTCAAAAATGTACGGGTTGGAAGCTCAACATATGAAAGCTCTAATATCTTTTATGAAGGTACTACTGATAAAGGTGTCTGGGGCGATATTGATACTTACGGCGGAAAGCTGACTGAGAATATTGTACAAGCTACAGCCCGAGATATGCTGGGTAATTCTATGCTCAATCTTGCAGCGGCTGGTTATCTTCCTATTTGTCACATACATGACGAGGTTCTTATTGAAATACCAAAGGAAAATGCAGAAGACCACTACAATAAGATTGTGAGCATTATGGATAAACAACCTAAGTGGGCCTTGGATATGCCGCTTAAAGCAGACGGATATGTAACACCTTTTTACTTAAAGGACTAAAATAATGATTGAGTTTAGAGTAACTACAGACGAGCAGTTAGATATAGCGATTGGCACAAGTGCAACAAGTAAAACCTGGCGTAACGTAAAAATTATGTGGTCAGAGCTTGTTGCTCGCCTAGCTAAGCCAGTAGTAACCGTTGAGACCTACAAGGAATACAATGCTATGCCAAAGGCTGACCGAGCAAAAGTCAAAGACCTTGGCGGTTATGTTGGTGGTTTTCTTGTTGGCGGCAAGCGCGATAAAGCCAGTGTTTCTTACCGGCAAATAATAACACTCGACGTTGACTTTTCCCACGATAATTTTTGGTGGGACTTCACTATGCTTTATGATTGCGCCGCGGTTCTTCACGCCACACATTCCTCAGGTCCAAATCATGTTAGGCATCGTCTTATTATTCCTTTGGACCGACAGGTCTCTTGCGAAGAGTATCAAGCCATCGCGAGAAAAATTGCGGGTAACACTGGTATTAACTGCTATGACTCGACAACCTTCGACATCAATCGTTTGATGTTCTGGCCTTCTGTTCCGAAGGACATGGAATATGATTTTCACTTTCAGGACGGCGCATTTTTATCTGCCGATAAGGTTCTTGCTACATACAGCGATTGGCATAATGTTATGGAGTGGCCATCGCCTGAAGACGAGGCTGAGTATATAACTAAGACTATTAACAAACAGGAGAACCCTACTGAGAAATCAGGTATTGTAGGAACTTTCTGTCGAGCTTATACAATAAGCGCCGCGATTGAAACTTTCCTTTCTGATGTGTATGTTAAATCTGGTAAGGACCGATACACATATACACAAGGTTCAACTGCTTCAGGTTTGGTTGTATACAAAGATTTGTTTGCATATTCACACCATAGCACAGACCCTGCTGGTAATAGACTCTGTAATGCGTTTGACTTGGTTCGTATTCATAAATTCGGCAATCTGGATAAAAAGCCCGAAGATACAGCCAGTTTTAAGGCTATGGAAGTCTTTGCAACTAAAGACCCGGAAATCCGCAAACGAATTGCAACAGAAAATATCCAGGCTGCAAAATTTGACTTTGCTGAGCCTTATGAAGAACCAGCACCTGAAGACACTGAGTGGCTTAAGAGCCTTACTGTTAATACAAAAGGTGAATATGAAACTACAGCAAACAACATCAATATAATTCTTTCCAATGACCCGAAATTAAAAGACGCTTTTAAGCTAAACACTTTTAATAATAAGCGCTATGTTGTAAAGAGCCTTCCCTGGAGAATTGTCAAAGGTGAAGAGCCGCTAAAAGACGTAGATTATGCAGGTCTGCATAATTACATTGAGTGCTTGTATAATATCGGGTCTTTCGCAAAGATTGATGATGCCTTCGCACTTGACTTTGAGAAAAATCAGTATCACCCAATTCAGGAATACCTTATGGGTTTATCCTGGGACGGTTCTCCTCGTGTTGATACACTTCTTATTGATTATTTTGGCGCTGAAGATACTACATACACAAGAGCAATTATAAGAAAAACACTTGCAGCCGCGGTCGCTCGTGTATTCCAACCTGGTATTAAGTTTGACACGGCTTTGGTGATTGTAGGTCCGCAAGGTTCTTATAAAAGTACATTTGTTAAAAAGCTTGGTAGAGACTGGTTCTCAGATACATTTACAACGGTTCAAGGTAAAGAGGCCTTCGAGCAGATTCAAGGCGCATGGATTGTTGAAATGGCAGAGCTCTCAGGCTTGAAGAAAGCAGAGGTTGAGTCCATCAAGCACTATATATCAAAGCGTGAAGATTCATTCCGTCCAGCTTATGGCCGCGTGGTTGAAACTTATAAGCGCCAGTGTGTATTTTTTGGTACGACCAACTCACAGGACTTTTTGCATGATTCTTCAGGCAATAGACGCTTTTTACCGGTAGATGTAGATATAGCGCATGTTACAAAGTCTGTTATTGAAGACCTGACGGATGAAGAGGTTGACCAGATTTGGGCCGAGGCCTATCAAATCTATAAGAACCACGAGCCTTTGTACCTCCAGGATGAAGCCGCTAAACTTGCAGTTGATGCTCAGAATAAACATGAAGAAGCAGATAACAGACGAGGTATTATAATCAATTATCTTGACCGGCTTTATCCAGAAGATTGGGATTCCAAAGATATATTCGAGCGTAAGCAATGGCTTGAAGACCCTCTCTCGGCAAATGGTACAGTACGTAAAGATTATGTGTGTGTTGCAGAGATTTGGTGTGAGTGCTTAGGCAAAGACCGTGCTGATATGACAAGGTATAATACCCGAGACCTTAATGAAATAATGAGAACTATTGACTATTGGGAAAATACAGGTTCAACTAAGACCTTTGTAAACTATGGAATCCAGAAGTATTATAAGAGAAAAGAAGGATAGCGAGAAAACTCTCGAGCGTTCTCTGGTTGAGAAGATACGTCAGCGTAGCGGTATATGCCTGAAGTTACAAGGTAATATGTATGCAGGCATGCCAGACCGGTTGATATTATTGCCAGAAGGACGTGCAATTTTTGTAGAGCTCAAGTCTGAAGGTATTAAGCCGAGGAAACTGCAGTTAATAAGACACGAAGAACTAAGAGCTTTAGGATTTAGAGTATTTGTTATTGATACACAGGAAAAGTTAACACAATTTTTAGATGAACAAATCTGATTTACATAATTATCAGCAAATTTGCGTGAACCATATTATAAATGTTCCATATTGTGGTCTATTTCTTGATATGGGCCTTGGTAAGACTGTTATAACCTTGACAGCTATCAATGACTTAATGTTTGATTACTGCGAAGTTAAACGAGTTCTTGTAATTGCGCCTAAGCGCGTGGCAGAAACTGTATGGCAAGAAGAGGCTAAAAAGTGGGACCACTTAAAGCACCTACACTTCTCTAAAATTATTGGTACACCGAAGCAGAGAGTAGCCGCTATAAACAAACCGGCTGATGTTTATATTGTATCACGTGATAACATTGCTTGGTTGTGCTTATATTTTGGCGGACAGAAGCTACCTTATGACATGATTGTAGCAGACGAGTTAAGTAGCTTCAAGTCATATAAAGCCCAGAGGTTTAAGGCTCTCCGTGCTATTCGTCCAGGTCTTATGAGATTTGTTGGATTGACCGGTACACCGGCTCCAAATGGTTTTATCGACCTATGGCCACAAATCTATCTTATGGACCGCGGTATGCGTTTAGGCAAGACTATAACAGCCTTTCGTCAAAACTATTTTAAGCCGCTTGTGTCTGACGGATTTATCGTTTACAAGTACGGATTGTTACCTGGCGCAGAAGAAGAGATACGTCGCAAAGTTTCAGATATTTGTATAAGTATGTCTGCTAAGGATTATCTGACAATGCCTGACAAGATTGATAACTTTGTGGAGTTACAAATGCCTTCTGCACTTAAGGCCCAGTATGACGAGTTTGAAAAGGAAAAAGTGCTTGAGCTCACAAATGCTGTAGATGCTGATGGAAAGCCGCTCACGATTACAACGGCTAATGCAATGGGCTTGTCTAATAAACTTCTCCAGTTTGCCAATGGCGCAATATATGATAATGAGGCAGAAGCGAGGCAAGCACATGAAATTCATGACCTAAAACTCGAGGCACTTAAAGAAATAATCGATGATGCAAACGGACAGCCAGTTCTTGTAGCTTGGACTTTTCAGTCTGACCGCGACCGCATAAAAGAGTATTTCAAGAACTATGAAGTAAGAGAGCTTAAAACCGCTAGTGACATAACTGAGTGGAATGAAGGTAAAATACAAATTCTTATTGCGCATCCTGCTTCCGCCGGTCACGGTCTAAACCTCCAAGCTGGCGGAAATATCATAGTCTGGTTCGGTCTTACCTGGAGCCTTGAATTGTATCAGCAATTTAACGCCAGACTTTATAGACAAGGACAACAGAAGGGCGTTATTATAAACCATTTAGTTGTGAAAGGAACAGAGGATGAAGAGGTTATAAAAGCTCTTAAAACTAAAGATAAAACACAATCTGGACTCCTGGAGAGCCTTAAAGCAAAGCTTGATAAATATAAACAAAATTTTCAATAGCTATGAACATTTTACACAGAGCTGACGAAATCGTCAACCACCGTTCTGAAGAACGCGAACGCCAGTATGGCCCTTTCTCTAAATGCATGGAGCGCGCAGCTAATATCTTCAATTCTATGTCTCCTGAGGGCGAGACTATTACACCTGAAGGCATGTACCGTGCAATGATTGCAATGAAGTTCGCTCGCGAAGCAAATGCCCACAAGACGGACAATCTTCTTGATGCTCTTGCTTATATTGGAGCACTCAACAACTACATCGACGAGAAAAATGAAGACCCTAAATTCTTTTAGCCATGGTAGAAATTAGTAACATAAAGGTCTATGACCTTCAAGAAAGCGTATGTGCTTGCCGTAATGCTATGCGCGTTGAACCTTCTGACTACTCTGCAGAAGACTTTAGAAAGTCATTGGAGCGAGCTAAGAATCTAGCAAGTCTTAGTAGTAACTCTGGTCATCCAAACTTTTTGATTGGTATACGTGTATCTTTCGATATTGTGTACCCACAATACTTTACTCCGCAGCTTCAGCGCTATCATTTCATTGACATTGTGTCTTCTGGTAGTAAGGACCATAGGCTATCAAGAATTATGGAAGCTCGTTGGTACAATAAGTATGTGACTGAGAAGACTAAGGCCAATGTACAAGAGTATCTTGATGCATACAATGCCAACCCGAGCTATGAGAACTATATGGTTCTCCTCAGTAACTGTCCTCTTGGTCTGCAGCTTTTTATGAGGTGCAGCACTAATTACATGAGCCTCCGAAACCTTTATCATCAGCGTATTCATGACAAGCTGAAAGAGGACTGGGGTGCAGTTCTTGATATGATTCGTAGTCTGCCTTATGCGGAAGACTTTATAACTCTTGGCAAGTAATGGGACGCACATTTCAGGAAATAGCAGACGAAATAGACTTGACTTGGAATGGCGTAAATAGACAGACCGTTAGAGCTGGTATCTATTTGGAAGCGCTTCAGGAGTTTGATACAACTGACCCAGAAGCTACTCGTGGTGGGCAAAGAGCCAAAGACTTAGTATTGGGTTTTCTGCAAACTGCTTATTGTTTTAAGGGTCGCGCGAGCTATAGACTGAAACGAGAACTAAGGGATGCCGCTGGTATAAAATTTGATATTCATAAAAGTTGTCACGTAATATGAAAATTGCAAAAGTAAGAAACGTTAAAACTCCTGATAGGGGTACTAACAAAAGTGCAGGAATAGACTTCTATATTCCTGAAGATTTTGAAACCAAGATACTCTTCCCACATACCGACGTACTTATTCCGTCTGGTATTGTAGCCAAGATTCCCGAAGGCTACATGCTTATGGGCGCAGATAAGTCTGGTGTTGTGGTGTCTGAAGAAGGGTATATAAGAACCAAGCTTGGGCCAAGAAAGCGTAAGCCTTTTCTCAGTCCGCTTATTATTGGAGCCAAGATTGTTGACGAGGACTACCAGGGTGAAATCCATATCCACGTCATTAACGTAGGTAACAACTGTATAACGCTTCAGCCTGGTATGAAGATTGCACAATTCATTCTCGTGCCTGTATTCTACGATAGTGTTGAGGTTGTTGACTCGAGAGAAGAGCTCTTCCCGGAAGAAACTGACCGTGGTGCAGGCGGCTTCGGTTCAACCAATAAGTAAAAACTTAGGCCAGTCTCCGAGTTGTAAGCAGCTTATCTTACAAAGTTATCTATATCCAAATTAACTGCAACAAGACAACTAAGTGAGACTGACCTTTTAATCTTAAAAGCTATGAACATATTTAATAGACAAAAAATTCGTCGCCAATACAAGAAGTTGGTAGGCGGTATTGAAGGGCTAAAAATTTATGACGGCCGCGGTAAAGGGATAGACGTTTACATTTGCAGCGTATGCCATAAAAAGATATTGACAAGATATAAGGATAAGGGCGTGACTCCGTTTATAATGCAATGTCCTTATTGTGACGGTTATGCTCAGCATGCTAATACCATTTCCGAGCATGACGCAAGAATACTCAATGTTGTCAAAAGTGCAGAAATCATTAACTGAGTTCGACCTCCACTGCAGTGGTTACTCAAACACAAAGAAGCTGTTGAACACGTCCTAAATGGCGGTCTTGTACTGGAAACAGAAATTTTGGACGAAACGTCTCATATCTATGACTAATATGACACAACAAAAAAACACATCTAAAATGAACAAACAGCAACCAAAAAACAACATTCCCCTTGACAAGTACCCAGGGAGTGAGATGACTATCAAATCCATCAATGAGATGGGTTCAAAAATGGAGAAGATTATACTTGAGGGTCTACCTAAGACTAAGCTCTTCTCAGACGCTGAGATTGTGATGCTCCAGTTTGTGGGTGCAATGATTTGTGGCTCACTTAAGGACCATAAGGCGATTAAAGACCATATTGGTCTTTTTTGCAAAGACCTTGTCGGCTATGCCAATACTTGGATGAAGCTCGACGAGCAGAACAAGTCAAAAATTATCAAGACTACTGAACCTACTAAAAAGTAACTGTTATGAAGCCCTTTTTCAGAAAAGTCTGGAACATTATCCGGACAATTGGATTGATGATACTCGGTATCTTCACAATGATTGGCTACTTTTTTGTGTGGCTTTGGCAAAGACTAGTAATTTGGGTGCGTGATACCAAATGGGTTAGGAAGACCGGCAAAGTCATTGTCAAAATACTTAAGACTCTATATACGCCTATTTATTACATGGTATACATTGTCTCTATAGTGCTCCGCTTCCTAACTTGCATTTGCTACGTTCTTATGTTTAATCCGGGCCGCGCTTGGCGTGCCTTCAAACTCATTCTCAAATGACTGACCTCAACAAGCTATCTGCTGAAGACTTAGCCCTCCTGCTCGCTGAACTCGAACGGGAGGACGAGACTTTATCTACAGACGTTGCAAAGATTGAACAAAGTATTGTAAAAGAAGAAGCGCTTGATTTTGTAGACGTTACCGAAGAAGATACATCGGACACCTCTGATGTAACCGCCAAATTAAAGGTATATGGAAAAGTAAAGGACAAAGATGCACATACGAGATATAAAATCAAAATTCAGCGTCTTGCTGTTAACCAGAATCTTATTAAGCTCTCCGACAAAATTCCAAATTATGACTTGCAAGCACTTACTCGTATTGTGGCCGAAAAGCAAGTTACAATTGCGGAACGCGCACAGGCTTCAGCTAATAAGCGCCTCAAGCGGTTGCTCAATTCTTTGATACCTATTCCAATTCGTCGCTTATATAACACCTATCCTTGGGTTGTTAAAAGATGTCCTGGATTTGTCTATGACACTGTTTATATTGGCCGCACTGCCGGTTCTGGACGAGGCAAAGATATGAATGGACATAGAATACTTTTTTGGGCTACACCAAATGTGCCTTATTATTTTAGACAGGGAACGGAGCAAAATATACTTCTCAAGTACCGGCCAGAAATGATATATCTTGTGGATAACGCGGTTAATATGTATTATAAATACCAGAATGCTCAAGAAGCTAAAGCGCTTGGAGTTGCTACAAGAATTATCAAAAACAACGTGAAGACTTATTTTGACCTCCTTATGTACAACCCTCGTTGGTTTGAATTACTTTATAATTTAGCTAAAAATGAGTAGACAATCAATACTTGAGCACCTTGGACAATATAGCGTCTTGGTGTTCCAAAATGATGGCGCGGACACTCTTGTAAAATACTTACAGGAACAATGCTTTAATGCTTGGGCCGTAGACGAGGAGAATGCACTATCTGAAATTGCCAAAGATGATATTGACGTCGCGGTACTTGATTATTATCATAAGTACGACAAGCCTAATGACCTCACGCTTGTGCATACAATGCAAAAGTATTATCCTGACGTCCCAATTATTCTTTGTGTTGAGAATGATGACCCGCTTGCTGCTATTGCTGCTTATAAAGCCGGTGTTTCAGATTTTGTACGTAAACCGTATAATACAGAAGAATTTGCCTGGCGTCTACGTACCTGGACAAAGCATGCGCCTCTCCGCTTTTTACAATTCAAGAAAGAGTACGTTATTCATGATATGGTTTTGAATACTGAGGACCACACGTTCTTTGACGGACACAAGACTATAGAATTGACGGATAAAGAGTTCTCTATTATGACGTATCTCTTTAGCAGTCCAAATCAATTACTTATGACGCAAGTAATACTAAGTGCTGTGTGGCACCAGATTGATGTGTTTGCAAAACGTAGCCTGGACTTCTATATGACAGCAATACGCAAATACATTGCCTCGGACCCTAAAGTTAAGATAGTAACGGTATATGGTAAAGGTTATGTTTTTAGAGTCGAAAAATAGGCCTAAAATTCACAAATAAAGACTATTTATAAGACTTTAGAAGAGCTTTTGACCAATCAATGGACAATCCTATTGCTGAGCTTTAAGCCTCGCCAAAAGTCTTTATTTTAGCCCAACCGTATTAAGACTTATTAAGATAAGGGCATAATAAAACCTCCTGACAAGATTGCCAGGAGGTTTTACTTTATATAGTTCGAGTTGGTTAAGCTTCCTCGTATTTGTCGCAAGCTTTAGCACTCGAACTTACATGGTAGAAATACTCAGCTTTACCGCCAATAGTTTTTGGCTTAAGCTCGCAATACTGTGTGGCCCAGTATTGGTCTTTGCGGCATTTGTTTCCGGTCTTGAGATACTTACAAGTACCACACCGTAAAACGCTTGTATCTTTGACTTTTTTAGGAACCACAATAATCTGACGATTAGCATACTTGAAAGTACAATCTTCAGGAATCGCATAGGTTCCAGGTTGAAGTTTTGTTGGTGTCATGATTTAACTACTTTATTAAAATGTTTCAAATAGAATCTGTAAAATGTACCGTTAGGATTTGTTCCCTGAAAATACTTAAGGCCTTTAGGCGTTGACCAAACAGGAAACTCACCGAATACTGTTCTTCGGCCTAAGTCAAGTCGGTTCCAGTAAACTCTTAGTTGTGTATGCTTAGCATCAAGCCAAACAATTTCTAGGCGGCATACACTTGAAAGCATTTGCACCTCATCTGAGTCTGCATACTCTTTGCGGTTACGCTCTACGGCTTCAACGTTATAACCAAACTCTTGGCACCTTTGAGTTACAGGCTTAATGGCCGGCTGCAAAGCTTTGGCTGGTATTACTATCTTAGGACCTATTCGTGCTTCAATGTAGCCTGTATTACCGAGTGGCTTGAAGTCGAGTATTGTATACCCGTCTGGATATAGGGCTTCAACTACAAGCGCTTCGTCAAGTGCCTCATCAACAAGCGGTTCTTCCCCGTTTTTGAGATAATAAAAAGCGTCGTTAGATAATTGAAAAGTCTCAAACATATTGTATCTTAAGGGTAAATTTAGAAATGAGGAAAATGGACTAATGAATAAGTTCTAAATTTGAGAAATTTGATATATTTCGGCTCTTCTGGCAAGCCAGAAAATATCCAGAATATAATTTACTATCCAGAAATTTTTGGTCAATTCTGGACCAAATAAAAAACCTATCCTTGATTTTGCTTTCATGCTTAATACCTGTCTTTTTCACGTAATTGATTTAGGCGCTCAGCTTCATTCCAAGCGGCGTCCGCTGTCGTGTATTTGGCGATAATATCAAAGTCATCAAGAGAGTAGTCCGGATTTACCGTATACTGTCCGTCTTCATCGAAGTCTTCCGAGGAGAACACGTTATACATGCCTCCGTCATCTACAACATACCATAAGGGTCTTTTATGAGACATAATTCTAAGGATTTATAATTAAGCAAAAAGCCCCCGAGTGGGTACTCGAGGGCTTGTCCTATGTTTAGGCGTTTGCATACTGATTAAAGCATGTTCTCTTCCTCAGAAGCGGTTTCTGCGGCAGGCTCTGCAGCAGTAGCCTCAAGCTGAGCTTTCTTCTCAGCAATAGCCTTCTCCAGAGCAGCGACACGCTCTTCAGCCTTCTTAACAGCTTCCTTGGCTTTCTCAAGCTTAAGCTCGAGGTCGAGAACAAGCTCGGCACCATTCAGAGGTGTACGATTGGCCAGGTTCTCGCGATGGGCCATATAGTTGGCGTTGAAAGCATCGGATTCCTCAGTGGCATCCATGATGGCATAGGCGTCAGTATTGGCTACAGACTTGTGAACGATGGCAACAGCCTTAGGGTCTTCCTCAGTAGGAGCAGGAACCGCTACACGGTAGAGAACCGAGTTAGAACGCTTAACAGGTACGATACCTGTAATCTGGCCGGTGACATCCTCAGCCTCAGTAGCACCCTTGATGACGATGGCGCGACCAACATTGCCAATGTACTTGTTAACTTCTTCAGCCATACGCTCCTCAGACCAAAGTTCAGCCTTGGCGCGGGAACCAGCATGACGAGTAACCTTGGCACGTTCAACAACCTCTTCGAGAATCTCAAACAGAGGAGCCTTGTAGTTCTTCACTACACGTTTACCGTTGTCAAGCTTGACAGCATAAGCGACAGTGTTAGAACGCTTGATTTTCACACAGCCAACAACTGTACCTTCTTCCCACTCAATGGTACCGACAGGAACCAGTTTGCAACGATGGCCGACGTTCTCCTGACACTTGGCAAGCAAAGCTTCAAGCTCTGCGGCTTTGTCCTGTTCGGCAGTCTCGGCAGTTTCAGCCTCAGCGCCTTCTGCAGTCTCGGCAGTTTCAGCCTCAGCATCTTCAGAAGGGTCCTGTTTAACGGCTGTAGCAGCACGGGACTCAAGTTCAGCTTCGATAGCAGCAAGTGTCTGCTCATCTGCGGTTTCCTGAAGGGCAACCAACTCTTCGTCGGACATTTTTTTGAAATTACGTTTCATAATGCTTTAAGAATTAAAAAATTAAGGTTAAAAAATTAAATTTTTCTTTCTACAAATATAATAACTATTTTTGAATTTCACGCCATTTTTATAAAGTTATTTTTCATTTTGCTCTTGGGGGCTTTTGCTTCCTCATTATCTTTACAGAAATAAAAGGATTGGACTTCACGCCTTTGAATGAGTTGAATGTTTCCAGGATTCTATGCTCAAGGACCTCGGTTAGAACGCCCTGACGAGCTGGATATATGTCTATAATACCTGTCTCTCCTGATTGTCTGGTGACTATCGTTTTCGTTTCTCTATTCGTTTATAAGTACAACCAATTAAAGAGTCAAGTCCACAAACAATTAACGGTTCTTTGAACTTGTGGGAGTTAGAACCGCACCAATGTGTAAACTCCTTATGAAATTGACAAGTCTTGCAGTCTTTAATTTTGGTACTCATAGTTTGTCTCCAAAATGGACTAAATAGTCATGGCGCCTAGTTATTACGCGGAGCTCAGTTGCTCCGAGGGCTGTAGTCACTTCAAAGGCAGCTGTAAAAGCCTGACAATTGGCGCTGATAATCCTAAGACGGTCACCGTTCTCTGCTTTGCATATCTGCTGGCAACGTTCGAAGGCCGCTTGCTTTGCCGTGCTCGGTTTGGCATACGCATCTTTAAGTGTATGCCATGTACTTCTCTTGTAAGCCTCAACAAAGTGCTGGCCGAGCTTACTTTTTGCACTGATTTTTTCCATAATACTTAATAATTTTAAGGTTTTATTTGGTACCTACGCACCGCACCCTTAAAATACTGCTTATTGTACTGGTTCATAATTAGCTCTAATTTCTAAATATAAATATAGCAATTATATTTATATGTTGTATCAGTCCTTGTGCAATTTTATATAATTTTGGTATTAAGGTTCTAAGGTGTCATAGTCTTCCAGTCTATATAGGTAGTATTGACGACCATTGGACCGCTCCACAATGAAGTCTGGACTCGGGAGAAGGTTGAAATTGAAGTTTGCCAGTGCTGCAATACTGAAGTAGACGCCATTGTTCCTTGAATAGGTTCCGTATACAAGCTTTGTGCCCTTTCCAAAGTACTTCAGGAAGTGCTTCTCATTTGAGTGCACAAACTTAATTATCTGATTTGAGAACGGGTCCAAAGTACCATCACCCCATTGGATATTCCAACGACTGATAATTGGGACAAAGTACTCCAGGAGTGCAACTCTTGAGTTGTCATTAGCAGCTTCATAGTACCCACGATAAAGTGCCGCAAAGAGAGAATTGTTTGTCATTTTGTTATCTCGTGATTAAATGAACTTGAAATAGTAGTCATACGTAATACCATTATACTTCTCCCCATCCATGAACTCAAAGCCAAACTCTTCAGCTATTTGAATGACGAAGTCATGCAGGTCCCAAGTCTTGTTAACAAGGAGCTCGTACCCGATAGTATCATGGTCCTGAAGGTCTCTACTAACTGGAAGGACCGTGCGTGAGAATTTTACATTAGGTCCCGCTATACTTAAAACTGCAGGTAATACCTTTTTGTTACTCATAATACTTAATGATTTTAAGGTTTTGTTTGGTACCCAAGGGTCACACTCAAGGACCCAAGGACATAGGGATTATCCCCCTGTTTAACTTATATACAAATATAATAAATATATTGATATGTTGTATCAGTCCTTAGGCACTTATTTGTGAATAAGGGCCTAAGGTTTTTTGGAGCACTTAGTCCTTTTGTAGGGCAAGGGCCTGTTTGGTGGTGTAATCGGTGCCATAGAACCAATTGAGGCGGTCCCGTCTGGCATGCTCCCAGCTCAGTTGTTGCTGGAGCCTCTCGCCATCAATAGCCCAAGATTCTTTCCTAAAAGGACTTACAAGTCCAAAAGTTTTGTAGAGCACATTGTCAACCTTAGAGACGACAACTGCAGTGAGCTCAATGATTTTGTCCATTGTGTTTGCTTTCATTTCTAAAAAGTTTTAATAAGATTACTTAATGGGTCCTCCATTGGGTATCGCTCCCATACAATTCTATTCTTTATGGAGGACAAAAGAAGGGGGGAACCAGTCCCCCTCTCTTTTACTGGTTCTTCTTGGCTTCCTCGAGGGCTCTGGTCAAGAGGTTCACCTTATTGGTTGCACTCTCAAGCTGGACCCTTGCTTTCTTAAGCGCTTCTTCAAGTTCTTCAAGGGTCTCAGGGACATGTACCCTGGACTTGGTCTCCCTCTTCTCTGAGGTTAGGTCAACCTCAAGAAGCTTGGACCCATAAGTGCGGCGATAGATTTTCCCATCATCTCCCTCAACAACAACCAACACACATGGGGTCTTAGGTCTGAGGTCTGCCTGAGTGGTTTTTACCCAACCCTCAATCCATTCAATGGTGCCTGCAGGAACAATGCGGGCGCGGTGTCCAATAAGTTCCTCAGCTTGTTTCCTGACTTCTGCGGCAACCTCAGCCTTGGAAAGTTCAACATTGGTGGTGGTGGTGACAACCTCCTGGAGGTCCTCAACCTTAGCAAGATTTTTAGACATAATGCTTAATAATTTTAAGGTTTTTTGTTAATAACTGCCCGAGTTACTCGGGACTTTTGGCACCCAAGGGTCACAATCAAGGACCGCAAGGGTATTGGTGCCTATACACCTTTAATTAGTTCCCTTGATTTATTAAAAATTTTTGGTGTGGTGCATAAAATTTTAAGCGTTTGCACACCCATTCCTCAAGCAAGGGAGCAGCTTTTTAAGTTCTCAAGCTCCCCGCCCTGGGGGACCTGGTCCTAATTTCATTTGGTCCGTGTCAATCATGTTCACTTATTTTCTTTATGTAAAGATAATACTTTTTTTGAATATAAAAAAATTTTTTTAAGGTCCAAACAGGGGTCCCGCTTCGCCTAAGTGGTTGATATTCAATCAGTTAGGCCCCTTTTTGGCACTTGTGGCCCCTTAGTACTACTATATGACAAGGCCCTCGTTCAAAAATAAAAACCAAGGGCACATATACGCAATAAAATTTGTAACCATTCGAGATAGGCACTAAAACATTGGAACCTCAGTACAAAGGGCACTAAATACTCGCTTGGCCCTCAAATCTGTTATAGCGTAGCGCTTAGCTGATACAGAAGGCCTTCGAATAATAATGGAAAATGGACCGCGCTTAAACAATAAAAAAATATGTAACCGGTTGAAAATCAGCTATTTAGAAAAACGGCCTTAAACAATCTTAAACAATCTTAAACAAAGTATTGTTTTCCATAACTAATTGAAAATCAAGAAATTAGGTCCTCTTAAACAATAAAACAATAAAATATATAAAATAATTATATAGAATTGTTTTTAGATATAGGGCACTAAATAATTTTATATAAAAATTGATATTTCCATATATCTATATATAGGAAATTGTGTTTATTTTGTTTAAGAAGGTCTAACTTATTGAAAATCAATTAGTTAGGGCAAACAATCATTGTTTAGGATTGTTTAAGATTGTTTAGAAAAAGGCCTAACTAGCTGGAAATCAGTCAGTTATATTGTTTAGAATCCATTTTCTGTTAAATTTGCTAAAAAATGCCAATTTTCTCACCAGATTGTCTATATTTGTACGTATATATATATACGCGTTACGCGCTCATGTGCTTGTGCACGCGTATATAAATAAAGTTTATTGCTATGGAACAATCCCTACTTGTTAAGGTCAAAGGTCTCGTGACTCTTTTTGATGAGGTACCACCTCTGGAACCAGCTCCGCTAAATGCTCCTCGGGAGTACTGGCTAATCTACGGCAGTACAATTGTGCACCGTTTCTACTACAGTAAGAACATTATCGAAGACTTGTACCAAGTATTGGCACAAGAACCGTTCTGTCATATACCCATAACTCAAAATTGGGCCAAGCCCCAAATCGAGGTACACTTGACGCCGCACACAGAAGAAGAGTTCGCCGTTGAGCCAACCTGCGTAGAAGGAGTTCGTCGCTTTCACAAAGGCGCGTGGTGTTATTATAACCTTGACTCCGACAGGCTTGTCGAGCTATATCCTGTAGAGAGTGTGTGCGCTAAAGACCTTGGCGTAGGTGTTCATTCTGTGCATGCCTGTAGCTGGGGTAATACGGCGGTTATCAAGGGCTCAATCGTTACAACTAGTCACTATCTGACGCCAGAGGAGCTTAATCTGAGACGTGTCACAACGGCAAGGCTTGGCGCCGGACAATCAGTACGTGTATATGCGTATGACTATAATGGTGAGGCTGTCGGCGTGTTCGCCACGATAGCTGACACAGCTCATGAGTTGCAGATAGACTATCGCAATGTCCGCCGAGGACTAATGAACCCGGGAAGGCTACAGCAAGGTTATTACTTTTACGCGGACCCTAACAGTCGCCCGCCAGTGAGCCCAGAGGACTTGCTTTAATGTATAAAATTATTGGGAGTTAGTTTAACAGGGCAAGATTTGGTAAAACTGATGGTCCACAAGACCCAGATGAAGACGTTATTGTTATCCATTTGGGTCATTTGTCCGATGAACGATTTGAGCGGGTATCGCAATCCATCATGGCCTTTATGAATGCACGCTGGCCCAACCCGTCAAATATTGGAATAGATAGTTAATACTGGCATACTATGACTAAAGACAACATATCATCTAGACTTGGCGACATTCTACCCAATGTTGCTCCAGAGAAACGCAAGGCACAGGCTGAGGCTATCCATGAACAGCTTTCGGCTAAAGAGTTAGCACGTATTCAGCTCAAAGCTCGTAATGCAGGTCTCGAAGAGCAACAGAGGCAAAAAGAGCGTGAAGAATTGGCGGCAAAGCACGGGATGCACGTAGAGGACCTCGCGCCAACTGACACCGATGAGTCCCTTACTGCAGCAAAAGCAGAAGCTGAGCGTAAAGCCATTGAGCGCGCAATAGATGACCAAACACCCGCGGACCCGCTTGACCTTAAAGAGGTACAAGTGGTAACTAAGACCGGCCAAGAGATGTCAGCCTCTCAGCTATTAACGCTTCAAACTCTACAGGGTACCAATAGACCTGAGATGGCTAAACTACTTAACAACCTCGGCATTAACTTGTCAGTCCGTCTCAGCAAGACAGACACGGCTAATTTGCTGGCTTGCCTTCTCACTTGTAATGAGACACAGCTAACAGCTCTAATGGCTAATGACAAACTGCCGCTCGCTATAAAAGCTGTTATTAAACGTATTCAGCTTGACGCAAGAATTGGTGAGACATGTACAATCGAGCGCATTTGGGATAGGCTGTTCGGCAAAGGCCCTATGAGCCTTGATGCAACGCCTATCACAGGGGTACCGTCTGCTGCACCAGGCCTTATTCCTGACCAGCCAATATCTCGAGAGGCCTATGTTATTATTCGTGAGACATTGTTAAAGTAAGTCTATTATGGCACAGTCATTAGAGGATATACAGCAGGCAGCTATCGCACAAGTCAAGGGACAGGTCTCCGCAAGAGACCTTTTTGCGTTAGAGCTAAAAGGCTCACTTGAGAGCTACTCACGAGCTATGTTTAAGGCGCAATATGGCTCGTCTCTTATTGTGGCAGACCTGCATAAAAAGTTATTCACTGCCCTACAGTCAGTTGTTGACGGCGACGTCAAGCACCTTATCATTAACATGCCTCCACGATACGGCAAGACCCTTATCGCTATTAAGATGTTCATATCCTGGTGCTTCGCTCTTAACCCTAAGTGCCAGTTTATGCACTTGTCATATTCAGACTTGCTGGTTAATGACAACTCGTCTACTATCAGGGAGATAATGACGTTACCGCTATACAAAGAGTTGTTTCCGCAGTCAGCGCTTCTTAATGAGAATAAGGGTAGTACCAGGTCTTGGGAAACCAAAGCCAAAGGTTCATTTTATGCGGTATCAACACAAGGGCAGGTTACTGGTTTCGGTGCTGGTGCCATGCAAGAGATGTCTGCTGCGGCTGATGCTGCAATGGCTGAGCGCATATCGCAGGCCTTTTCTTTTGATGAGACGACTCAGACCAAGTTGGCTTTAATCGGTGCTGCGTCTAATGTCTTCCCTGGTGCTATTGTTATAGACGACCCGCTAAAGCCTGAGGATGCAACATCTGATATTGTTCGAGAGCGTATCAATTCCAGATTTGAGAACACTATTCGTTCACGTACTAACTCCAGGGAGACACCTATTATTATAATAATGCAGCGCCTGCATGAGCGCGACTTATGTGGCTATCTGCTGGACACTGAGCCTGACAACTGGACTGTGCTTAGCTTACCTGCTTTACGCACCGAGACTGTTACTAAGCATGTTCAAGATGAGAGCGGTGAGGACATGGTAGTTGAGGAGACAGAGGAGATAGCATTGTGGCCTGTAAAACATACCGTTGAAGAGCTGCATCATTTGCAGGAAGTGGACCCACTAACTTATGACACTCAGTACCAGCAGGACCCGACACCTAAAGAGGGTCTAATGTATGAGGGATTCAAAACATACAATCCTGCGGACCCGCCTCAGGCTTTCTTGTCTTCTACTCAGCGATGGAATTACACAGATACTGCTGACACTGGTGCTGACTTCTTGGCTTCTGGCTGCTTTGTAAACACACCGATGGGCGCGTACATAACAGACATCCTTTACTCTGATGAGCCGATGGAAGTAACTGAGCCTAGGCTAGCCAGAATGCTCACGGTTAATAAAACTAAACGAGTAAGGATTGAGGGCAATAATGGTGGCCGTCAGTTTGCGCGAAACGTCAAGCGTTTATTGCGTGAAGTACTACACAACATGTCTTCTGTTATTGAAACGTTTACGCAGACAAAGAACAAACAAGTCCGTATATTCTCTAATTCGGCCCTTGTGTGTTCAGACATCTACTTTCCTGAAGGCTGGGAAAAGAGGTGGCCTAAATTTGCTGCAGCTATAAAGACGTATCGCAAAAAGAATAATAAGTCTACGAAGCATGATGACGCACCTGATATGTTGACCGGCATTATCGAGATGCGAATTAACAAGAGTTTGCATAAGGGTATTAAGAGGGGCAATTAAAAAGTATGTTAGATTTGCAAGAAATAGTACCCAGTTCAAATTTTACTACTATATTTACTGCGAAGGTTGCGAGGGTTAAGGGAAACTCAAAACGTAACTCAAGCATCTCAGTTAAACTCATAAAATTCGAATTACTATGGGACTTAAATGCGGGTGCCCTGCTGGCACCCATCTTGCTGACCTGAGTATCCCGGATTGCAAAGAATCTATGGGACAGGTTCAGAAGGTTATTTTTCAGCGTTTGCGCATGGCGGATGGTACTAAGAATACCATCGCTAACCCTACGGTGAAAGCTTCCTGGACAGCTCTCCTTTCTGCCTCTGATGGCTCTAAGTGTATTATCTCTCCTTACATTCAGGGTCCTACTACAGAGCCCGGTGCTGCCCGTACCTGGGGCGGCGGTAATGACTCACTCGGTGGTATTTCTGTTATCATCGGCTCTGAGCCTACTACCTTCTCCGGTAACATTTACCAGGAAAGCCAGTCTGTTATCAAGGTTCTGAAGAGCTACATGTGCGAGGACATCGGTGTGTATCTCATCGACGAGAACGGCCGTATCGGCTGTATCGCTGACGACCCAGCTAAACCAGCTGCCTACTCTCCGATTCCTATCCATTCCTTCTTTGTAGGTGACAAGAACCTCGGCGGTTATGACGCCCCTGATGGAAACGCTATTTCTTGGAGCTTCCTCCCGAATTGGAGCGACAACTTCGTGATAGTAACTCCTACGGACTTCAATCCGCTGACCGACCTGGTTAACGCAGCTTCGGCCTAAATCACAAACATTCTTTTTGTAAGCCTTATGCGTCTCACATCTGTTACTCTCGTAGCCCTTCCCGCTGGCATTCAGCAGTCTTTCAGCATCGACCATGCTGAGAGGCTGCTTCGGATGCCTAATAGCGGCTGGGAGCTCCCTAAAGATAGCGATTATGAGTATGACCATGTAACTGGCCTACGCAAAAAGAAGGTCCAGAGGACTACGACTTATCGGAAGTCGGAAGCCGAATAGCTTCTCCAGTTCGACTCTGGATAGTCTTTCAAAGTTAAAAACAAAGTGTAATGCTTGAACTTGATACCATACGAGAACATCTCAAAGCCCCTAAGAAGCGAGAACGCATAACCCGTGCTCTTGCTCTTCAGGCTCGTATCAGGTTTCATACAGAAACTAACGTGTCAAGGCTTAATGTGCCACAAGCACAGATTTTCCTTGACTGGGTTTCACACATGTTGCCAAAAGATAAGTTTGCCACTTTTCTTACCCTATTTCAGTTCCCGCTACCGTCATCAACTGTTGTTGAAGATGTATATCGTGAATTGGAACGTGTCTTTGACAGTAGAAACTCTTCCGTTTCTTTCCAGTTCAAAGACCAGGCTGCGGCTGAGGATTGGGCAACTTATAGGACGGTGCGTCTTCATGAGCCTCAAATTTGGCGGACTCGTGGCTGGCATAAGATGCAGGTATCGCCTAATTCCATTTTGATTGTCGACATGCCGCCTGTGCAAACGACTGAAAGACCTGAGCCATATTTCTATTGGCTTGACCTCGAGGACGTTATCGACTACAAATTGGTTGAAGGTGATTGGAACTGCTTCGAATGGCTTATTTTTAGGCAGGGACCTAAGAAGATTGCGGTATTTGACGATTTGTCAATTCGCATATTTGAAATCAATGAGAAGCACGAGATTGTAAAAATGCTTTCACAGGCATTCCATGGTCTCACCTATTGTCCGGCAAGGTTCTTTTGGTCTACACCTCTAAATGAAAAAGAGCGCGACATCAAGAAAAACCCGCTCACTAAAGAACTTGCCAATTTGGATTGGTATTTGTTCTTCGCGCTGTCTAAGAGACATCTTGACACGTATGCGCCATATCCAATTTATAGTGCATACCAGGAAGATTGCAATTATGAGAATAGCGAAACAGGTGACTACTGCGATGGCGGTTTCCTGCGTAACTCGAAGGGTAATTACAAGTTCTTAGCAGACGGTTCTGTAGAGCGCTGTCCGATATGTGGCTCCAAGCATCTCGCTGGTCCTGGTTCCTTTATTGAGGTTCCTGTGCCAAATCAATCCGAAGGTATCGCAGATATGCGTAATCCTGTTCAGATTACGACAATTGACCGTGAGTCTCTTGATTATAACGTTAAAGAGACCAGTCGTCTTAAGGACGAGATTATTACGTCAATTGTTGGTTCTGGTGGCACAGTAAGTGAAAAAGAGGCAATCAATGAGACCCAGGTTTCTGCTAACTTTGAAAGCAAGACCAGTGTACTTAATGCCTTGAAGACCAATTTCGAGTTGGCACAGAAATTTGTTGACGATACAATTTGCAAGCTGCGTTACGCTGAGGCTTTTGTCAATTCCTCCGTTAACTGGGGCACTGAGTTCTATATCTTCACAGTTGGTGAACTCTACAAACGTTATAAAGAGGCTAAAGATAGTGGAGCATCTGACGCTGAGCTGAATGCACTTGCTGAGCAAATAATGGAAGTTGAGTATAGGAATAATCCTATTGAGCTGCAACGTATGAAGGTCCTTCGGCAGCTTGAGCCTTATCCAAACAAGACAACAAATGAAGTTGTTGATTTGTTTGATAAAGGTTTACTCGATGAGGACCAAGTTAGATTGAAAGTGAATTTTACTCCCTACATCAAGCGTTTCGAACGCGAAAATATCGACATTGTGTCTTTTGCGGCCGGTCGCCCGATGAGAGAGAAGGTTTCAACAATATTACAAACACTTCAAAGCTATGTTTCAGAAGAAAAACGAAAAGGAGCTGGAGAACCTCAAGCCTGAGGAACTTGCAGCACACCAGAAAGAGCTGATGGTCCGCAAGGCGGAACTTCTGCAGAAGAAAAAAGACGGCGTTATCGCCGATGAAGAACAGGCTGAGCTTGAAGACCTCGCAGTTTACCTCGTCACTGTTGGTAAACTTGTCAAGAAGCCTGAGCAGCCTAAATCTGAACAGGCCAAGCCCGAGCAGCCGAAACCCGAGCAGACTAAGCCTAATGCTTATGTCCCTCTTAAGGGCGAAGAGAACGTTGCAGTTCTGAGCCTGACCAAAGGCCGCAGGTTCAATCCTGATACGGGCGAGCGCGAAGCCCCTGTGTTCACTCAGAAGTTCAGCGCTAGCGAATATCGCCTATTTATGGCGCACTATAGGAGCCTGGGCTATACTATCGAAGAAGTCATTTATAACCCATTTGAAAAGTAGCATATGTTAACAGCTGAAATTCTTAAGCAGAACACTAAGCTTTCTGGCTTGAGCGACGAGCAGCTAAACGCTATTGCTACTATGTCGCAGAATGACGAGAACACCGTTATTGGTGCTCGTATCGGTGAACTTCATGGCCAGTATGATACTGACGTACTCGGTATTTCTGGCGTTACTAAGAAAAGCGGCGAGAAGAGCTATGACTACGTCAAGCGCGTTCTCGGTGACTATAAAACCAAACTTGAGGCTTCTAAAAATCTGCAGTCCCAGCTTGATGCTGCTAATGCTCAGATTGAAGAGTTGAAGTCTAAAGGTCCAGATGAGACCATCAGGCAGGAGCTCAAAGACGCGAAGACTCGTGCTGAACAGCTCAAGAATAGCCTGCAGGCCAAAGAGACTGAGTTTGCCACTGCAAAGGCAAACCTCGAAAAGCAGGTTATGGACGCTCACGTGGATTACGCATTCAAGGCTGCAACTGCTGGTCTTAAATTTAAGGACGGTATCAGTGACACACTTAAGAACGTTATTCTTAGCGCAGCTAAGAACGAGGTCCTTGCAAAAGGCAAGCCCGAACTCATTGATGACGGTAATGGTGGCAAGCGTCTGGCCCTCCGTGGTACTGACGGTAACCTGGTCAACAACCCAAAGAATGGGCTCGCACCTTACACCATTCAGGAGCTGGTTATGGAAACGTCTATTAAGGATGCAATCAGCACTGCTCCTAACCATGGCGGCGGCGGCACCGGTCCAACTCCTCCTGTTGACCCGAATCTGCCTCTCGACTTGAGCGGCGCAAAGACCCAGCTTGAAGCTGACAACATGATTGAGAATTATCTCTTGACTGTCAAGGGCCTCACTCGTGATAAGGTTGAATTCGGTGAAGAATCTCTCAGACTTCGTAATGAAGCAAAAGTGGCAGAATTGCCTCTCAAATAGTAATATACTGAAGCACAAGGGTAATGCCTCAGACACGTTAAATCTTCTTAAAAGCAAGCACTATGAGCTTAGTTAACACACGTATTCAGAACATCAGGTCTAATTCTCGCCTGGATAAGTTCGAGCTCCGTCCGAGTCGCTATGGCGCCTTGAATCTCTTCATGGACCAGAGCCAGGACACGAACGGTATTCTCACTCCGGAGCTTGTCGAGAAGGCTCGCACCTCTATCGGCAACACCCTTGAGACTCCGGTTATCAACTACGATGCGAATATCAGCATCGGTAACACTCGCAGCGTGACTATCGCGGACAGTGAGAACACTTCCGCTATGGTTCAGTTCTCCTTCACTACCTACTCCTGGGGTTTCACTGTGACTCCGGCGATGTATATGAACAACGAAATCAGCATTCAGCGTGACTTCGAGGCCAAGATGATGAAGTACATCTACAAATTTGCTTCTACACTTGACAAGGCTGCTCTTGCGGCTCTTGCTGCGGCTAAGACCCAGGTTATGGCCAATCCGTTGTTCTACACCTTCGGTTCTAACGCAATCTCTGCTGGCTGGCTACAGCGTGAGAACCTGTTTGGTGACCTCAATGTTATGATGGAGGCTAACGACTTCTTCGGTCAGCTTCATATTGTCGGTGACGCTGGTGTCCAGAGCCTTGTCCGTAAGCTCGCTCAGAAGGACCTCTACAATATCGAGAACAAGCGCAATGAGTGGGCCGACAAGATATTCCACTTCACCAACGGTATTGCTGCCGCTGAGAAAACTTTTGCTCAAGGCTATGCAGTACAGCAGGGCTCAGTCGGTCTGTTGACTCGCTTCGAGCGCGACAGTATTCTCGGCACTCGTTCTGGTGACGGCCATGAGTGGGGTATCGCTACACTGCCTGTCCTCAACATGCCTGTTGGCACTTACTTCTATGATTCTGTTGACGACTACTCCGCCATCGCTGGCGCGGCTACCGCTGACCTGACTCGTACTCGTAAGGAGCACTACGGCTTCGCAGTGGATGTCTGCTTCGTCACCGCCTACAATAGCGCCCCTGACACACTTGCCAGTCCTATCATTGCCTTCAACGTTGGCTATGACGCCGCTACTGACAAGCTCGGTCTTGTGGTTAACAATGTTGGCCAGTAGTAGAGCAAAAACCTTTTTGTTTCATAGCTTTAAGGTCGGAGGACGCCGTGGACCACTAAAGTCCTAAGCGTCCTCCGTTTTTATATTAAAAGACACGCAGCATGTTACGAGCAAAATACATAGAAGACAGCCTTCTCGGTCTTGTTGGTTGGAAACAGACTGATGATGCTAATCCTGACCTCTTGCTATCCTCCAATCTGCTTGGTAGCGAGAGCGGTTTATATTATCAGCAGGCGCATCCTTTGCTCACTCTCAATAACATGGCGAGCATTGCACCTGACTTTTCTGATTATACCAAGCCTGGGTATGACGATACGGCCATGTACCCTAAGGACCAAGTTGTTAAAGTTACGACTATTACTGAAGAAACTACAGCTGTCAAGTACTTTAAGGCCATCGGCAATGTGCCCGCCGGCATTAAGCCAGGAGTCTCTGAAGGCTGGCCTAACTATTGGATTGAAACCTCACCGTTCTCTGAATGGCTTGAAGATAAAACACGTTCAACTATCTACAAAGCTATCTACACATACCTTAATGATAAGCAGAACAAAGGTACGTACAAGAACCTTCTTGAAGACCGCATTCTGTTTGATGTCACTACACGTATTTCCGATAAAATTGCAAATACTGACGCGTTAGTCGGCTTTGAGATTATTCCGGCACGTGCTAAAGGTGTTACTATCAAAGTGAACAAGATTGGCCTGCACTTTTCTACACCTGGTATCTACAGGGTGTATATCATGCATTCGTCCAAGCAAGGACCAGTCTACTCCTTGACCTTTATTAAAACCCAGCCTAACACTTGTGAGTGGTTCAAGACTGATAACCTCTATCTTCCGTATATCGAGTCTGAGAATGGCACAGTTGCGGGCTCCTGGTACGTATGTTATCTACAGAGCGAACTTCCTCCAAACAGCCAGGCGATTAACCGGTCCTATGACTGGTCTGGTATCACTTGTAGAACCTGCAACCGCCGAGACTATGAGGCATATCTTGCTTGGTCAAAATACATGGAGATTAACCCATTCCGCGTTAACGGTAATGACGTGAGTCTGATTTCTGGTGATTTCAATGACGACTACTCTAACGCATTCTTTAATACGAAGACTCCCGCTTTGTGGGATGCTGAAGACATGCAGTATTTTGTTGACAAGACCTGGGGCATCAATCTGGACATCACTGTAGGCTGCGACCTGACTGACTTTATAGTTGACCAGCGTTGGCTATTCCAGGATGTGCTTATGAAGCAAATGGCAGTTGACGCTCTTCGTGAGTTTGTCTACAATCCAAATGTGCGTACGAACAGACATTCGGTTAACGCCGGACGTACCGAAATCCTGTATGAGATTGACGGCGACTCGAGCTCTATGCGTGAAAGTGGCCTGGTCTATGAGCTTAAGCAAGCTCTCGGAGCTATCAGTCTTGCAACTTCTGGTATCAATCGTGTTTGTCTGCCTTGCTGTAATCACGGACTTCGTTACAAACCAATTTAGTTATGGCTTACTACTATCAAGGTACACTTCGTAATATGACGTATCGTCTACGTAAGTTTAGAGCTTACTTAGACGAGTACCTTGAGGACTATTTTGCCTTTTCTGGTACACAGGAGCTACTGACAGGCATGGTAGCCAGCAGTCAGCTATATAGACGAGGCATAGAAGGTTTTGGCACCAAGATTATGAGTTATGCGCCATACACACCAAGAACTATAGCTAATAAAAAACGTAAAGGCCAACCATATACTCGCGTAACCTTAAAAGATACGGGTGCATTCTATGAAGGGTTTAAGGTTATAGCTAATAGCGAAGGCTTCTATATCACGTCTACTGATGAGAAAACTGACAAACTCGTTGAGAAATATGGCCCGTCAATTTTCAGGCTTACTGCTGAGAACTTCTCTCGGCTAATACGCAGTCACTTACGTAAAGATTTATCAAGTTTTATACGAATTAAATATGGACTTAAAATAAAATGAGACTTGAAAATGTAACAATACCTATAAAGCCAAATCCGGTTTTGCTTGATGCTGTTATACAGGATTTGCAAAAAGTCTTAGCGACCAAGCTCTCTTGGCTTGATAAGGCTTTTGGTCGCGCGTATAAACTCGTAGAGCACCAGTCAGATTCTGGTAAGTGGGTCTATCCTGCAGCGTACACAGGACAAGGCGAATATGTCTCGCTCAACCCAAATGACAAATTTGGAAACTTTTGCTGGTTCGATATTTATGACCCTCAGGAAATTAAGCTGGTTACGCAAGGCTTGCCTCAATATACTTTCCGAGGTGCTATTATCTTCTGGTATAATATTGAAACCATTTATCCAGATGCAACCTATCTTCACACTGAAGAGATAAAGAATGAAGTGATTTCACTGCTTACTACTCCTGGTATTATCAAGGTCCAGGGCAAACTTGTTGTTAAAGAAGCATACGAGCGGTTTGAGAATATCTACCGCGGGTATACTATCCAAAAAATCTACAACGAGTTTGTTTACGGCGGCCAGGATTTGGCTGCAAAAGATAAGCAGTCCTTTATGTATCCCTTTGGTGGTCTTCGTATTGAATTTGAAATGACAACTCGTGAATTATGTCAACCATATATTATTTAGTACTTGTAGTGCTTATTGCACTTGCAGTAACATTTATCATTCAGTTTGCCGAAAAGCGTGGTTATCGTGACCGCGCAATCGACAATACTAGAGGTCTTTTGCAAGAAATGCTCAAATGCGACTTCTGTTTAGGCTTCTGGACGAGCTTAATTTTGAGCATTATTGTTCTTGCGGTGCTTGGAAACTGGTGGATTTTATTTGCGCCAGTCTTTACCACGCCAATTATACGTTTTTTACTCAATTAAGGGTAGGTTTTTTCGTCTTCCAGAATTGACAAAAAATTTCTGGATAGTTAATTATATTTTGGAGAATTTCAGATTAACCAGAAGAGCCGAAATATATCAATAATCTCGATTTTTTATAGTTTTTCCGGGAGAGAAATCCACCCTTAAAATAAAATCCATAAAGCTATGAAGACAATTGACACAGGAAAACACGTAATTAAGCTGTATGACAGCGTAGATGAGCTTCCTATTAGTGCTTATCAGCGTTACAACAAATTTTTATTGATTGATGCCGGTATCGGGTCCTCTATTGATGACCTTGATGCTCATATTGTAAAGCTGGCAAAGTTTATTGGAAATAATGACCGTGAAAAAGCAGCACAAGAACTGCAGAATATGCGTCAAAATCTGTTTATGATTAACTCCGGCATATCTCCGAAGTACCTGGCTTTTGCTGCATTAGTCTACAGTATTGATGGTAAGAAGATTGAGGCCATTTCTGACGATGATTATAGCGAGTTACTGGCCAAAATTCAAGAAACGCCGCACGGCTTATTAACCAAAACACTTGATTGGCTTAAAAAAAAATTACAGACGAACTTGAAGCATACTTCCCAGGACAAGCAATAACTGCTCAAGAGAAGGATTATTATGCCCAGTTGAAACAGCGTATACTTTTGCAGCTTGATTTTCTGGCAAACGGTATAGACCATGATGATGAAATACAAGAGTTGGACGCTAAAATGTTTGCAAGGTATCGACCTGGTAATTTTGATGGCCCTAAGTCAATTGAGGTTGAATATAACAAGCAATTTGAAAGTACATGCTTGATTATAGCGCAGCAAACAAATCTTGCGCCGAAGACTTTAACAGTGTTGCAGTTTTATAGCGCACTAGAAGATATAAAGAAACAAATTAAACGCAATACGAAATATGGCAGCAGACGACAGCTTTATTAGGTACAGTGACTTTATAGTACCTGACGACTCTATCGAGAAACTTATAGAGCTTCTCGAGCAGGTTAACGTACGCATGTCTAAAGTGGCTCAGAGTGTACCAGTTACTGCTGAGAAAATGACAGCCGCTATTAAAAAGGTTACAGGCGTAACTACTGACGGCGAGAACGCTCTTGCTGAAATGGCTACTTTTATCGAAAGGCTTGAAAAGTCTTATCGTGACCTTGCATATGCGCAGTCTGATTTTGGCAAAGCCACTGCTGTAGTTAAAGAGCAGATTAAAGAGGTTAACCAAGAAACGCTTTCCCGGTACAAGCTGGATAAAGCGGCAAAAGGAGCTATTGACGCCCTTAATGAATCGATTAAGCATGAGACAGCTCTCTATAATGCGCTCAGTGAAGCTGACCGTATGAATGTACATACTAATGATGAGCATCTTACAAAAATTCGTCAGCTTACTCAAGAACGCGCATATGCTCAACGTGAACTTAAGGCTTCTATTAGCGCGGTTAATGACTATGTACGAACACAAGCCAATATGCTTAAGCAAGAGGACAGTTTAGCGTCTATGACTGCCCGTAATGCAGACGTGGCAGCTCGTATGAGAAAAGCTCACCAACTTAATGCTGCAGTTATGAATACCAGTGCTTCATCTATTGAAGGCCTCAAGGCAAGACTTGACCAGCTTGTAGCTTCTTATCGTAAACTTGATGAGTCTGAGCGTAATTCTGCTCAAGGAACGCAGATGCAGAAGGACATTATGAATCTTACGGCCCAGTATGAAGCGCTTAATGCAACTATGAGTGGCAGTTCGCTAAGCACCGATGCTCTCGCTAATGCCTCTCGCCGATTGTCTCTTGCCCAAAGTGCAGAAGCTGAGCACATTGCAGAGATTAACGCGCAGGCTGATGTAGCAAACTTTAAGATAAAAGCACGTATTCAGCTTGAGACTGACCTTGAAAAAGCAGAAGAGCGTTTACGTCTTGCGCAATCAGGTGAAGCAGCACAATTAGCAGCTACAAACCAGGATATTGCTGAGCAGAACCAGCTGAACCAAACGCGTGCGGCACTTATGCGCGCAAATATCCCTATCGAGGTTGAGGCCAGAAATCAGGTAGACTTCACAAAGCTATCTTATAACCAGCTGAATGCTATTTACCAGGCTAATGCTCTCGAACTAAAAAAGCTGTCTCTCTCTCAGAAAGCACAGCGTGATGAATTAGTTGCGTATCAGCAACAAATCGCCGCTCTCATGACTACCATGGAAGCAGGTATTAACGTAGGTCATGGCGGCATGCAAAGACTTGGCAAGAACTTTGACGGTCTATCTTTTTCCATATCGCAGCTCTTACGTGAAGCACCGGCTGCCGCAGTGTCGATGAATACATTCTTCCTTGCTATCTCCAACAACGTTCCTATGGTTGTTGACCAGATTAGGAAGGTTATTTTAGCTAATAAACAGCTTAGAGCTGCAGGCGCTGAAACAGTAAGTGTGGTTAAGCAGATTGGTAAATCGCTCCTCTCCTTTAATGCCATTATGATGCTAGTAGTCACGCTTCTTACCTTCTTCGGTGAGGATATTTTGAAGTGGGCCAAAAATCTTATAACCGGTAACAAGATTATTATCAGTACGACCAAAGCACTTAAGAACCTTAAAAAGCAAATTAAAGAAACGAGTGACGAATTCGGCGAAGGTTTGTCTACTCTGTATCGCTTACAGCTACAGTGGAAAAACTTACGTACTGAGGCTGAGAAAACAAAATGGATTAAAAATAACCAGTCTGAATTCTCAAAGCTTGGTATCGCCATTAACAGTGTGGCCGATGCCGAGAATGTATTTATTAAAAATACTGCGGCAGTTACCGAATCTATGCGTCTTCGGGCCATTGCTGCTGCTGGTGAGCAGCTTGCAACTGAAGAGTATAAGAAAGCAATGCAGGAAGGTACAAGTCGCGCTGCTCTCGAGGCCGAGTATAAAGTCCATGAGCAAAGCGTTAGCGGCCAAATTCGTGCTCAGTACCTACAGGGTCAACAAATAGGTTCTAATGTTTGGAGCTATGATGAAAACGGCAGGCTTAGGCTACAAGTTGCTACGCAGGCTGAACTCAATAAACTGCAGGAAAAAGCACTTGCAAATGATAAAGAACTAGTAAAACAGGCCAAGAAAATTGCTGCTGCTCGTGAGCGTGAACAGCAGCATATACAAAACGGTATGCTGTATACCAAGATTGCTCTCGGTTATACCCAGGACAATATTGATGTGCTCAACTCTGCTGGTATTAAATCTGAAGACCAGAAAGGCGCCGATAAATCAGGTTCTGGTTCTGGTCGTGGCGTTCGTTCTCTCGATGAGTACATTCGCAATATGTCCACTACGCTCATTAAAAAGGCTAATGACGCGGCCGCCAAAGCGATTGAAGATGGCTTTGAGCAACGTAAGGCACAAATTGAGGCTAACTACCAGAATGAACTCGCGGAACTGCAGAAAATGTATAGCAAGAACGAGGACATTCTTAACAAACGCGGCGCTTATGCTAAGACTACTTTAACGCCTAAGCAGCGGAATCAAATTGAGACTGCCAACAAGGGTATCGGTCAGATTCTTATCAATCTCGAAGTCGCGACAAATCAAGAGCTGGAGAAGCTCGAACGTGAGCACAATATTCAGATGAATAAGCTGGTAGAAGAGCGATACCAGTATATACTCAATCTCGGTAAAGCTACCGCGGACGAACAACTTGACTTGCAAAAGAAAATTCTTGAAGTCCAAAAGAAAGCTGAAATTGAGGCTTACCAAAAACGTAATCAAGACGACCGTATACGAGACGAAGATGGTAATGATATTGGCCTTCAGCTCATTAACCGGACTTACGCTAAGAAGGAGGAAGACCTGGTTACAAAGCATATGCAGGAGATGTACCGTATCATTGTAGCGGGCCTTGACAATGAGCTGGAAGCTGTTCAGTCTAATTCTGATGAAGAGCTCAGTATTAAGCTTAAGAAACTCGAGGCTGAGCGTAAGATTGCTCTTGCTGAAAACCGCCTAAAGCCTGCTAGCGAACAAGTTAGTGAGTCCTCTATCAATAAGGCTTTCGATGCTAAAGTTGCCAGGACTAAGGGTAGCCACATTCTCGAAGGCTTCGAGCAGAGACAAGGCTTACAAAAAGCGAGATTTGATAGCGTGGAACATACAACAACTCAAATTACGCGTTTTGAACTGGAGCAGGAAAAAGCTATGTGGGAAGAAAAAGTAAAACTCGCAGAAGCTGGTATGCTTAATTGGTCTAAGGTCCAAATTGACGAGGCTAAACAGATGATTGCCAACATTGACATGGAACTCAATAAGCTGCCTAAAAAGGTTAACGAAATTCTCGCCGACATCGGAGAGTACGGTATCGGTGGAACAATACTTAAGCATCTTGGTTTTGACAATGACGCGATTGACGCTTTTGGCACGGTATTTGACGCTATCAAAGATAATATCTCATCTTTGATTGACTCCTGGAATGAGGCAGCGCAAGCAGCTGTAGACGCTGCAGATAAACAAGTTGAAGCTGCTAAGAGTGTTCTGGATGCTGAACTTGAGGCCCGCAATAACGGCTATGCCAATAGCGTTGTTACAGCTCAGAAGGAACTTGCGCTATCAAGAAAAAAACGTGAAGAGACTATCAAGGAAAAGGAAAAAGCTCAGAAGGCTCAACTTGCTATTGATACTATCACACAAACCTCGTCTCTCATTACGGCGACTGCTCAGCTTTGGTCTGCGGTTGGTGGTGTTCCAATTATTGGTCCTGCGCTAGCTATTGCAGCTATTGCTACTATGTGGGGTTCGTTTGCCGCTGCTAAAATTAAAGCCGCTCAGGTCGCGTCTCAGTCTGAACAGTATGGCGAAGGTGGTCTTGAATTCCTTGAAGGTGGTTCTCATGCTTCTGGTAATGATATTGACCTCGGTGTTGAAAACAAGCGCCATAAGAGAATGCGTGCTGAAGGTGGCGAAGCTCTTGCTATTATTAGTAAGAAGCGTACTCGTCAATATCGTGATATACTTCCAGGTATTATCGAGAGCCTTAATAAGGGTACGTTCGAACAGTCTTATATGCAGTCCTTTGCGGCACCTATTGGACTGCAGTTGGCCGGCTTTAGTCAGTCTACGGATATATCCAGACTTGAACAGGATGTGTCTCGTATTAAGGAAGAGCTCGGTTACAGATACTATTCTGAACCTGACCGCACAATTGTTAAAAAAGGCAATTTGACAAGAATAATAAGGAAATAGTGAACAAATAAAATCCCGGAGCAGATTGGCTGTCCGGGATTTTATTGTCTCGTTAGATTTGCTAAATTGTACAAGAAGCTCGCCTTAATTTGTTATATTTACGTGTATAGTATAAAGCCTGTAATATATGATAGTTAAGATTGCATTATTGCCGACAGAGAAGGCTGGGCAAATTCAAAGAACTGCTAACAATTTTAATTGTCAGTTGCAGGGACTAGCTGTTGCGGCAAATAAGCAGGCCAGAGTGTCGGTTGCAGGAGAGGAGGAAGACCTTAAAGCGTTATTTGAATCAATCGGCGAAACATTAAAAGTAAACCACAATGAACCCGATTTATAAGTTTCAACTTTCTGCCGGAAATGATACTCGCCAAGCGTTCCCTATTTATAAAGACGATTTGGCGATTGAATACGCGTTGGAACAGAACCAAGAATTTTACCGGGGCAAATTGTCTGGTAAATTGACGTTTCAAAAAGACGACTACTTATTTATTCGCAATAAGGTATTCGACACACAATTTGACGTTGTAATATCTATTTCATATAATGGCGGCCAAACGTGGGCTGTCTATTGGTCTGGACAATTTTGGAAAACTGACTGCGAATTTAATGAGGATGACCAAACAGCGATAGTAACGCCGAGTGTCAACGACCGTTATAATGCGATTCTGGCCGGAATAGACAAGGAATACGACCTTATCAATTTGGCCCCTGTAATCCAACCTGTCAAGTTGGACAAACGGCCAATGATTCAGGTTTATATCCCTGGTCAAACGGTTATCGGTTGTTTCCTTTCCGGTATGTGGTGGGAACAAGAATGCGACGAGGTGACCAACGAAAGCATATTGGAAAACAAATACTATTTTACCAAGAATAAAACAGCTCGAATTGTTGAGGTAACACAACAGGGAACCCCAGCTATCCCGGAAGTATACTTTGGCGAACCATATTCAGGAACTGGGACAACGGAATACGCAAAAGAAGGATATAAGTTTTTACATAGCTACTATTATCAAACTAGTGCTTCATTCGAAAAGTTCCAAATCGTTCGTATCTCAGGCGGTACGGTAATGTGGCAAGCAATTTTCGGCAATCGAACACCTCAGACATACCCGATTGAAATTGAATTGATTCCAGTTTCGGGCACAGGTGCATCAGGAAACGTTAAATTATACATTCATGACACATCAGTATTTGCGCGGTATGTAACAGACGTCGAACATGCATCAGGATTGGACGCAAGTCCAATCCCGACTGATGATATTGTAGAAAATAATCGCAATTATTCATACGTTATCGGTTACTATTTCCCGGACACAATTTGGATTTCGGATTATCTTACAACGACGCCGACCAAATGGGGGATATACCAGCCAGGATTATACTATGATGCCGGAATACCTGCAACTGCTGGTCGTGGCGATGCATTTCCGATTGCCCGGGCAGCCTGGTCCCACATATCGTATTGGTTTGTCTTTAGCGCGTTCGATTGGCTAGTAGAACAATCCTGGCGCAAGGAATACACGTTAAAAGATGCGTTCCCACTTTGGTCAGTTATATCAGTTTTGTTGACAAAGATTGCGCCCGGAATCACGCACGATAAAACAAAGGATTATTCCCAATTCCTGTATGATGATACCAATCCAATTACAGGTATTAAGCAGCAGTTGTTCATTGCACCAAAATCAAATGTCATTTCGTCCGGTTATGACCAACCGGCACAAAAGGCTTCGATAACGCTAAAACGCATTACTGATATGCTGCGCGATTGTTTCCGTTGTTATTGGTTCATTGATAAACAAAACCGGTTCTGTATTGAGCATATATCGTATTTTATGCGCGGTGGTAGGTATATGGGAGAACCTCTTGTTGGAATAAATTTGACGGAACAGGTTGTAACACGAAATGGGAAACCGTGGGCATATGCCAGGAACCAATACGAATTTGATAAACCGGAAATGGCAGCCCGCTACCAATTTGGTTGGATGGACGATGTTACGGAACCTTTCGACGGATATCCGATTGATATTGTTTCCAAGTATGTTACTCCAGATAACATAGAGCAAATTGACGTGTCACAATTCACGTCTGATGTGGATTACATCTTGTTGAATCCTGGGGCTATATCAAAGGACGGTTTTGTATTGCTTGCTGGAGCGGATGAAAATTATTTGGAAGAACCAATTACGAAAAGCGGTACGCCAACGTCTGGAATTATATTTAATGAAATTGACTTGCGTAAATTCCTTGGGCAAACAATAACGATAAATATTCAGAGCACAGTAAGAAATACAAAAATTGCGCAATCAGATGCGATTGCAGAACTGGAAGAAATCGGTACGATTGTACGGGCAAACACGGTATATTCATTTACGTTCAAGGTTACGCAAATGTTTATTATAATGTATAATTCCGCAACGAATTTCACCGGAACGTTGAATGCAATATATGGCATTACGTACAAATTGCCGTATGTTAATTTTAACTTTAATGAAACAGACCATATTTTGCAAAATGCGTGGGTTTCGTTTATGTTCTTGCAACGGTATTATATGTTCGATATGCCCGCGCAGAATGTAGAAATAAATGGCGTTAGACAAGCGGTGCAAGGTATTAAAAAGTTGAAAACTCAAACTATCAAATTCCCCGTCTTAACGGAGCCTGATATGTTCAATTTGATTAAAACGGGACTTGGCAACGGGACAATTCAGAAAATGTCTGTAAATTTGTCGTCAAGGAACGCGAACACGACGTTAAAGTATGATACCGAATAATAATTTATCAGTATTGCCGTTCTACGATTCAATCGAGCGGCAGAATGCGCGTAAATGGTGGATGTACGACAAAGTATATCCGCTGTTTGTTCCGTCTGGTTATATGCTTCCTTTTCAAGTGATGCGCCCGTCAAGAACAGAACTTGCCAAAGGCGACCTCATGGAATCGACAGACAGCGATACGGGTTATCTGACAAGTGATGGCTTTTGGTATCAAGATGTGGACTCGGGTTTTGTCAACGAGTATGACGTAGTGGGGATAGATACAGTGTATTTATCCGATATTCCAATGTATGTTCATGGAGGTGAGCATGTTGGAGGCTCGGTATGTTATGTTGCTTATGATAGTTCGGATAAAGTCTTGTTTTCTCAATCGGTTAATACAGACACATACTCTGGATTTTGGACATTGCCGAAAGGTACTACAAAAATAAGGGTGTTGACGTCCAACAGCGAGTTTGAGCAATATGACGGGAAAGTGTATAAGGCGAACAGCGTACTGACAATGATAAAAAGTTTCAAGATTTATACGCGCTGTAGCGAGCTTGTGAGCGATTTTATCGCGGGCATGAACGCGTCCGGATTGACTATAAAGCATATACAGTCACAAAATATAGATATCATAGTATATCCGGGCTTTTTATCGTTGTCACAAATCCTTGCAGATGGACAATATTATGCAGAAATGTCAGATGGTACAGATACCTGGTATTCCGAGATATTCACAGTATCGAATGCCGCATCTTCATATCTGAAAATCGAGTGGTGGGACGTCGAAGATTTTGTAACGGATGCAGGAACAATTGTTTATACTGCACCGACATACAACAGCAGACTTTATATTCCGACGGACATTGCAAAGCCAGAATATGAGTTCGAGGAAGAAAGCGAGGAAAGAGACGGCTACACTTTCCCTATCAAGCAAATATCAAAGAAAACGTTTCACTTTTCGTTCTTAGCTTCGGAGTATCTTCTGGATGTTATGCGTTTCATCAGGTTATCGGACTATGTAGTAATAACCTACAAAGGACAAAGATATTCAGTTGATTCATTCATGCTTTCACCAGAATGGGAGGACTATGGAGATATCGCTTCGGTAGATGCAGAGTTTACGACAGCAACTGTTGTAAAGAAAATCGGTCGTGGGTATGTTTAACCAACAGGTGATTTTAATGATTTTTAACTACTTAAAATCAATAACATTATGGGAAATTACGAAATCTTAAAAACCGTAATTCAACAGGTTATCAAGGCAAATAACAACAATGAAATTACAGGTACATTGCTTCAGCAAACTTTGTTGACAATGGTAGCTTCATTGGGTACTGGATATCAATTCGTCGGTATTGCGACACCGATGACAAATCCGAGTTTATACGACCAGAAAGTATTTTATATCGCAAAAGGTTCCGGTGTATATACAAATTTTGGTGGTATAACTATTGACGAAGATAAAGATGGAGTTGTTTTGCTTGTTTTTGATACAAGCTGGCATAAAGTATTAACGGGCATTGCAACAAATAGTTTCAAGACTATCAATGGCCAAAAAATAACAGGCGATGGGAATATTGAGATTCAGGGAGGAGGAAGCTCTATAACTGTAGATGACGCCCTTAGTGAGACTTCTATAAATCCTGTCCAGAATAAAGTAATCACGGCAGAAATTCTCGCTATGAAAGAACTGCTGACTTTGTTGGAAGACAAGGTATTCCCTACTACCCTTTCTGTATCAGGAGGAGGAACTTATGATGAGGGTACCTCTCAGACAGTTATGGTATCTTGGAAACTTATGAAGAATGGGCAAGCTCTTACCCCTGATTCGGTAACTGTTAATGGAGAAACAGTAGACCCAACAACAGGTTATAAAGTATTTACCGATGTAACTACAACTACAACTTATAGAGTAGAAGTAGCTTATAAAGGTAAAACTTATACAGGAAGTACAACAGTTACTTTCAAGAAAACTTACTACAGATACTATGGAGCGCTTCCTGAGAATACCGAAGTAGGCAGTATAACTGCTGATATGATAAAGGGACTCACCAAAGAAGTATGTACGGGTGCAGCTGTGGTTCTTCTATTCACTACTGAAAATCAAAGAATGGCATACGCATACCCAAGTGCGTTTGGTAAGTTAACTACCATAAAGGACACAAATCTTAATGCTCCTTTTGATGATTTCTTGCTTGAATCTACTTTGGACGTTGACGGAACTGAGTATTACGTTTACGCATTAACTACTCCAAACTTTGTTACAGACTACAGTGTTACTTTTGTAAAATAAAACGGCTATGGCATTACAATTAGGCTCAAATTTAAAATATGAAGGAAAACTCCCTAACTTTGTTAGGGATTCCTTCAAGACATTAGCAGATATGAAAGCATTTCCTGAGCTTAAAATAGACTCGGGACACATATCCTTCTGTGAGGAAGACAGAAACACATATAAGTATGATGCTAACAACTCGGTAGATGCCGTAACTGGGAAGTGGAGATTGTTCGGCGGGGGAGTTACTTACCATGAAGTTCCCACTCTTACAGAGGATTATATGATAACTTCTAATCCGTCTCTTACTAATGAGGTAATTTACTACATTACAATAGGGGAGACTATACACAAAGTATTCGGAGATTCTACTATCAAATGGCAAGACGGCAAGAGTCCGGTTTCAGAAGCAAACTCTGTAATAGTAGTAAGCGTTTTGAATAACTTAGCAGTTTGGGGGATTTTCAAATGAGTATGTTTAGAAATTTGTTGAAGAATAATTCCACTTCTTATATTAGGCTTATTCCAGAATCCTTAAATTATACACAAGGAGATGAATCTAAAACTCTCATTGTTGAATCTAATGACAGTTGGACATTGCAAGTAACTTATAAACAAAAATAGAAATGTGTAAATTTTTAAGGCAAAATATAAATGAAGACATTAAAGAAGCATTCCGAAGAATAGGAATTCTTGAAGAGAAAGTATCTGGCCTCAATACCTTATTGAGGTCATCTATAGCGAAAATTAATATCCGCTTTGATGATATTGATAAAAGGATTGATGAAATCAATAGGGTACTAAGTACATTTCCTAAATGTACTCTCACTATAAATCCTACTCCAGCAGATGCTGTTGTAGAATTGAATGGAGAAGTTAAAAATTTCATCACAGCAGGTTACAATACTTATGTTGGTATTAAAGTATCTAAGAAGGGATATAAGACTTATACAGAGAGGTATAAACTTACCCAAACTGAAACTAAAGATATTATTCTTGAGGTAGAGGAATTTGTTAATATTAATCCTGATTACCTGGAATTCAGTTCCGGTGGAGAGTCAAAGAATTTACAAATTGAATCCAACACTTCTTGGAATATAGATTAACTAATTAATTAGTAACTTACAACAGAGAGTTTTTAATCTTTCTTGTTAAAAATTAAATAAAATGGCAAAATCAGATTTAACAACACATAGCCCTTCCTTGAGCGGAGGAAAAGCTTCAAAACAGAAAGCGAAACTAAATGTCGCTTCTGCTAAAGCCGCTGAAACTTATACTCCTAATGTAGCAAGTTTTTATGACGGTACATCGTACACTGGAGGTGTAATGCCAGATGCTTGTATTAATTGCGGAAATTGTAGTAGTGTTCAAGCATGGGCACAGTTAAAAGCAAATTGTCCTATGGGCTTATTTGATTCTGCATTTGACGACACTGCACCAAATGCCGGTGATAGGATTTTTGACCCAACTGCATGTATTCGTTGTGGAAATTGTGTGGATTACTGGACTAACAATGTGGAAGATGAGTGTCCTGGAGTAATACAGCTAAAAATAGCTCCAGCATCACAACCGGAGCCTTCAAGTTGGTTCACTTTAAGTAAAAAATCTGGTTCAGGTAATGATACAGTAGTTGTTGAAGCACAATCAAATACACAAAGATATTGTAGAGATGGAGTAATAACAGTAACTTCAGGAAATGGAAGTATTACTAAACAAGTAAAAGTGCTCCAATATGGAGCAGCTACTTATAAATTGGCTTTGGTTTTTGTTGGAGTAACAGAAGGAAATTCATTTAAGATTTCTACTTGCATGTATAATTTTACAACTGATAAAGCAGAGGAGGAAGATTCAAGTTATGAACTTAAAGTTAAATTATTGAATGATGGGCTTCCTCTTCAATTTCCTGATGGCAGTTCTGAATTAGTATTATCAGCTACTATAAAGAAAGGCTCAACTAGAAGTGGTGCTTCTGGCAGAACTCTTGCTGTTCCTTTTAAAGTTAGTAGTAAAACAGCATTATCATTTAATACAATAACTGCCACTTCAGTTGCAGGTAAAGGAGATGTTTATGTATCTAAGGATGCTAGTAGTTGTGAATGTACAGAGGAAGGTCTAAGGACAAATGTATCATCTATTTCAGCATCAGCAGATGAAGAAACTCATAGTGTTACTGTAATAACAAACCAATTTGTAACATGGACGGTAGAATAAATAAAATAAAATATTATGGCTAAACCAAATTGGATAACAGTTAATCCTTCAAGTGGTACAGGAATAGGAACATTTGAAATTACTTTTGCACAAAATACATCGACTTCTAAAAGAAGTGGAATAGTAACTGTAAAGACTATCAGCGGGTTAACACACGAAATACAGGTAACTCAAGCAGGAAAATCCACTAAGGGTAAGATAATTTTTAGTTATACTGGAAAGGAAATTCCACAAAAATATGTGGGCCAACGTCTCTATTTTGCAGATAGTAAGAGCTCTCCTAGTGAATCTTATGGTGAGTTTGGCGAGATAGAATCTATTAGTGTCAACACTCTTATTGTGAATATAGAGTATATGGATGAGTTCTACTTGGACACAAACCTTGAAACGCTTAATAGTCTTAACTACTTAGCAGAATTATATTTTGGTGTATCATCCGATGACCCAACAATATCTTGGGACCCTCTTTTGTTGGCTAATGACCCAGACGATAGAGACCATGTTTCAGAACTCGTAGCTGTTAAATTTCAAAACGCATTTAATGGCTTAACTGACGAGATTTCTTGTGAAAGCCTTATTGTATCATGAGATACAGAATGAATTTCTCTTCAGAAAACATCTGATAGCCAGATGTAAATATTTCGTCAAGTCAGCCTAATTTTGGAATTTACATATCTTGCATAGCATTATATAACAAATAAGGTTAACATCTTGTTAACTATTTTTAACATCTAAATATTTTAATTATGGCTAAACCAAAATGGATTAACATTGGAACCTCAGAAGGTTCCATGAATGGCTCAAGTGAAATCACTGCTGCTGCCTACACTGGTAGAGTTGCCAGAGAGGGCACTATTACAGGTACAACAGTAGGTGGAACTACAGATACTACAGCTGTGTCTCAGGTAGGTGCTGCGGAAGTTATTACTATTGTAACAAAGACTTATTCTGCTGATAAGGTAGGTCAGAACGTTACTATTCAGGGTAAGTCTAACTCTGCTAATCTTAGCATTGTAGCAGGGACTTCTAGTATTCCAGGTCTTGTTTACAAGCTTGCTGTAGCAGGAGTAACTGATGAATCTTGGGATGGTAGTAAAGATACTGTTGTAGATGGTGACCCGGGTGCATCTGCAATGTATGACTTCACTCTCACTGTAACTGTTCCAGAGAACAAATCAGAAGCTGCGTTAGTTGCTAAGTTTGCTGTTAAGAATGCAAATGCTGATGTAACTTCAGGTGAAATTACAATTAATCAGGAAGCAGGTGTTAAGAATTATTCAACTCCTATTATTGTTGCCTTTTCTTATGACAGCAATATACCAGCTGCAGGCGGAAGTGTAAAACCTAATATAAGTTGTCAGCAGAAATGGGGATGGAATGAGTCTAATACTAACGGAGGAACACTTGGACTCACTGAACCAACGGAGGGAGCAACTAAGTTTACAGGCAAAGCAGTTAATGCAACCACAGGTGTAGTTACTGCATCTTCTAAGGGTACTGTTGTTTCAGATATTACTGAAGTAGATAATGTTACTCTTGTTGTGACCCTTAATGGCAAAGATTCAGACCCTAGAACAGCTTCTGCTAAACAAGCTGCTAATGCTGCTTCTTATGGAGATGTCAAATTCTCAAGTAGGGTACCTTCAGCCAATGATATTCCTGCCGCAGGAGGCACAATTGAAGGTAGTAACGTTAATTGGTCTGGTACAGGAGTTATTGCCACTCAGACTATTAGCTACACCTCAGGTGCTACAGTTAACATCTCTAATGATGCAGGTTCTGAAACTCCTGCATTTGATGCTGTTGCAGTTACTTATAGTGCAGCTGTTACAGCGGTTTCTAAGGGTACAGCAGTTTCTGCAAGGACTGAGGCAGGTGTTATTACAATTACTGCAACAGGTGCTGACAACAAGACTGCTACTAAGACACTTACAGTATACCAGGCAGCTAACTCTGCAACTTATGGTGAGGTAACTATTGGTCAGACTACTCCAGTATCTCTTGCTGCTCCAGGTGAGACTTATACTATTGTTCCTGCTATGAAGCAGACAGTTACTTACACTTCAGGTGCTACTAGAACTGAATCTACTCCAGCAGACAATAAGGTACAGCTCTCTGCTGACTACACAGTTAAGACTGCTAAGGAAGGCTTTAGTCTTGATACCAATGCAGGTAAGGTTACTGTTAATCTCAACCCTACAACTGCTGCCAGAGAAGGCTTTGTTGTTACTATATCAGCTGAGGGTGAGGGTGGTAAGACAGCAACTAAGGATATTACCTTCAACCAGCAGGGTTCAAGCTCAACTCTTGACCTCTCTCCTGACACATTGTCATTCATTGCGACTGGTGAGACCAAGACATTGACTATCACATCTAATGATTCTTGGACACTTTCTTAATTGAATGTAGCATTTAAGGGAGTACTCATATAGGGTACTCCCTTTATTTCTATATACTTGTATGCCAGTTTTATAACAAATAAAGAACTCGTCTATGAGAAAAATTAACTTTATAATATTACACTGTTCTGCAACAAAAGAAGGTGTTAGTGTCACTGTTAATGATATAGACAGATGGCACAAAGAAAGAGGATTCGCTAAGATAGGTTATCATTTTGTCGTTTATCTAGACGGTTCCATACACAAAGGT